>ENA-UOUL01004053-UOUL01004053.1-bioreactor-metagenome-genome-assembly--contig:-NODE-4053-length-14071-cov-5.106403_pt1 | contig 14071 bp, 10 predicted proteins | sample MGYA00249838_ERZ747220 | MGnify/ENA primary metagenome ERZ747220 (study PRJEB28778, sample SAMN05720191) | bioreactor metagenome | isolation source: Anaerobic biogas reactor | place: USA:Washington...
ACCCCGAAGAGCGCGACCTGGTTCCACAGCCGTCCCAGCAGCGGGATGATCAGCAGCGTGCTTGCGCCGGCCAGGAGAAACGCGTTGCGCGTGATCAGCCCGGCCGCGGTCAGGATCAACCCCAGCACGATCCACGCATCGGTGAACTGGGTGTCCTTCTGAAGATCGATGAAACGCCTGGTGCTACGCATGGTCATTTATCGTTTGGCGGCGGTTCAATGAACATTTACGAATTAACCGAGCAATGCTGGGGCCTTCGCCGCGCCGGCGCCACTGGTTGGAAACCAGTGGCTGACACGCTCAAGTGCGCCGAGGCGCACTGATTGAGCGGCTTCACCACTTCTGTGAACCTGCCTTGGCAGGTTTGGCGTGTATCAGCCTGCCGGTTTCAACCGCAGGCGTCGTGGCGACGGATGCAGTCGGATGACACGGTTATTTCGCTAACCTCTATGATCGCCGGGCGGTCTACCGGGCAGGCGACCTGCCGCCGCAACGTCCCTACTCCACCACCGGCACGGGCACGTCGGAGATGACCTCCTGCACCACCTGGTCGGGCGTCCGGCCGCGCAGGCGCACCTGCGGGCTGATGTGCACGCGGTGGACGAGCACCGGGTTGGACAGGTGCTGCACGTCCGACGGGATGACGAAATCGCGGCCGCGCAGCGCAGCCAGCGCCTGGCTCGCCTTGAACAGAGCCAGCGTGCCGCGGGGCGAGACGCCGAGGTCCACCGCCTCATGCTGCCGCGTGGCGCGGCACACCTTGACGATGTATCCCCGCACGTCCGGGTTCACGTGCACCTGGCTCACCTGGGCCTGCAGGCTGCGCACTTCGTCGCCCGTCGCCACCGGGGTCAGCCCTTCCACCGGGTCCTCGCTCATGTAGCGCTGGAGGATCTCATCCTCCTCCGCCTCGCTGGGATACCCCGGCTTGACCAGCATCAGGAAGCGGTCTTGCTGGGCTTCGGGCAGGGGGAAGGTGCCCTCCAGCTCGATCGGGTTCTGGGTGGCCAGCACCAGGAACGGCCGGACCAGGCGGTGCGTCTCCCCGTCCGCGGTCACCTGGCGCTCCTGCATGGCCTCCAGCAGCGCGGACTGCGTGCGGGGCGTCGCGCGGTTGATCTCGTCCGCGAGCAGCACCTGGCTGAAGACCGGGCCGGGGCGGAACTCGAACTCGCCCGACTTCTGGTTGTAAATCGACAGCCCGGTCACATCCGAGGGCAGCAGGTCGGGCGTGAACTGGATGCGCGCGAAGGAGAGATCCAGGCTGCGGGCCAGCGCCTTGGCAAGGGTCGTCTTCCCCGTGCCCGGCACATCCTCGATCAGCACGTGGCCCTCGACCAGCAGCGCGGTCAGCAGCAGCTCGACGATGTCGCTCTTCCCGACGATCGCCCGTCCCACACTACCTTGCACCGCATGAGAAAACTCAGTGTAGTTCACCCTTCACCCAACCTTCAACCTTAAACCTCAAACCTCAACCCCCCAACCGCTCGCCAAAGAACTGAGCGATCTCCGTGTAACACCGCACCTTGTTCTCCAGCTTGGTGACATCGTGGCCCTCGTTCTCGAACAGCAGCAGCGAAACGTCCTTGCCCTGCGCCTGGAGCGTGCGCACGAGGTCCTCCGACTCCGCGGCGACCACGCGGGGATCGTTGCGGCCCTGGATGACGAGCATGGGGCACGCCAGCCGGTGCAGGTGGGTGCTGGGCGAGCGTTCGAGCAGCCACTCCTGGTCGCGCTCGGGGTGGCCCAGGACGATCTCGAAGTAGGGCCTCCAGGTGGCCGGGATGCGTTCGAGGAAGGTGACCAGGTTGTAGGGGCCGAACATATCGACCGCGGCCGACCACAGGTCCGGGTGCATTCCCGCCTGCATCAGCGTCATGTAGCCTCCGTACGAGCGGCCGATCACGCCCGCGCGGCGGGTGTCGACGCGCGGGTGACCGGCGAGGCTTGCCAGCCCGGCCACATGATCCAGCCGGTCTGCGCCGCCCCAGTCGCGATCGACGCGCTTGGTGTAGTCCAGGCCGTAGCCGGTGCTGCCCCGCACGTTGGGCACGAAGACGGCCATCCCGTTGAGGGTGAGGAACTGGATGAGCGGCATCGAGAACCAGGTGAAGTCGGGCCGCTCCTGCCCCTGGGGCCCGCCGTGGATGTAAACCACGACCGGTCGCTTGCCCTCGTAGCCCAGCGCGGGCGCGGGCAGATAGAGCCGCGCGGGGATGTGCAGCCCGTCGTGCGAGGTGAAGCCTGCGTCCTCGCCCCCGGCCAGCAGGTGTTCGGGGATGCCGAGCACGCGGTTGCGGGTGAGGAAGGTAACCTGCTTCGGGGCATCGCCCGCCACGAGCACGAGCTGCGATGGCGAGTTGGCGGTGGAGAAGCTGATCGCATATGTCCCGGATGCCTCGTCGTAGCGGATCGACTCGGCCGTGCCGTTGGCCAGCGCGCCTTGGCCGCACACCACCGCGCCGAGGACCATGCGGCGGGCCGCCTCATCGTAGGTTCCCTCGTAGGCCCACGACGCGCCGTCGATGTTGTATTGTACGAGGTAGCGGTCGCCGGCCAGGTGCGACACCGAGTCCAGCTCGCCGTCGCCCGAATGGACCGCGCCCGTGATCTCGACCGGCTGCACATCCTCCGGACGGCCGGCCGTGAAGCAGGCCAGCCCGCGGCGATCGTCGAACAGCGTGCAGTGCATGAGGATGCCATCATGGCCCACCGGGTGGGCGCTGTGAATGCCGTTCAGCGGGACGCGCTGTCCTTCCGCGCGCTGCGCCATGGGCACCCCGAAGATCACCTTCAAAGCATCCTGAGCGGAGCCGCCCGGTAGTTCGGGCGGCGGAGTCGAAGGACGTTCCCACAGGAACAGCGCAGCATCGCCCTCTTCGTAGCCCTCGCCCAGCACCACGCGCGTCAGATCCTCGTTCGCCCCGCCAAGGAGGAACCCGTACGGACTGGATCCCAGCAGCGTCAGCTCGCCCGAGTTCAGGTCGGCCAGGTACGTGTCGATGACGGGCTCGACCCGGTGATCCACGCCGAGGACGATCAGGTTGCGCTCTGCGTCTGCGTGGTCCAGCGTGCATTGCATCCCGGCGAACTGGGGGAACAGCGGCTCCGGGATGCCGCCGGCCAGGGGCACGACCATCGGCTGGTAGTTCTCGTCGCCGTTCTGATCGATCATCACGATCATCTTGTCGAGCTTGGGGAACGCATAAAAGGGCAGCCCCTCCAGCAGGACGGGCGTCATCAGCGCCACATCGGGCGGCAGTAGCGGCTCGGGCACGCTTCCCGCCCGGTCCATTGCGTACAGGCTCAGCCGGCCGGAGAGGTCGCTGATGAAATAGACGCGGCCGTCAGCCAGTTGGGGCTGCAGGAACAGGCGCGCTGCCAGCAACGATTCGACTTTGAAACCAGGCATTCTCGACTCCTTGAAGGATAAGGTTACCACCTGTATGATCTGCGCCGCCGCGCCTTGCTGATCCAGGGCAGGCAAAGGATCAGTCCCGCCACGAACCCGCCGATGTGTGCAAACCAGGCGGTGCCCCCGGTTTCGGTCATCCCGAACGACAGGACGCCGTTGAAGAGCTGCAGCACGAACCACATGCCGAGCACAAGGACCGCGGGCAGCGCCGCGATGCGCGCGAACAGGCCCAGGAAGATCAGTGTATCGACCCGCGCGGCCGGGTAGAAGAGCAGATACGCGGCCAGCACGCCTGCGATTGCACCGCTGGCGCCGATGCCCGGTATATTCGATCCCCAAGTTGCGAACACCTGCGCAGCGCTCGCCGCAAAGCCGCAGGCGAAGTAGAAGACGATGAACCAGAACCGGCCCAGCACATCCTCGATGTTGTTGCCGAAGATCCACAGGTAGAGCATGTTGCCGATGATGTGCATGAACCCACCGTGCATGAACATCGACGTCACGAAGGTCACCAGCGTTAGCGGGCCGGGGTCCTCCGCGATGCGTGCGGGCACGACGCCCCAGGTGTAGACAGCCTGCTGCAGCGCGTCTTCGCCCCCGCCGCCCAGGATGAGCATCTGCCACGCAAAGACGACGATATTGATGGCGATGAACAGGACCGTGACGACCGGAAAGCGGTGAGTTGGGAGACGGTCTCGGATGGGAAACATGGCCTACCTCGTCAACTGTGGGATGATTGCGCCGAACAGGGCGTAGAAAGATGCCGCGGGCAGCAGGGCGTACGCTGCAGCATAGGCCCAGCGCCGCCATTGTCCGGCCAGGCGGCCTGCCACGACGAGGCCCACCGCGGCCGCCGCGGTCAGCAGCAGCGGCCACTTGGGGATGCCGGCCGCAGGTGGCGGTGCGAGCCACACTCCCCATGCGGCCAGCGCGGCCGCCCCGGCAAGCAGTACCCCGGCAACGATGGTCGCGGTGCGCGGGGTCAGGGCTCGTTCCCAGCCCGCGGCCAGGAAGATGGCGATGGGAATCAGCGCAGTGAACAGGTAGCGGCCCTGGTGCTGAAGAAAGGTCACATTGTAGTAGACATAAGCGAGAAGGGTGAGCAGTGCAGAGACGACCAGCAGCGCGGCACCGGATCGGCTTGTCGCCTGCGATGGAACTGCCGCCGGCAGTGGATCTGCCGCCGGCTGCGAAGCCGCCGCAGGACCTCCCGTCTCGCCCTGCGCCTGCCCTATCCGATCTGCCCGTGTCCGCTGCGCTGTAGCAAGGGCCGGTATACCTGCAGCCGGCATGGCCCACGCGACCGCGGGTATGCCCAACCACAACCCCAGCACATAATAGACGCGACTGTCCAGCCAAACGCCCATCCAGCCGAACACCCCGGCAAAGCTCTTGAACGTCCACTCCGCCGCGCGACCCCAGTACGCGGCCCAGCCGTGCTCCGCGACATACTGCAGGGTCCGCATCTGGCCGGTGACGATCTGATCATGGCGGATCAGCCCCAGAAAGTCCGGCCAGCCGTAGACCACGATGTTGCGTACGTACCAGGGCAACGCGATGGCCGCAGCGGGGAGCAGGATGGACAGCCCTTCGAGCAGGATCCGCCGCGCGGGTGCGCGGTCCACCAGCCACCGCCACACGAGGACACCCAGGGCCAGCGGGACCGCGATGTATGCCGTCGTCTTGGTGATCAGGATCAGCCCGAGCAGGACCCCGAGCACAAGCGGCGCCCGTCGTTCCAATGCAGGGGATTCTCCCTGGGGTCGCGCGACCAGGCCCACCAGCAGGAACAGGACCGCGGCCAGCAGCAGCTCGGCCAGCACGTCATTGCCTACCTGCGATACGGTCGCCAGGTGCTGGGGCAAGAACGCGACGAACGCGGCCGCACCCAGCGCGGGCGCGGCCCGGCCCGGCAGCACCCGGCGCGCCACACCGTAGGCCAGCACGACGATGCCCGCGCCCAGCAGCACGGACAACAGCCGCAGTGCGGTGAGGCTTCCGCCGGCCAGGCTGTAGACCGGCGCGGCAAGCCCGTAGTAGAGCGGCGGCTGGTGTGACTCGTAACGGATCGGGGTGACCGGCATGCCGGACGGGAACTTCGCCGCCTTGATCTGTTCCAGGTATGCGTGCGGGTAGTCGCCGAAGTGCAGGACGGGGAAATCGCCCTTTTCGGCCAGGTACGCGATGTAATTGTAATGCGCGGGCTCGTCGGGCGCCTGCCACGCCGGGGTTTTGGCGGCGAACAGTGCGCCAAGGATGAAATACCCGGCAAGAATGAGGCTCAGAATCAGGCGGCGCGTCATGCAGGTGTTGTCAGCCGTTGTCCGTGGGCAGCACTTCGCGGCCGCGGGTGCCGCCCTGTTCGGGACCGATGATGCCATCAGCTTCCATCTGATCGATCAGTCGCGCGGCGCGCGAGTAGCCGATGCGCAAGCGGCGCTGGAGCAGGGAGATGCTCGCCTTGCCGGATCTGCGGACTTCCTCCACGGCTTGGCGGTACATGTCGTCCCGGCCTTCGGCTGCGGCCTCGGCGGCTGCCACGTCGTCCCACAGGGGCTGCTGCAGCGTCTCCTGGCCCGGCAGCCACTGCGGCGCCGGCTCCTCTGCAGGTGGACGCCCGAAGGGCCACGGGGTCCCGGTCTCGTCACCCTGGGCCGCGCCTTCCGCGGTTGGGGCGGCAGGGGTCACGGCGCCCTGCATCAGGTCGGCTGGCTCGGTGAACGCACGCATCCCGCGCCAGAAGTTCACGAGCCGCGTCGTCTCGCGGTCGGAGACGAAGCAGCCCTGGAGGCGCTGGAGCTTGGACTGGTCGGGCGCCATGAAGAGCATATCGCCGCGGCCCAGCAACTGTTCTGCGCCCGGCGTGTCGAGGATGACCCGGCTATCGATCTGCGAAGTGACCGCAAAGGCGATCCGCGCAGGGAAGTTGGCCTTGATCAGGCCGGTCACCACGTCGACCGAGGGGCGCTGGGTGGCCAGCAGCAGGTGGATGCCGGTCGCGCGCGCCATCTGTGCGATGCGACAGATGTGGCGCTCGACCTCGTCCGGCGCGGAGAGCATCAGGTCTGCTAGTTCGTCGATGATGATGACGATGAAGGGCAGGATCGGTTCGCCGTGCGTCGCAAGCTTATCGTTGTAGGCTTCGATGTTGCGCGCGCTTGCCTTGGCGAACAGCTTGTACCGGCGCTCCATCTCCTTGGTTGCCCACAGCAGCACCGGCACCGCGCGCTCGACATCGACGACGACCGGCGCGATCAGGTGCGGGATGCCGTTGTAGACCGTCAGCTCGACGCGCTTCGGATCGATCATCAGCAGACGCAGCGTTTCGGGCGTGTGCGTCAGCAGGAGGGAGGTGATGATCGCGTTGATGCAGACCGACTTGCCCGAGCCCGTGGCGCCTGCTACGAGCATGTGGGGCATCCGTGTCAGGTCCGCCACGGATGCCTGCCCGGAGACATCGCGGCCCAGGCCGAACCGCAGCATGCCTTTCGTGGCAGCCCAATCCTCAGACTCCATGACGCCGCGCAGCGACACCAGGGAAATCTGCACGTTGGGCACCTCGACGCCGACAAAGTCACGGCCGGGCACGGGCGCCTCGATGCGGATGGGGGATGCGGCGAGCGCCAGCGACAGGTCGTTGGAGAGCGCCTGGATCTGCGAGACGCGCACCTTGATGTGCTTTTCCTCGCCCTTGCGGTCCTTGCGCACGATCACGCCGGGTCGCAGGCCGAATTGAGTGACCGCCGGACCCTGGTTTACTTCCACCACGCTGACCGGCACGCCGAAGCCTGCGAGGGTCTGCTCAATGATCTGCACCCGGCGGCGCAGGTCCTCTTGCTGAATGTCGTTTTCGCTGACGTCGTCCAGGATGTCACTCAGGACGGGTGTGCGCCAGGTCTGCCCGCCTCCGCCAATGATGCGCGGCTCCCGCTGGGCAGGGCCGGCCGGGGCGGACGGCGCGGGAGTTGCCCCGCGATTGGCCGGCTCAACCGCCCCCTTACCGTTGGAGGGAGCGGCCGCACCCTTGTTTGCGGTCGCGTTCCGGCCGGCTTGCCCTTTGCCGTTGATCACGGGCCTGCTGATGCTCGTGGACTCCCAAGGTGGCAGGACGGCAGCGTCCTGCTCGGGGAAGATCTTGCGCCACAGCCGGACGATGGGATTGGGCCTGGGCGGTTCGCCCAAGGGCAGCGGTGGATTGATGCGCGCACCGGCAGGGCCCTTGGACAAGCCGGATTTCGGTGCGGAGGGCCGGCTGAGCGACCGCGCCCACATACTTGCCAGCATGGAGTTCACGTCGGCAAGCGAGCGGCCGGAGAGCGCCACTGCGGACAGGGCCAGGATGATGAGCAGCAGGACGGCTGCAACAACCACGCCCAGGCCGCCGACCAGGGTGCCGCTCAGCAGCCATCCGGTGAGGCCGCCGCCCTGGCCGTCTTGGGTAGGCTGCCGCACGTCGGGCAGACCGGCGAACAGGTGCGCAAACCCCTCGAACGCCAGGAACAGGCCCAGCGCGCCGGCTATTCGCCAGGCGGACCAGCGCTTGCCTTCGGTGACATCTCTCAGGGCGAGCCACACCCCGAAGCCGCCAATAAGGATCGGCGTCAGCCACATGCCCAGCCCGAAGACGCTTCGCAGGCCCTCGACCGCGGCTTGCGTCAGATCGCCCCGGCTGGGCGAGAGCAGGCTGAGCAAGGTCAGGATCGCAAGCAGCACAAGGACGCTGCCGGCGATCTCGCCTTTCAGCAGTTGGCCCAGCGATGGGCCGGAATTGGGCTTGGTACGCGTACGTTTCTTGGTTGGCATAATAGCAGTGCAAATGTTCGTAATGAAGCGAGTATACCACTAATTCCTGTAACTGTCATCCTGAGGGGGGCCAACATCACAGGAGCCATGTGCCGGCCGGTTTCGAGCATCCTGAGCGGAGGGCCGTCGCAGTCTGCGGCCCGCAGTCGAAGGAGGCGGTTGTTACAGCCAGTTCGCTCGACTAAACGTCGATCTTCTGGGGCTCAACTGCAGTGTCAATGATGGCCGCGTAGCACTTCTGGGCCGCGATCAGATCCGCCACCGCCACCCACTCGTCGGCGATATGCGCTTCGGCCAGCGTACCGGGCCCGAGGATGAAGGAAGGGATGCCGCGGCGTCCCGCGCTCTCCGAGGCGTTGGTGCCGCAGGGCGCGGCGAACGTCTCCGGCGGAAGGCCGGCGCAGACCAGGGCCGCGAGGATGCGCAGGCGCCAGGGATCGTCCGGCGGGCAGCGCCAGGGCGGGAGGAAGTCAACGGCCTCGAGCTCCGCGCCGGTGTAGCACTGCTGCCGCAGCGTCTCGACGCTCACCGTCACCCCGGGCAGGCCGGATAATGCGGCTTGCAGTCCGTCGATGAAGCTTTCGGGCGTCTCACCGGGCAGGGTGCGCGCTACGAAGCGGGCGCGGCAGCCGGAGGGGACGAGGGTCTGGTTGGGCAGCGGCTCGGATGCCAGCTCCACCAGCTCCAGGATGCCGGTCCCGAGCTCCGGGTCGGTGGCCTGCGGCAGGCTGCGCAGCCGGCCAATTGCCTCGATCATCTTAACTGCAGCGTTATCGCCCAGGTCCGGCCGCGAGGTGTGCGCGCTGCGGCCGCTGGCGTACAGGCGGATCGTGGCTCGACCCTTCTGCGCTACGCCCAGGCGCAGCCCCGTGGGCTCGCCTGTGACCACCACGTCCGCGTGGATGTGGTCCAGCACATGGCCCAGCGCGACCCCGGTCAGGTTCTCCTCGCAGACGGTGGCGGCAACGACCACATCTCCACACAGCCGGTCGGCGCTGCCTGCCGCGCACAGTATGGCGGCAAGCGATCCTTTTGTGTCGGCTGCGCCCCGCCCATGCAGGCGCCCGCCTGTGATCTCCGCGCCATAGGGCTCGTGCTCCCAGGGCTCAGGCCCCGGGTCCACCACGTCCATGTGGCCATCGAAGAGGATCGTGGGACCCGGCCGCGCACCGCGGCGAATGCCGGTGACATTGCCCCAGGCATCGACCTCCACACGATCGAAGCCGGCCGCGGCCATGACGTCTGCGACACAGGCCGCCACCGCGGCCTCACTTCCGGAGGCGCTGGGGATGCGGATCAGGGTGCGGGCCAGTTCGACGACGTCCGGGACGGCGGTGCGTGTCATTCGTTACTGCAGGTTCTTCAAGCGGGGATCCAGCACATCGCGCAGGCCGTCGCCCAGCATGTTGAAGCCCAGCACGGTGAGTGAGATGGCGATGCCGGGAAACAGAACGGTGTGCGGCGTGCTCTCCATGAACTTGCGGCCATCGTTGAGCATGGTTCCCCAGCTCGCGGCCGGCGGCGGGATGCCCAGACCGAGGAAGCTGAGCGAGGCCTCGACGACGATCGCAGTGGCGAAGTAGGTGGTTGTGACGACGATCAGCGGCGCGAGGATGTTCGGCAGGATGTGCCGGGCCATGATGATCACATGGCGCTGGCCGACGCAGTGCGCAGCCTCGATGTACTCCTTTTCCCGCTCGGCCAGTACCGACGCGCGCACCGTGCGCGCGAAGATGGGGATGCGCACGATGGCGATCGCGGTCATCACGGTCAGGAGGCCCGGCTTGAAGACGGCCACCAGGACGAGCGCCAGGAGGATGGCCGGGAACGCATAGATTGCGTCCATAACGGCCATGATGATCGTGTCGGTGCGGCCGCCAACGTAGCCGGCAACCGCACCCAGGATCAGCCCGACCAGCGTGCCCAACGTCACTGACACCACGCCGACTTGCAAGGAGATGCGTGCGCCGTAAAGCACGCGCGTAAAGATGTCGCGGCCGAGGTGGTCCGCGCCCATTAAGTGTTCGGCGCTCGGCGGCTGGAGGCGGTCGGCCAGATTGAGGGCCACGGGATCGTATGGGGCCAGCGTGGGGCCGAAGATAGCTGCCAGCACGACCAGCGCCGAGATGACTATCCCGATACGAGCCAGGGTGTTGCGCCAAAGCCGCGCCGGGAGGCTCCGGCCCTTCTTGGGGGTCCGGATGACGTCGACCGGCGCGGCGATGGCAGTCATGGCATCAATCCCGTTGTAGAGACGTTGCATGCAACGTCTCTACATCATTTGTCATTTGTCCAGCCAGGTTACGTTCAGGCCGTCCGATGCGTCCATCATCATCAGCGCCGGCGACGTGCCCGGCTGGTAGCCCTTGACGGTGTTGCGCCACGCCTCGTTCCATGGCAGGCCCACCACGTAGATGGTTGCCGCGTCGTCCTGGACCAGCTGTACGGCCTGCTTGTAGATCTCCTGGCGCTTGGCGACATCGACCTCAGCCTTGCCCGCAGCGAGTAACTCGTTCATCTTCTCCGAGTCGTAACCGCCGACGAGCCAGTTGCCGCCGCTCGCCTTGGTCAGGTAGCCGTAAGGGCGGTCGGGATCGAAGATGCCGGTCATGGTGCCCAGGAGCAGGTCATAGTCATAGGCCTGGCCCTTGCTGTTCCAGGCGGCCGAATCGACCACGTCGAATTCAACCGCGAAGCCGACTTGTCCGAGCATAGCCTGGATGACCTCGCCCTTGTCCTTCTGATTGGCCATCAGCAGGAATTTGACGGGCGTGCCCTCGGGCAGGCCGCTGGCCTTGAAGTACTCTTTGGCCTTTGCCAGGTCCATGTTGACCATGGGCACGTCGAGTCGCCATACGTTATCGGGCGTGAAGGGCTGGTTGTGCACCTGGCCCAGGCCGAAGAAGATGGCCTCGTTATACTGTTCCCGATCGAAGGCCGCCTGCAACGCAAGACGGGCGTCCTTGTTGCTGAACGGGGCGCGTGTATGGTTCATCACCAGGCGTTCGCCCGAGTTGATGTAGTAGACCTGGACGGTGAAGTTCGGATCGGGCGCATCCACCAGCTTCTTCACGTCTGCGATGGGCAGCTCTTCAGCCATGTCGATCTCGCCGGTGCGCAGCGCGTTCAGGCGCACCACCGGATCCGTGATGACCTTGAGCACCACGCCATCGAGCAGAGGCTCGTTTGGCTTCCAGTAGTTCGGGTTCTTCTTGAGGGTGTACGACTCGCCTGGCTTGGATTCATCCATCATGAAGGGGCCGGTGCCGATGATCTTGGCGACCTTGCCCTCTGCATCGTAGCTGTCCCGGTGAATGATGGCCGTGCGATTCAGAAGCGCCAGGTACGAGGGGAACGGGCCCATGCCGCTCTCGATGGTGAACTTGATCGTCGCTGGGTCCACCACCTCCGATTGGAGCTTGATGCCCGCATAGGTGCTGCGCATGGCTGCACCGGCCTTCTCGTCCAGGATGCGATCGAAAATCCATTTGACGTCATCGGCAGTCAGCTCCGCGCCATTATGGAATTGGACGCCGGGCCGCAGCTTGAATGTCCACGTCTTTCCATCGGCCGATGTCTCCCAACTCTCTGCGAGCACGCCGGCGAACTTGCCCGTGCGATCCGGCGCAACAAGCTGCTGCGCCACCAGGATATTCAGACGGATATCGCCGTACTGGATGGCCTTGAGCGGGTCCATCGAAGTGACGTCTTCCTTCATGGCGAAGGTCAGTGTGCCGCCAGCCTTGGGCTGTCCGGCAGCGGGTTCAGCCGCCGCGGGCGCTTGTGTGGGTTCGGGTTGCGCCGGCTGCGCCGCCGGCGCGGTCGTAGGGGCAGGCTGTGCGGGTTGGGGTGGGGCCGCGGTGCATGCACCCACCACCATCGCCAGGGCTGCCAGCAAGGCGAACAGGATGAACAACTTCGATCGTCTCACGGGATCCTCCTTCATCTGATTTGATTCTTCACATGTCCGGCTCAACTGAACCGGATCCGCGGATCGAGCACGGTGTAGATTACATCGACCAACAGGTTGACTGCGACGACAAGTACGGCGATCACGAGCACGACGCCTTGAACCACCGGGTAGTCCCGGGCGAAGATGCTGTCCACGACCAGCAGACCCACGCCCGGCCAGGCAAACACCGTCTCCACCACGACGGTGCCGCCGATGAGAAAGCCGAGTTGCAGGCCGACCATCGTGACAGTGGGGATGAGCGCGTTGCGCAGCGCATGGGTGAGCAGCACGGCGCGCTCCCGCAGGCCCTTCCCGCGGGCCGTACGCACGTAATCCTTCCCAAGTTCCTCCAACAGGCTGGAACGAGCCAGGCGGGTTGTTGTTCCTGCCAGCGACCAGCCCAGCGTGATGGCCGGCAGGATCAGGTGGCGAAGAAAGCGCAGGAAGTCCTCTGCAGGCGAAACATAGCCGATGGACGGCAGCCAGCGCAGCCACACGGCGAAGACGAGTACCAGGAGAATGCCGGACCAGAACGCAGGCAGCGAGATGCCGACGATCGCGAAGACCATGGCGGTGACGTCGGCCCATGAATTGCGGCGGACGGCCGCGACGATGCCGAGCGGAATCGCGATCAGCAGGGAAAGAATGAGTGCCGCAAACGAGAGGAAGAGAGTGGCCGGGAGTCGCTGGCCGATGAGCTGAAGAACGGGAATGCCGGCGCGGTATGAGTTGCCGAGGTCTCCGCGCAGCGCCCGCCACAGCCATCTGCCATACTGAACCACGACAGGTTGGTCGAGCCCGAGTTCCTGGCTCAGAGCAGCACGCCGAATCTCATCCATCCCTTCGCTGCCATACATGACATCGATGGGATCTCCCGGAACCATCCGGATCAATCCGAAGACGATCACGGACATCAGAAGGAGGATGGGCAGGAGTGTGAGGGCTCGGCGAGCCAGATAGGCGAACATGGCAGTGCCTCTCGCGCCGCAGGGCGGCGATATAGCTGGCCAGTCGTCGACTTTACAGCGAGATTATAGCGCCTCTGTGAGCCAATACGCAAGGACCGCTGACAGGCAAACGCATGGGCTATGCGCTCACCCTGATGACCGGATATGGCAGCGCCAGCTCGGCCAGGCGGCCGGGACCCAGATCCAATGCGGCATCGTGGACGCCGCGCGCGGCCGTGGCGAGCTCAAGCACGTGGACGCCCTGGCACACCGCAGGCAGGCCCTGCAATCGCGCAAGGCCGCGGCGAAACACCTTGATCGCGCCGGCATAATTGTTGTTCTTCAGGTGGTGGAGTGCCACGCCCACCTGGAGGATGCCCTGGTAGAGGTCGCGAATTTCGCGCGTCTCGGCCCGCCACAGCGCCTCCAGTGTCTCGTGGCATTCCCAGTATTCGCCCCGGTTGAATTGTCCGATCCCGTGTAGCAGCGCCGCCTGGGGCGGCTCATCCCATCCCGGTATCAGGCGCGGCGGCGGGTTCAGCCTTTCCGCAGCGGGCAGGGTCATCCACCTGTCTTCCGGCGAATACGGTACGCGCACATGAGATCTCCCCCCAGTATGTGGTGCTCGCGCGTGACCTCGGCATCAGGCAGCACGGCTTTGAGGAAGGTGAGTTCGGACCCGCACGCCGCGCGGAATTCCTCCGCAACATTCTGCACCGCGCAGTTGTGTTCTCTTAAGAAGAAGGTGTTCGCGTCGACCTGTTCCCAGTCGGCCAGGTATCCTTCATCGTGCAGGATCTCCGCAAGGCCCGCCACGCGCTCGGCCAGCTCCTTGCCGTCCAGCCGGGCCTGCGCCTGGCGGATGCGGCGCTGTGCGCGCTGGTCGAAAAGCTGAATCACCTGTTGGCCGTCCTGGGCTGCCAGATAGCCCAGCAGCTCGTTGGCCAGCGTCGC
>ENA-UOUL01004055-UOUL01004055.1-bioreactor-metagenome-genome-assembly--contig:-NODE-4055-length-14065-cov-22.440234_pt1 | contig 14065 bp, 14 predicted proteins | sample MGYA00249838_ERZ747220 | MGnify/ENA primary metagenome ERZ747220 (study PRJEB28778, sample SAMN05720191) | bioreactor metagenome | isolation source: Anaerobic biogas reactor | place: USA:Washington...
CAAGTCCCTGGTGGCAGGTCTGGTTTCTCGTCTCCCTGCCGTTCCTCGTCATCGGTCTCTACCAGGTGAACAGACTTGTACAGGAAAAACGAGAAGCCCTGCCGCTCCTTGCGGTCGCAGGCGCGTTCGTCTTCGTTCTCTCCTCGCTTAAACTCCCCTCGTTCAACGGGAGCTGCTCCCACCCCACGGGGACCGGACTCGGCGCCGTCCTCTTCGGCCCCTGCATCGCCGGGGTCCTCGGGCTGATCGTCCTCGTCTTCCAGGCGGTCTTCCTCGCGCACGGCGGGCTCACCACCCTCGGGGCGAACGTCTTCTCGATGGGGATCGCGGGTCCGGCCGTCGCCTACCTCATCTATAAGGCCGGGACCCGCGTGGGCGCAAACACCTACGCGACGGTCTTTGTCGCCGCAGCCCTCGCCGATCTCACCACCTACATCGTCACCTCGGTCCAGCTCGCGCTCGCGTTCCCCGGGACCGCCGGGTTCCTCGGGGCGTTCTTGACCTTCGCCGGGATCTTCGCCGCCACTCAGGTCCCGCTCGCCATCATCGAGGGCGCGGTCATCATGCTGGTCTTCAAGTACATCGTCCAGCTCAAACCCGAGATCCTCACCCGCTTAAACCTCCTCTCCGAGAGCGCTGTCAGGAAACTCCGGGAGGCCTCGGCGTGAAGTACGGCATGGAGCTTGCGGTCGCCGCGCTCATCCTCGTCTTTGCCGCCGTCTTCCTCTTCCAGGACGCCGCGATCCGCGCCTCCGGGGAGGAGGCCTGGGGCGGGGCCGACGGCGCCGCCGCAGAACTCATCGAGTCTTCCGGCTACGAGCCCTGGATCGATCCCTTCTGGGAACCCCCGAGCGGTGAGATCGAGTCGCTCCTCTTTGCCCTGCAGGCCGCCATCGGCGCGGTCGTCATCGGCTACATCTTCGGCTACTGGCGGGGCAGCAGGAAAACCGCCTGATTTTTTTGGTAACCCGGCGAACCAGGGTATGGAGGATGTGAATATGTACGAGGTGCTCGAAGACTTTGCCCAGACAAACGCTCTGCGGCAGACAAGCCCCGGCCTCAAACTCTTCCTCGGGCTTGCAAGCATCCTCCTCTGCGTCTCGTCGCCCGGCCCCGTCGCCCCCCTGCTGGTTGCGGTCTCGCTCTCCGTCGCCATCCTCGCCCTCGCCCGCATCCCTCCCCGGGTCTACGCCCGCCTTCTCCTCATCCCGGTCTCGTTTGCGGTGATGAGCATCGCCGTCATCCTCTTCATCACCGGGAGCGGAACGGTCCTCTTTGAGGTCCCCGGCCTCCCCCTCGCGGTCACGGCCGACGGCGCGAACCTTGCCGTCCTCCTCCTTGCCCGGGTCTTCGGCGGCATGTGCTCGCTCTACTTCATCGCGCTCACGACGCCGATGACTGAGGTCTTCGATATCTTCAGGAGACTCGGGGTGCCGACCGTCCTCATCGACCTTGCCATGCTCATCTACCGGTTCATCTTCATCCTCATCGAGGAGGCCGGCCAGATATACCGCTCGCAGGTGATGCGCCTCGGATACGGCCGGTTCAGGGAGTCGGTGAACTCCTTCGGGATGCTCGCGGGGGCGCTCTTCCTCCGCACCTGGGAGAGCGGCGAGGCGCTGGTGCTCGCGATGGACGCACGCTGTTATGACGGAAAACTCGGTATCCCCGGCGACGCCCGGCCGATCTCCTACCCCGCTCTCGCGGTGGCCCTCGTCTACCTCGGGGCCGTGCTCGCAGTATCGCTCAAGACCGGAGGTCCGCTGCTCATATGACACCACTGCTTGAAACCGATAACGTCACCTACACCTACCCAAATGGTCCCGCTCCGGCCCTCTCCGGGGTGAGCATCACGATCACCGCCGGGTCAAAGACCGCTCTCGTCGGCCCGAACGGCGCCGGAAAATCGACGCTCCTCCTCATGCTCAACGGCATGCTCCGGCCGACATCGGGCGAGGTCAGATTCGAAGGCCGGTCGCTCGCCTACGACAACCGGAGTCTCCGGGGCCTCCGCCGCCGGGTCGGGTTTGTCTTCCAGAACCCGGACGTCCAGATCATCGCCCCGACCGTCGAACAGGACGTGGCCTTCGGGCCGGTGAACCTCGGCCTCCCCCCCGACGCCGTACGGCGGACGGTCAGGAGTGCGCTCGGCTACGTCGGGCTCCACGGCTACGAGAAGCGGCCGCCCCACCACCTCTCCGGCGGCGAGAAGAAGCGGGTCGCCATCGCCGGCATCCTCGCGATGGAACCTGCGGTCCTCGTCTTCGACGAACCGACAAACACTCTCGACCCAGCGAGTTCCGAGGAGGTCATGGAACTCCTCGACGAACTTGCCTCCTCCGGCCGGACGGTGCTCATATCCACGCACGACGTCGAGCTCGCCTACCGCTGGGCCGACTCGGTCATCCTCATGGAACGGGGGAGCGTCCTCGCCCGGGGCCCGCCGGAGGAGGTCTTCTCAGACCACAACCTCCTTGCGGCCGCCCGCTTAAAACCGCCGGCCCTGCTCGACCTCTACAACGAGCTCGGTCTCCGGGGCGTCCTCGCCGGGGATGTTCCCCCGAAAAGCGTGCTCGAGTTCACCGACCGGATCGAGCGGGCGATGCACGGCCACGTCCCCGACCGGGACGAGCCCGGGACGATCTACCTTTGCGACGCCGACCGGATCGGCGGCGCCGGCGTCCGGGCGCTCGTGGAGCAGGGCGCGGTCGAGCATGTCGGGGCGATGGGCACCCGCGCGAAGGAGTTCGCCAACCGGGAGCGGATCCTCCTCGACTACACCTACGGGGTCATCGACAAGTGCATCTTAAAAGCCCTCATCGGGGAGAACTCGCTCATCATCACCACCGGGGGGATGGTCGAGCACGTTCGCCGGCGTATCGGGGAGTACAGCGCGGAGAGCGGGCGGACGCTCGGGGTGACCCCGGTGCGGGAGCCGGAGAGCACCTGGCCCGGCCGGGAACCGGCCCTTTGAGTGAGAAAAACCCTGACCTCGTTTTTGCATAACTCGGTGAGAAGTTTAATTGGGTGTCGCACCGGAGGTTATTACATGATGCTCGAAGAGGCTCTGCAGCGCATATCAGAACAGGCAAAACGGAAGCGGATGAGCCTGCCCGACCACAAGACCAAGATTGTATGCACAATCGGGCCGGCGTCAAACTCGCGGGCGGTGCTCGCCGACCTGGTCCGCGCCGGCATGAACGTCGCCCGGCTCAACCTCTCCCACGGAACATTCGAGGAGCACCGGGAGAACATACGAACCATCAGGATGGCGGCCGAGGACGCCGGGCTCCCGGTCACGATCTTAATCGACCTCCCGGGACCGAAGATCCGGCTCGGCGACCTCGCGGTGGAGCCCGTGGAACTTCAGAAGGGCGAAACCATCACCCTCACCGCCGCGCCGGCGTCTGACGATCCTTCCCGGATCCCGGTTGACTTCGAGCGGTTCCCCGATCTGGTCTCTGAGGGGTGCACCGTCTTCATCAACGACGGGTTCCTCCAACTCAGGGTCGATGAGGTCGCCGGGAAGGATGTCAGGGCGACGGTGATCATCGGCGGCACGCTGCTCTCGCGCAAGGGCGTCAGTCTCGTCGGCGGCGGGGGGATCGTTGCGCTCAGCGCCGTGACCGACCGGGACCTTGAGTGCATCGATTTCGGGCTTTCTGAGGGGATCGATACCTTCGGGATCTCGTTCATCGAGCGGGCGGAGGATATCAGGCGAGCCCGGGAGCACGCGGCCCGGGCGGGAAAGATCATCCGGGTGATAGCAAAGATCGAGCGGCAGGAAGCGCTTGCAAACATCGACGAGATCCTCGGGGAGACCGATGGGGTGATGATCGCCCGGGGCGATCTCGGGGTCCAGACTCCGATCGAGGATGTCCCGGCGGTGCAGAAGCGGATCATCCAGAAGGCGAACATCCTCGGCCGACCGGTGATCACCGCGACCCAGATGCTCGTCTCGATGACCGACAACATCCGGCCCACCCGGGCGGAGGTGACCGACGTCGCAAACGCCATCCTCGATGGGACGGACGCCGTCATGCTCTCCGAGGAGACGTCCATCGGGAAGTACCCGGTCGAGACGGTCGCGATGATGGCAAAGATCGCCCGCTCGACCGAGGAGAAGCGGTCAACCCTCGGGCCCGGGCGCAACCTGGTCGACTACTTCAGGAAGGGAAAAGGCCGGGAGGGGATCACCATCAACGATGTCGTCTCCCTCAACGTCATCGAATCGATGGACGCGCTCGGCATCAGGTACGTGCTGACGCCCACCCGTTCCGGGAACACCCCCCGGAGCATATCGCGGTTCAAGCCTGAGGCCTGGATCCTCGCGTTCACCAGGAGCCCTACCGCCCTCAAGTTCCTGGCCTTCTCCTACGGTGTCCGTCCATTCCTGATCAGCAGCGAGAAGGAGTACTGGCACGGGGCGATCCTGGACTCGATCCGGGACTCCGGGCTGATCAAACCGGGGGAGCGCGTGGTGCTGACCGAAGGGATATCCCCGGGGCGCGAGGGGACCGATTCGCTCATCATCCTGACGGTGGACTGAGGTCACCCTCGGGGGACAAAAACCCTATCCCCCCGGGAGTCGAATATTGAGCAGTTATGGGAGAGGTCATTCCCGCCGGGGGGGACGCCGCGCTTAAAGAGAAGACCGCCCGCCTCTCGGTCGCATCAAACACCTTTCTTGTCGCGACGAAACTGGCTGTCGGGGTTGCCATCGGCTCGGTCGGTATCATATCGGAGGCGATCCACTCCGCAATCGACCTGATAGCCGCGGTCGTCGCGTACTTCTCGGTCCGGCAGTCGGCCCGGCCGCCCGACGAGTGCCACACCTTCGGGCACGGGAAGTACGAGAGCATATCCGGGCTCCTTGAGGCGGTCCTGATCCTCGTGGCAGCCGTCCTGATCATCAACGAGGCGGTAAAAAACCTCCTCGAGGGCGCGGAGACGCTGAATGTCGATGCGCTCGGGGTCGGTATCGCCGTCATGCTCCTCTCGGCCGGGATAAACCTCTACGTCTCATCCCGGCTCATGGCGGTGGCGAAGAAGACCGAGTCGATTGCGCTCGAGAGCGATGCCTGGCACCTGCGCACCGACGTCTACACCTCTGCCGGGGTCGTGGGGGGACTCGTCCTGATCAAGCTCACCGGGATTGTGATGCTCGACTCCTTCGTCGCGCTCGGTGTCGCGGTCATCATCCTGAAGGCTGCGTTCGACCTTATCAGGCGGTCGTTTGAGGACCTCGTCGACCGGAGCCTCCCCCCCGAGGAGGAGGCCCGGATCCGGGAGATCATCAACGAGCACTGCACGGCGGTCATCAGTTTCCACCGGCTGCGGACCCGCCGGTCGGGGCCGAACCGGTTCGTGGACCTCCATATGGTCGTCCCGAGGACCGCAACCCTTGAGGAGGCCTACGGCATCGTGAAACACGTGGAGGCCGACGTCAAACGGGAGTTCCCCCGGACGAGCGTCACCATCAGGGTCCAGCCCTGCACCGGCGAGGACTGTCTCGCCTGTGGGGTCCTGGCCACCTGCCCGGAGTGCGAGCACCTGACGCTCCACGGTGAGTTGGAGAAAGAGCGGTAACGGGGGGTCGGGGAGTCATTGGACCGCCGGGTTCAGTGATGCCTCAGAGCAGCGCCGTGAGGGCGAGGCAGGCCACGACCGGGACGACAAGGTTATCGTCCACCGGGCTCACCAGTTCGGCGACTGCCGCGACTGCGGCCGTCGCGAGGGCGGCCGGCGGCGGGACGAGGAGACAGAGGGCCACCGCCGTCACCGTGGCCCCGGCAAGCGTCCCTTCGAGGGACTTGTGGTTGTAGATCCGGGTCCTCCCGAACCGGGTGCCGGCAAGGGTGGTGACGCTGTCGAGGAGCGAGAGCACCACGAGCCCATCGAAGACAATCGCTTTTTCGAAGAAGACGAGGCAGAAGAGGGCTCCGAGCGCGAAGAAGAGCGCTCCCCGGCCGGGTGCCGCGTCCCGCCGCTCGAGGTTTGCGATGATCGCCGAGACGACCGGGATGGTGTAGCCCCGGGAGACGGCGTCGGAGAGGATGAACCCTGCAAAGAGGGTGAGCACGAGGGTGGAGAGGGTGAGGTCGCGGTCGAACAGGAGGATAAATCCCGCAATCCCGAGGCCGAAGAGGAGGTGGACGACCTGGCGAAGCGGTTCGTTCATCGTACCTGAGGTTGGCGCGAAACGGGTTAAACCCTCTGCCAGCGGGAACCGGAGAAGGTCGGGCACGGGGCGAACCTGCCGGGTAACCCGTGAGCCCGGATTTTCCGGAGGTCCGGCATGCGGGGCCCTTGCCCGTACCGGAGAGGCGGCCGGTGCCGGGCGGAGTATGGAGGCCTCCGGTTGGTTTTACGGCGAATGCGCGTCCGGATCGGGGCGCACGAGCCCGGGAGTGTGGACGTTTGCCCCGGCCAGGCGACCCTGAGCGGTGGCTACGATCCCGCCCGGGAACTACTGCATCGATTCCAGATGAACAGACCCTATCTGGCCTTCGTCCCATCCCACCCGGAGCGCTCCCCTCCGTCCCCCTGCTTCGCCCGCGCTTCACCCAGGTAGAATACCCATACGCTTCTCCGGCAACCCCCACCCCGCCCGCGCTGCGCGCTCCTCCCCCGCCCCCCCCACCGGGGGCGAGGGCAGCCATGGCGATAGCCAGCGGGAAGGCCGTGCCAGGGGATGGTGCTGGCGGCGGTTTCCCTGAGGGGTCAGATGAGGTCCAGGAGTTAGCCAGGACCCGGTTCTCCCCCGGGTTCTCCCCGTGCACTGGACTGTGGTGGATATCGCCACGGAGGGGGGCAGTACGTGGGGATACCGGGGAAAAACTGTCTCACGAGATGCACCCCCCCGGATAGTGTGAAAAGAGATCGATACTCTCCTCCGTTGAGCGTGCCGGTAATTGGGAATCGTTGCACTACGTCGGTCCCGGCGGCGGCCGGGCCCTTACGGGGCCGGTGCGGCCCGGCAACCTCACCGTGAACGGCACTTCCGGATGAACGCCCGGGCCTCCTCGTCGGTGATCGCGTAGGTCGCCTGTGCCTCGAGCGCGACCACCCGGAGGATCACCGCCACGTCGTCGAGGCGGCGCTTGTGGTCCCCGCGGACGTGCTTTCTCACTTCGCGGAGAGTCTCAAGCGCGGTTCCGACGTTTGCTATCGTGCATAGGGCGCTCTCCCGGGTGCCGATCTCGACGGCGGGGAGGATACGGGGCGGGGGCCGGGCGGCAGGGGCAGGAGCCATCGTACTTACCCTCACGCTCCGGAGATTTGAACCTGCTGGACCCCTCTCTGCTAACGTATTTAACTGGAAACCTCAAATCAGAACTGAGTATCTCCCACCTGGGAGTTCGACCCATGACCGTGGACCATACAACCAGCGCCCCCGGGCCAGCCCGGTGGAAAGCCCTCCTTCAAAACCCCTGCCTAATCAGCCTCATAAAATTCATCCTTCCACTCGCCGTCATCCCGGCCATCTTTGCGGCGCTCTACCTGACTGAGCCCTACCAGCAGTTCCTCATTCTCTCCGGCCTGATCGCCGCCTACTTTGTCCCTCCGGCAGGGAAGGAGACGATCATCCCGATCGCGATCCTGATGGGTTACCCCTGGTGGCTCATTATGCTCGTGATCTTCCTCCTCGACGTTGCCGTCTCCCTCTTCGTCGTCTGGAACTTCGATCTCGCGCTGAAGATCCCGTTCATTGGCCGGTTGCTCGAGAGCGGTATGGCGGTGGCCCGAAACTACACCGAGTCACAGCCCTGGCTCCGGCGGCTCTCGACGGTCGGGCTCATCCTCTTTGTCTTCTTCCCGCTCCAGGGGACCGGGGCGATGAACGGGTCGATACTGGGAAGGCTGCTCGGGCTCGATAAATCCCGGGTCTTTGGTTGCGTCTGTATCGGGTCGTTCGCATCCAGCCTCATCATCGCGCTTGGCGCCGATGTCCTCATCGATATCTACCAGGAGGATCCGGTGCTCGGTATCGGGCTGCTCGTCCTGATCGTTATCATCATCCTTGCCGGGGTGGTGGGATGGCGGATGCGGGACCGGAAGCTCAGGGGCCGGGTACCCCGGTGAGGGTGCCGGCGCGGGCTCTCTTCCGGCGATAAATCGACAGTTCTAACATTTCCCGCTCCCCATCTCTCTACGAGAGGGATAGAATGAGTTCTCTGCCATACCCATGGGTCATTGCTGCCGTGGCGGTCCTGGTCGCTGCCGGCGCCACATTTGCGCTGCTGAACCAGCCGGCAACCGATGATCGTGCCGCATCAGCGCTCCTGATCCGGGCACAATCCGATATCACCGTGGCACTCGAAACGCTGGATGGCCGCCTGAGCCATGCAGCATCCGATCTAGGGGCCACGGGCCTGAACGACACCGCCGCCCGCGCGATCCTCTCAAACCTCGCCGCTACCGATCCTGCGATCGTCGACTGTACGGCCTCCAACCCGGAAGGCACGCTCGTCGCCGCCGAACCGGCGGCGTATCATGGGGCGGAGGGGACAGATCTCCGCGATCAGCCCAACGTCCTGTACGTTCTCTCGTCGAAACGACCGATCATGAGCGAGGTGATCACGGTCGCGGAGGGGTTCCCGGCGGCGGTGATCAGCACGCCGGTCTTTACGAACGAGGGCCGGTTTGCCGGGTTTACCTCCGTCGTCTTCCGGCCGGAGGTCCTGATCGGCAACGCCGTCGGCCCGGCGGTGAACGGAACTCCCTTCCAGGTGATGGTCGTCCAGACGGATGGGCGGGTGCTCTACGACACCGACCCGGCCCAGGTCGGGCGGATGACGTTTGAGGACCCGCTCTACGCGGACTATCCGGACCTGCTCGACGTGGCCCGGCGGGTCGCTGCCGAACGCTATGGGACCGCGACATACGCGTTTACCGCCGGGGGGCGGTCGGTGCAGAAGGAGATCGCCTGGACGACGGCCGGCCTTCACGGGGCTGAGTGGCGGGTGGCGGTGAGCCGGGAGGGTTCCCCTCACCCCGTCTCCGGGTCGTCCTCCCATATACCCAGCCGGTTTCCCTCCGTATCCTCGATGACGGCAAAGTAACCCCGCCCCGGAACCGCCCTCTTCCGGACCACGACCCTTCCTCCGGCCCGTTCCACCCGAACCGTGTACTCTTCGACCGAAGGGACGCCGACAAAGACCGTTATCGGCTCTCCGGGGTGGGCCCGCGGGAGTATCTCGCCGCCGATCCCGCCTGTCGCGAGCTCGAGAGCGCCCGTTATCCCCGGGAACGGCTTTGCCGCCCAGGCAAAGGCTTCTTCGTAGAACCCCCGCGCCCGCCCGGGGTCGGCGGCGGGTATATTGAACCAGACTATCGTCGGCATGCATCCCGGTGGGACCTGCGGCGGATAACTCTTTCTCCCGGTGCTGTCGTGCATGTATGCCCTCTGGAACCTTGAGTCTTCTATGCCTGCATGAACGGATCACGACCGTCGCACACGTTCTGGTCCCCCGGGCAGGTAAGGCGGGCAATCGAACGAGAGGTTGCAGCGACCATAGATACCTGGCGGCAACGGTTCCAGGGGCGTGTGAGAAAATGAGTGAGAACGAGAGGTTACCGGGGGAGGCGGGTGGGTGAACCTCTGGGTCCGCGTTGTGTCTTAAAATCGGTAATAAGGTAACTATAAGTATGCTGATCGCACTCCTCTTCTCTAAGAGCATGATTGTGAGAACTACCCCTCTAAAACTGCTGCTCCCGGCGCTCGTCGTGGTGCTCGGGATCTGCATGACGGCGGGCTGCACGTCGGATACGGCCACACCGAAGACGACCGCTACAGCCACGACGGCTCCTGCCGCCGGCAACGCCTTTGCGCTGCTGAACCAGTCGGCGGCCGATGATCGTGCCGCATCAGCGCTCCTGATCCGATTGCAGTCCGACATCACCGTGGCGCTCGAGGCGCTGGATGGCCGCCTGAGCCGTGCGGCGTCCCGCCTCGGGGCTACGGGCCTGAACGACACCGCCGCCCGCGCGATCCTCTCAAACCTCACCGCTACCAGCCCTGCGATCGCCGATAGCGTGGTCGTCAGTGCGGAAGGTATACTCATCGCCGCCGAACCGGCGGCGTATCACGGCGCCGAGGGCGCAGATATCCGGTACCAGGAGCATGTCCAGCGGATCCTCTCGTCGAAGCGACCGGTCATGAGCGAGGTTATCACGGTCGAGGAAGGGTTCCCTGCGGTGGTTCTCGCCACACCGATCTTCACGAGCGAGAGCCGGTTTGCCGGATTCGCTGCCGTTGTCTTCCGGCCGGAGATCCTGATCGGCGACGCCGCCGGCCCGGCGGTGAACGGAACTCCTTTCCAGGCGATGGTCGTCCAGACGGATGGGCGGGTGCTCTACGACAACGATCCAGATCAGGTCGGGCGGATGACGTTTGAGGACCCGCTCTACGCGGACCATCCCGACCTGCTCGACGTGGCCCGGCGGGTCGCCGCCGAGCGCCATGGGGCCGCCACGTATGCGTTTACCGCCGGCGGGCAGGTGGTGCGGAAGGAGATCGCCTGGACGACGACCGGCCTTCACGGGGCTGAGTGGCGGGTGGCGGTGATCCGGGAAGTGGGGTGAAGATTCCCCTGCCCCTGTTCGGCGGCGACATCGAGCCGGATCATCGCCGGCATGCATCCCGGTGGATAACCCTTTCTCCGGCGCTGAAGGTTTTTATACGCGGGGGCGGATAGAGTGACCCATGGCGGCACTGGAGAAGCGCAGGTTCGGGAAGACCGGGCGGGAGGTCACGGTGGTGGGGCTTGGGGGAGAGGGAGTTCTCAGAACCTACGGGCGGCACGCGGAGGCGCGTGCCGTCATCATGGAGGCCCTCGACCAGGGGATCACCTACTTTGACTCGGCAAAGGTCTACGCCGGGAGCGAGGACTACTACGGCGAGGTCTGGCGGAGCAACCCCGGTCTTCGGGCACCTGTCTTCCAGGCCAGCAAGTCGGCGAGCCGTCAGCACGCCGATGCCGAGATGGATCTCGCAAGAACCCTCCAGAGGCTCGGTATCGAGACCCTCGACCTCTGGCAGATCCACGACGTCCGGACGTTTCCCGATATCCGGGAACTCGAGGGACCGACCGGCGCCCTCTCCGCGTTCATCGAGGCCAGGGAGACGGGCGTCGTCAGGCATATCGGGGTGACGGGACACCACGACCCCGACGTTCTCTCGCACGCCGTGGAGAACTGGCCGGTCGACGCCGTCATGCTGCCCGTAAACCCCGTGGAAGAGGCACCCGGCGGGTTCCTCTCCTCGACGCTTGCCGCCGCAAAGGATCAGGGTGTCGCCGTCATCGGGATGAAGGTGCTCGGCGGGGGGAATTACCTCGCCCCCGATGCGGGGGTGACGCCGGAGACCCTCGTGCGCTACGCTCTCGCTCAAGAGATCGCGGTTGCCATCGTCGGTTGCTCGACGCCCGCGGAGGTGCGGGCGCTTGCGGACGCCGGGCGGTGCGGGCCGCTCGCCGACGACGAAGCTGAGGCGCTTGCCGGGGCATTCCGCCCCTACGCCCGCGAGCTTGCGTACTACCGGGGAACCCGGTGAGGTGCCGCGCTCTCTACTACCGATATATGCCGGCGGCGCCAATCTACGGGGAGGGAGATAGGTGTGAGAATACTGCACCGGGACCGTATCGCCGCATCGCCGGATACCGTCCTCGCCCTGGTCGTGCTCGTCATCTTCATGGATATGATGATCTACGGCCTCCTCATACCGGTCTTCCCCGGGTACGCCCCCCGGCTCGGTGTCGACGAATCGGTCATCGGTGTCGTCTTCGGGGTCTACGCCGTCATGCTCCTCTTCTTCTCCATACCGATGGGCCTCCTCTCCGACCGGGTGGGGCGCCGGCCTCTCATCGTCGCCGGGATGCTCCTCCTTGCTCTCGCGACGGCCCTCTTCGGCTTCTCGACAACGGTCACGCACCTCTTCGTCGCCCGGATGGTCCAGGGGGTCTCGGCCGCGGCCACCTGGTCTGCAGGGCTTGCGCTCCTCGCCGATACCTGCGAGCCTTCCCGGCTCGGGGAGAGGATGGGCTTTGCGCTCTCGGCCGTCAGTCTCGGGACCGTCCTCGGGCCGGTCGTCGGCGGGCTGCTCTTCGAGTACCTGGGTTACACCGCGACGTTTCTCATCCCGGCGGTGCTCGTGGCCGTTGTCGGCCTTGCGGTCCTCGCCGTCCCGGTGCAGACCGTGAAACCGGGGCGTTCGAGGATGGTGCCCCGGGGAAGCCTACTCCCGCTTGCCGCGTGCGGGGTCGTGGTCGTCGCGGTCTCCGGAACCTACGGCGTCGTGGACCCCTACCTCCCGGTCCACCTGCACGCTGTGTTCCTGGCATCCCCTGCGACGATCGGCCTCGTCTTCGCGGTGCTGGCAGTCGCGGCCATCCTCGCCCAGCCGGCGGTCGGGAGGTTCTACGACCGGCACGGGGGCAGCCGCCACCTCATCGGCGCCGGGCTCTTCTTCTCGGGCGCCGCGCTCGTCGCGGTCATCGGGGCCCCGGCGCTGCTGCTTGTCGCCGCCGCCGTCTTTGCGCTCGGCGTTGCGCTGAGCTCTGCCCTGGTGCCGGTGATGCCGATCATGGCCGGGCTCTACCGGGGCTCGCAGGGCGCCGCCTACGGGGTCTACAACACCTTCTTCTCCGTAGGGCTCTCGGTCGGACCGTTCGCGGGGGCCGCCCTCGCCGGCCGGTGGCCGTTGTCGGCGGTATTCCTCCTGCAGGCCATGGTCCTCGCGGTTGTCGGGGTACTCGGCTGGATTGCCCTCGGGAGGCTGCACTGGCGGTGACCCCCATGCGTTATCTTCTCGGTACGACCGCGCCTACAGCATACTGTGTTTTCCTCCGGATGATACCATGTCGCTGAAACGTTACTGCCGCCATACTCCCGAACTGCTGATCGCCTTCTTTGGTCTCATCCTGCTCGCCGTGATATCCGGGTCCGTTCGTGGAGAGGCCGGATCGTTTCTTTCCACTGCGCTCGACGTGGCGCCCTTCGTTATTCTTGCGATGCTCGTCTCCCTCGCCCGGGACCGGCACCCGGCGTTCCGGTGGGCGGCCGGCGTCTGGCTCCTCGTCCTCGTCGGCGGGATTGCGGCCGCGACGGCAGGGTTTGGGGTTATATCCATCCTGCCGGTGGAGGTGTTTGAGGCCGAGGAGATTGTCCCGGAGGCGATCGCCCTCGCCCTCGCCGTAGTGCTTTTCCACATATAACACTTTCGCACCCTCATCGAGGAAGAAACGGTGGACACCATTGTGGTGTGTGTCTTTGCAGCCGTCATTATGGATGCCGCAGCCGGCGTTAATAATAACATCGGCGTTTTTGCCTATATAAAAATCGTTGTAAACAACGTCCGTAATTCCGCTTTCGGTAATTACAACGGGAATATGGACTGTCTCGCCCTTTGTATCCGCACGCACATAGATGTCAATGCCGGGTTTATCCTGCTTGCGGAGTATATTGACATTTGGAGTTGTATTGACTTTGACAGACTGACCGTTTTTACGGAGTGAAAACGCGCCGGTCGGGACGTCATTCAAATCGGCAATTGATTTTAGAAGAGCAGAATCCATTTTATCCAGAACAAAATTATCCATGAAATAACCTCCTTAAAGCTTACGGCAGGCCTGCATATTGATAAAGGACTCCAGCGGCTCACCGTGCGGGATGACTCTTTCGACTCTTCCGTCCGCCAGAAGAACTATCTCGTCTGCGATGTTGAGAATGCGCTCCTGATGCGAAATTACGATTATGCTTCCTTCAAGTGAGGCTCTCATATTATTGAATACTTTGATAAGATTGTTGAAGCTCCAAAGGTCGATGCCCGCTTCCGGTTCATCGAAAATGGTCAGATTTGAACCCCTCATCATAACAGAGGCAATCTCAATGCGCTTCAGCTCACCGCCCGAAAGGGAGGAGTTTACTTCGCGGTCAACGTAAGAATTGGCGCAAAGACCGACGGTAGAAAGGATCTCACAGGCTTCATTGCTTGAGAGCTTTTTTCTGGAGGCAAGGTTGAGAAGATCGTGAACGGTGATGCCTTTGAAGCGGACGGGCTGCT
>ENA-UOUL01004058-UOUL01004058.1-bioreactor-metagenome-genome-assembly--contig:-NODE-4058-length-14036-cov-4.789956_pt1 | contig 14036 bp, 4 predicted proteins | sample MGYA00249838_ERZ747220 | MGnify/ENA primary metagenome ERZ747220 (study PRJEB28778, sample SAMN05720191) | bioreactor metagenome | isolation source: Anaerobic biogas reactor | place: USA:Washington...
TCTACTGGAACGAGAAAACCTGGCGACGTATCAAATCCTTACCTATCAAAGCCCCGAACATTGGCAGAACGCCGCGCACGCTATTGGACTAGGGCGAATCGATGCGGTCAACTTCGCGCAAGAACTAGCGGATCAGTTAGGTCGCATATCCGCAGATAAACCTTTGGCCGTGGACGCCGACCAAGCACGGGCTTTCTTTTTGAGCTTGTGTGACTTGTTGAGTAGTAAGGATTCTGAGCGCAATCGTCAGGTTGCTGGCATCCTCGGGCAAAACGGTGTGCCGTTGTTGCCGGCGTTACCGGCAAACGGAGCGGAGGATCGTACGCAGCTTTTCCTTATTCCTGCCGAAGCGCGGGAGCACGGAGGTGCGGATCTCAAACAAGCAAATCGCGTCGTTTTCTGGCGTTCTTCCAGCTTGAAATCGCGTGCCAGCGATCTTCCGTTCCCACCGTCATCTATCCCCATCTACTTCATTGATCCCGACGTCATCGAAACCAACGGCGCGCGTGCCGAAGGAATTTTATCCTTGTTTTCCTATGAATGGGGTACCACCCGCTTCGAAAGTCGCCCTGATTTGTTCCGGCGTGTGGCCGACCGAACCGCGCAACTGGACAGTAGAACCGTTACGCCTGTGTTGGGCTACTTAGCAGGTGTACTATATCAAGTCATTGCCGAATCATTCTCCGGGGCTGAAGACTTGCAGCCTCGACCTTACGCAGCAATCAGTTTGAAACTTCTGCGCACAACACTCGATTATTGGTATCGCCGCCCGGCCCAGCGCACCCAGGACCGCCAACGATTAGAAAGTCTGCAAATGTGGGCACAAGTGCAGGTACCCGTCAAAGGGGGAGGGACAAAGTCCGTCTGTGCGGAACAAGCAGTCTTTGGCCCAGCTTGGGCTGTGCTTCTGGAACAACAAACTCAGTCTAACAATGAGACGGGTACAGAAAAGGATGAGCCGTCGGAGATAGGCTGGGTGAAAGCTATTGAGTCATTAGCTGCTTTTCGCAAGGCAGTAGGACGACGTCCCAATGATACAGACTATCCCGAGATCGCTGACCCTGATGACGCACGTTGGCAAGCGGCCTGGACACAATTCGCGAGAGTTGTGGAATCATCCAGTAAAGGAGAAACGCAGATAGCCCTGTTCCGCTTGCTCTTGCTCCTGGGTGTGCGGATAGGACCACGGGTGGCTTGGCGCTGGCTGAACGCCGGGCAAAAAGAGGCTTTTGATCCGCTAAGCCGTGCAGTCAATACCGACACAAGTCGGCAATTGTATGATGATGCCATGTTATTTAGCGATGGCTTTCCCTCAAGCCTTGCACAGAGCAGTTTACTGCGCACATACTGCGAATTTATCGCTTTAGACCCTCATCATCCAGCTTTTGCTGCGGAACACAGCTCCGGACATCGTGATCATTTGCGACGGACGGGCAATATGGAGTCACATCTGGCGGCATGGACCTGGCTGCCTGATCTGGAAGGGGTTGAACTTGCTACAATGCCCTTTGCGGCCGATTTAGAAGCTGTGGATGCTTTCCGAGAAACGTTACTGGCGGTTTGGGAGGCGTTAAGTGACGACGTATTGAAGACCGGATGGTATTGTGCAGAGAGGCACACTGGACGTACCTGGCAAGAAAAGCGTGAAATTCCCTCACTCGCTGCTTTTCAAATATCCCGATTGGCCTTGTGGCCAGCGCATACTGGTGGACGTCTGCCAGACGTCAGACAACAACGTTTCCCAGCGGCGGTGATGGTAGCTTGGGATCAAGAAGACGCGCCTCGTGCTACAGACCCAGCGGGATTTTTCCCACTGTTGGATATTTATGACAATGCAGCGATGGCACAGGTAGCGCATGATTTGGGTATCGCCGCACTTTCTGACATTGACTTTGCCGGCGCTGTACTGCGGCTGCGCTGGTTACTAGAAAAGAGCCGTGTGGATGCAGTCGCCCCGCCTGGTTGTTGGCAAATCGCCGAGTTGCCCGGAAGCAGCCGGGATACCTGGTTGGCAGCGCAGTATCGTATGTTGGACCGCATTGTTCCACACGATCCCAAATCCATGTGGGACCAGCGCACAGTACAAACGTGTGGACTGGTGCTGCGCGCGACGCGTGGGGAGGAACAGATAGCAGTACCTGTCGTTATCAGCCCGGACAACAAGCCGAAATTCGCAGTCGACGTTGCGTTTTTCCAACAAGCGCCACGCTGGTGGGAACGTCGTGACAACGCCGGGCGCTGGATCCTGGAAACCCAGAGCCAGCTTCAGACAGCACTCTATCGCTGGGCTGAGGCGTTGGGCGCTAAACGGCTTACACAGACCAGGCCTCCGGCCTATAAAGGGACGCCGCTTGCAACCCCGGAAGCAGAGCAAGCCATCGTGGATTTACGCGCTGTGATCCAGAAACGCATGGTATATCTGTTGGGGGTCTTCAAAGCACATCGCGCCGAGAAACTGGAAGCATTGGCCGAGAAACTCCAAGTGGCTTTATCTACAATGATAGCCGTGGAACCAGACTCAGATGAAGAAGGCTGGTCGGGCCTAAATGAGGATCGGGCATTAGTCTTTTCGTTTAACGCCTACAAACAGCGTGCCGAACAACACAGTGGAGCTATCGTCTTGGCCGAGGGTATTGCGTTGTTGGTTGAGCAGACCACGGCGGTGGGCGACCTGCAACACGCACTCAGCGCACCATACGAATTGGTGGAACGCGCGCTAAAGTTCCAGGGCGTTGACCTGGATGTATTGGTGCGCGAGATCTCGGCCTTGGAGCACCGGCGGATGCATAGCCTTCTAGAGCGCGTGGATGAACTGTTTGTGGCATTGAGGGATAAGGAGTTAGAATCATCCCCCACCTGGAATCTCGCAGACCTACCCGACGATCAGTGGGGCAACGCCATCCAGCAGCTCAAGAGTCTGGAAGGCGAGCTGGCAGATCAAGCTTTATCCGCAATGACAGAAACCGCGATAGGGCTATCGCGCGCGGCATCCGCCGAACTCTTGCGTATCATCCTTGATGAGGAGCGTTTTGCCCAAGGGGTATTCCTTATGACCCGCGCGCTGCTAGTGATTTTACGGAAGGCAGGTTGGACCATAGGAAGACGTGCCCATTTTGCCGAACGATACCTGGGGCAAAGGCCTATTGATCTCTACACGCAAAATCCGATTTGTTCCCAAATGCTCAATCGCGCCGTTGTCGCTGCTTTGGTAGACCAATTGACAACGGGCGAATGGGACAGTGACTTGGGGCAATTGCCTCTAGATGAACGCGCATGCACCTTGAGCAATGCCTTGCTCCCGATTGGGCCATCAGAATCCGTCTTATCATTTGGCAGGCGGCTAAACACCATACTGAAGTTACAATTTCCGACAACCGAAGCGCCGCTTTTGCTACTAGAGCTGTCAGACAAAGATTGGGAATACTTAGTCCAGGATGTCTGGAACAACGCAAGGGCAGCATTGGATAAACTCCCGCAAGCTTATCAAACAATCTTCTCGCGTTGCTTGCAAGAGGGTACATTTCAGCCGTTGGAGGAGCAGCATATATGGCATGGAGGACCACGACAAAGCCGCATTCAGGCACTAGAACATCAGCTAGAGCAAGGGGAATTGGTCTTTGAAATTGCCGATCTCCTCGACCTGTCTACCAACGTAGCTTTGAACGTGGAGGCTTTGCGCGCTGTGGTAAGTGAACCAGGACAGTCCACTGGCGGTAGTGAATTGGCTGCTGTCACTGAAGATCAGGCCATACGCGGGCGTGTCGCCGAACTATTTGTGTTGGAAGTATGTTGGCAGCGTTATCTGTGTGCGGATCGTGGCACACGGGAACACCTGCTCACAGTGTTGAACCATCATCGCGAGCATGGCGCTGGCGACGTTCCCTGGGGAACCAAAGCCGCGTGGAAATCATTACAACCACGCCTATCGGATGCCTGGGACGATTTGCTGATTTGCACAGCTGAAGATAACACGGCACGAATGCTGCTCAAAGACCTGATAGAAGTGACCAATGAACGCGGGCCAGGCTTCGATGTGCTGGATCCTTTCGGTGTTTGGGGACAACCCTACACAGATATGTTCACTCCTTGTCGGGTCGAGGTAAAGGCGATTCTGCCCCCGATGGCCAAGAATAGCGAACATCGAGTCATTCTCTCTACTAACGAGTTTCATCGTGCCCGTCAGCATCCCTCATCCTACGTTTTGCGTCTGATTTATGTTCCAAGTGACTACAAGGACTTAAGCAACGTTCGTTGGGCCATCGATATTCCGAACCCCGTACAGACATTGCATCTAGACGAAAAAATAGTTCTAGGGGTACGGAGTGGTATATTACCCTTTGTCGTGCATCTAGGATGAACTGATGTCCACCCACCTCTACCTCGCCCCCGCCGCCAGCGGGAAGACCACTTACCTATCCGCCCAGGCCCGCACCCTGAGCGCCGGGCTGGCGGCCACGCCGCGCATCGTCGTCCCCACGCAGCTTCAAGTGCACGCCTGGCAACGCCGTCTGGCCGAGACCGGCGGCGCACTCGGCGTGCGCGTCGGCACATTCGATACACTCTACCGCGAGATCCTCCGCGCTGCCGGGGAAGTCTACGTCCTGCTCACCGAACCGATCCAGTACCGCCTGCTGCGCGCGCTCATCGCCGAGGCCCCGTTGCAGCACTACGCCCCGCTCCGCAACCGGCCTGGCTTCGCGCAGGTCGTCCAGGGCTTTGTGCGGGAACTCAAGGCCGGCGGCGTGGCACCCGATGCCTTTACCGATGCCGTTGTAGCGATGGGCGGGGAACCGCGCCTGCTGGAACTGGCGCACCTCTACACTGCCTACCAGAAGCGTCTACAGCAAGAAGGCTGGGCCGACTTCGCCGGGCTAGGCTGGCTCACGGCGGAAGCCCTCGCCTGTCATCCCGACGTGGGCCGCGATTGGTCGCACCTCTTCGTTGACGGCTTCGACGACCTCACCTCGGTGCAGGTGGACGTGCTACGACACTTAGCCGGACGTGTGGGCGAACTGGTCATCACCCTCACCGGCAGCCCTGGCGACAACGCGCGCGCACTGATCCAGCATCGCTTCGACCGCACGCGCCGCCGCCTGGAAGCCGCTTTGGGGATCACGGGAGAACCCTTGCCCGCGCGCGTGACGCCCGATCCGCGCGCGCCCGCGTTGACACACCTGGAAGCGGCGTTGTTCACCGCCGATGCCGCACAATACCCCGCCGAGGATACCGTCACGTTCATTGCCGTGCCCGACCGCGAGGCCGAAGTGCGCGCGGCGTTGCGCTGGCTAAAGGCGCGCGTCGTTCGTGAGCATCTGCGGTTAAGCGACGCGGCGCTGCTGGCCCGTGACATCGAGCCGTACCGCCCCTTTATTCAGCAGACGGCAGATGAGTTCGGCGTGCCGGTCCATATCCTGGACGGCCTGCCCCTGCGTACAAACCCGGCGGTCGCGGCATTGCTCGACCTGCTGCGCCTGACACTGCCCGACGATGCGGGCAGCGCCTTCCCCTGGCGTCTGACGGTGGAAGCCTGGCGCTCCCCCTACTTCGAGTGGACCGCCTGCGGCATCACCCCGGAAACCGCCGAAAGCCTGGATCGCCTGGCGCGCTGGGGGCGCGTGGTAGCAGGACTGGCGCAGTGGGAAGAAGCCTTCGCCCTGGCGATCACCGCCGGGCCGCGTGAGGCGCTGGATGAAGACACTGTTGACAGCGACATCCCCTTGACCGTCCCCACCGGTGCGGCGGCGGAGCCGCTGGGTGCGACGTTCCAGTGCTTCGTGCAGCGCGTTACCCCACCGCAAGGCGAACACCCTTGCCGAGAATTCTTGGCGTGGATAGAGTCCCTCATTGGTGACGATGCTCCCTCAGAAGATACTGCCACATCGCCAGACGACCTGGGCGTGGTACGCCGTGTAGACGCTGGCCCGCCAGAATTGGTGGAGCGTGACCGGGCTGCACTCGAAGCCCTCAAAGACATTCTGCGCGGGCTGGTGTGGGCCGACGAGGCCGTGGCCTGCGCCCCTGTAACGTTCCCCACGTTCTGGGCCGATCTCGAAGGCGCGGTGGACGCCGCGACGTATCGCCTGCCGCTGCCCACCGACCGCGAGGCATTGCTGGTCGCCGACGTGACCCAGGCGCGCGGCGTGCCCTTCCACACCGCCGCCGTGCTGGGCCTGGCCGAGGGCGAGTTCCCGGCAGCGCTGGCCGAAGACCCCTTTCTGCGCGACGCCGACCGGCGCACTTTGCGCGATAACTTTGGTCTGGCCTTGTCACCGTCGCCGGATAGTTCCGAAGCCGAATACTTCTATGAGGCCATCGCCCGCCCACGCGCAGCATTACTGCTTACCCGCCCACGCATTGCCGACAATGGCGCGCCGTGGCAGGCCTCGCCGTATTGGGACGAAGTGCGCCGCCGCGTGGCCGTGACGCCGCTGCACCTGACCAGTCACAGCTATCCCACACCGGACAAGGCAGCCTCTTGGGAGGAACTACTCTTGGGACTCAGCACGCAGGGGGATACACCGATTTGGCAAGCGTTGGCGCGCCGCCAGCCGATATATCACACTGCACTGGAACGGGCGACGCGCGTATTGGCGCAGCGCCTGGGCGCAACTGCAACAGGTCTTTTCGACGGCGATCTGACCCCGGTCGGCGACATCTTCGCCCAGCGTTTCGGCCCGGCGCGAGCCTGGAGCGCCAGCCGCCTGGAAAGCTACCGCGAGTGCCCCTTCCGTTTCTTCGTGGGCAGCGTCCTGGCTTTGGAACCGCGCGCCCGTCCCGTCGAAGGCCTGGACGCGGCGCAATTGGGCAGCCTCTACCACCACATCTTCGAGCAGCTCTACCAGGCCGTCGCCGATCCTGCCGATCTCGACCAACTGGTGGCCGCCTTGTCCGGCGTCGCAACGCCGATACTAGACGCCGCCCCCACCGAGCAGCAATTCCGCCCGACAGCGTGGTGGGCGCGGACCCGCGTTGAAATTGTCGAGAACGTCCGCCGCTCATTGACCGCGTTGGACGCTTTGCGGGAGGGCTTTGTCCCATTCGCATACGAAGCCAGGTTCGGATTAGAGAGTTATCCCCCGCTAGTCATCCGTGACGGCGCGGACAGCTTCCGGCTGCGCGGCCTGATTGATCGGGTGGACCGCGCACCGGACGGGCGTGTGCGCATCATCGACTACAAGACCGGTGGAGCGAGTGCGTTCACGACTACCAACGTCAAAAAGGGCAAGAAGCTGCAACTCCCGCTCTACGCCCTGGCCGCGCATGAGGCGCTAGACCTGGGGAACGTCACCGACGGCTTCTACTGGCACATCCGCGCCGCCGAGGCCAGCAGCTTTACCCTGGCGAAGTTCGCGGACAAAGAGGCGAACCTGTTCGGTCCGGCTGGCGCAATGCACACCGCCGTCACTCACGCTTGGGAAGCCGTGCGCGGTGCGCGTCAGGGTCACTTCGTCCCCATCCCACCCGACGACGGTTGTCCTGCTTACTGCCCGGCGGCAGCCTTCTGCTGGCACTATCGGCCCAAACAATGGTAAGGCAAGAAGCAGGAAGCAAGATGCAAGAAATGAGTAACGAGAAACGAGTAACAAGTAACGAGTCTCCTGCATCCTGCGTCTTGCATCCTTTGCTCATCCAGATGAGTCCCAGCCCTGAGCAAACGCCGCCGATCCTGGCGCGGGGCGCGGACGTGGCTGTGACTGCGGGGGCCGGCGCAGGCAAGACGCGCACGCTCGTGGCGCGCTACCTTTCGCTGCTGCTGGATGATCTGCCGCTGCGCTCCGTCGTCGCCATCACCTTCACCAAGAAGGCGGCGCGCGAGATGCGCAACCGCGTACGGCAAGAAGTACGGCGCTACCTGGACGTGGGGCCACTCAATGACGAGGAACGCGCCCGCTGGCAGCGGCTCTACGAGGCCCTCGACGCCGCGCGCATCGGCACCATCCACAGCTTGTGCGGGGAACTGCTGCGCAACCATCCCGCCGAGGCTGCCATCGACCCGCGCTTCGAGACACTGGACGAAGGCCAGGCCGCGCTGCTCCTGGCGCAGGCGGTCGAAGCGGCGCTGGCCTGGGCCGCCGACGACCCGCAGGCCGCGCGCCTGTTCGCCGACTTCGGGGAATGGGAACTGCCGCGACTCCTGACCCAACTGCTCAAGCAAAGGCTGGACATCGCCGCGCTCCCTCGCCCGGACGATTGGTGGGCCGTGTGGGAGCCACACCTGGCGTCCCCGCTCCGTGCTTTCGTGGAAGACGCCGCGGTGCAGGCGGACTTCGCCGACTTGCTGGCCCTACGCGCCGACGGAACACTGGCACGCGCCGAAGCCGCCGGGGACAATCTGGCCGCGCCGCTCGCGGAATTGCTGCGTCTATGGGATAACATCACAGTGACGTGCGCGGCGGATGATTGGACGAACGTGTCAACACAACTCGCACCCTTGCGCGGCGCGATGAAGCAAGTCGGGCGACAAGCCAACTGGACACCCGCCAATCCCAAGGCCATCATCAAGGAACTGCAAAATCGTTACGACGAAAACCTCAAGCCGCTGGTGGGAGACGGCATTGACCTGACGCTGGATCAGACCCTGGCGCAGGCTATCCTCCCGGAGTTGCTGCGCCTGTACGACTACGCGCTGGCAGCCTACACGCGCCTCAAGGAAGACCGCCGCGCCCTCGACTTCGACGACCTGGAAGCCGGCGCGCTGGCCCTTCTGCGCGATCATCCCGCCGCCCGCGCGCGCTGGCAGACCGAAGTGCGTGCGCTGCTGGTGGACGAATTCCAGGACACCAACGCCCGCCAGCGCGATCTGCTGACCTTGCTCAACAGTGACGCGGGCAAGCGCTTCATCGTCGGCGACGGCAAGCAGTCCATCTACCGCTTTCGTGGCGCAGACGTCGCCGTGTTCCGCACTGCTCGCCGAGAAATCGCCGACCAGGGCAAGGCGTTCACCCTGGAGACTTCGTACCGCGCGCACGCCAACCTCGTCGTTGCCCTAAACGCCTTGCTGCAACCGGTGCTGGGCGTGGACGAGGACCCGGCGCGACCCTACGTCGAGCCGTTCGCCGCGCTCACGCACTTCCGCGAATCGCCCCCCGCCGGACTGACGCCGCCCTTCGTCGAACTGCACCTGGGCGTTGGCAGCAAGACCGGCGGCGCATTGGACAAGGCGGTGGAAGCGCTGGTCACGCGGCTGGCAGCGTTAGTGGAAAACGACCAGATACAACTGGAGTCCCGCGATCCCGACACCGGGCAAGCTCAGACCCGCCCGCTGGATTACGGCGACATCGCCATCCTCTGCCGCGCCTCGACTTCCTTCGCCCCCTACGAGAACGCGCTGGAACGCGCCGGCATCCCCTTCCTCACCGTGGCCGGGCGTGGCTTCTACGAGCGTCCGGAAGTGCGCGACGTCCTCAACGCGCTCACCGTCCTGGCCGATCCCACCGACGACCTGGCCCTGGCGGGCCTGCTGCGTTCCCCGGCCTGCGGCCTTTCCGACCTGGCGCTGTACCGTCTGACCGAGGAAAGTAAGGCGCAAAAGGCTCCGTCGCTGTGGACGGTGCTCAACAATGCCTCCCTGGGTTTTCTGGCCGACGAAGCCCCCTGCGCGGCGGAGGCCGTCGCCCTCATCCGACGTCTACACGCGCAGGCGGGCCGGGTGATGGTGGCCGCGCTCCTCAAGGATTTCCTGGCCGCGACACACTACCGCGCGGCACTGCTGCGTGCCGGACAGGCGCGGGGCGCGGGCAACCTCGCCAAACTGCTGACGGACGCACACATCAGTGGCATCGTCAGCGTCAGTGAATTCCTGGACTATGTGACGCAACTGCGCGATGCGGGCACGCGCGAGGGCGAGGCGCACACCTTGAGCGTAGGCGCGGTGCAACTGATGACCGTCCACGCGGCCAAGGGGCTGGAATTCCCCGTCATCGTCATCGGTGACGCCGGGAAGGCCGCGCGCGGCGGGCGTGGGGCAATGGTGGATGCACTTCTGGGCGTCGTGCCGCCATTGAAAAGTGCAGGCGAAGATGAAGCCCCTGCCGCCACCTCATTGGCCTATCGCCTGGCGCAGCAAGCTGCGGCGGATCAAGAAGTGGCGGAATCGGATCGCTTGCTATACGTCGCGGCGACACGGGCGCAGGATATGCTTATCCTCAGTGGGACGGTGAGTTTACGTAAGGACGGCCTGGGACTTGGCGTCTGGTTGGAACGGTTGGACACCGCGCTGCACCTCAGCACGTCTGCGCCGCCATGCGATCCTGAGGGGGAGGCAATCCAGCACGTGGCATTGTCTGCCGGTACACAGCCGGTGAATTGCTTTCTCTATGAAGGCAACGCGGAGATTGCCGCGCCAGGCGTGTCCACCGTGCTGTCCGCGCCGGCTGCCTTACCGGAGAACTTGCCGTTGCTCGATTCCTTGATCCCGCCATCAGCCACGACCGATGATGACACCGAGGCCGAACACCGCGATCCGCCGCGACGCGTGTGGCGCGTGGTTCCAGAGAAAGCCCGCCCCACGGCTCCGGCGTGGGTGGTAGGGACGCTGGTCCACGGCGCATTGGAACAGTGGCTCTTCCCCGATGGCGTGGTCTACGCGCGCTGGGCTGAAGCCGAAGCGCGCGGGCGCGGTATCACCGACGCTGCCGAACTGCGCAACGCCGTCCAACGCGCCGCGCGGATGCTGACACGCTTCCAGGCCACCGAGCTGTACGCCGCAATGAACGATGCGACGCAACGCCTCCACGAAGTCCCGTACACGCTGGCGACGCCGGACAATGCGCTAGAGCGTGGTACGCTCGACGCGCTGTTCTACGCCGACGGGCAATGGACGCTTGTGGAATTCAAGACCGATCACGTCACCGATCCAGCGGCATTGATCGCATTGCTCGACAGTACGGACTACAGGACACAGGTGATGCGCTATCTCAATGCAGCAGAGCGGCTGCTCGGCGTGCGCCCACGTCCGGCGCTATGCTTCCTCAATGTTGGCGGTGCGGTGCGGGTGGTGACGGAGGGGATATGAGTATGGCAAGTGTCATACAATTCAAGTGGAAGCTGTGAATTCACTCTCAAGAAGGTGTTTCCCGGCAGTATATCATCTCAACAGAATCTATATACGAGGCCGGCGCAAGGGATGCACATTTCGCATGTGATACGGAATGATGCAAAGTAGGTATCGCATCGGTTTGGCGTCCTGCTCGATAGATCGAAGTCCAAACTAAGCCGAACCACCGGAACTAGCGTTGCCTGCAACATATTTGGGGTAAAATACCTAACCGAAATCAGGTATTAGACTCTTGCTTAATGTGCATAACCTTTGTAGAATGAGAGTGATTTCTTACTATCCCGATGCAAGTAGTGCTAATCTTACCTTGATGAAAAACCTATCACAACTATCAACTACACAAGAACTAAAGATCTTGCTAGTCGAGGATGATTGGACGGTCCGTGGCGCTGTCCGGGACTTCTTATCCAAACGAGCTATGAACGTCGCAGAAGCAAGTTGTATGGAAGAAGCCTTAGCAGTTGCGGAAGTGTTTATCCCCGACGTTGCCGTGATTGATATTGTGGTTCCGTCTACTGCAGAAGCACGTGCAGATTTTGACAAGAATGTAGAGGGTTGGAGGAGTCGTGACTGATTACGCTGCGATTACGAAAAAACGTAATCAGTCCGTGGACTGATTACGCTGTTAGGAACACTGAAACAGCGTGCTGGGGGAGTGATTACGCTGTGTCGACAAAAAGCGTAATCAGTCAAATGACTGATTACGCTTGTCCAAACCTCACGGCACGTTAACATTCACGGCAATTCTGGTTGCCGATTCTGGATGCGCTGCAAGAAACGCAAGTTGATGAGCAGGTAAATGAGCGTGTTGTGGTTGGCAATCGCTTGTTGATTGCGCAGGTGCGGGCGCTCAATGCCCAACGCCACGGCCTGGCTGTTGATACGCTCGGTGGCGGTGCGCTGTTTGTAGACGTTCTTGTAGGCTTGGCTGTCGCGGTCGAGTTGATAGCGGATGCGTGCGCCGATGCTGGTGGGCATCATTGCCGTACACCCGCCTTTGCTCCAGCGCTTATGGTTCACCGGACAACCTTCTGCGGGCGCTTCCCCGGTCGCCCGGAGTGGACAGATGTATTTGCCGCGTTCGTGTTCAATCAACGCTGAGGTGCGGTCCAGGTACGTGAATTTGAGTGGCATCGCCAGGCCCGCCTGGCACACAGGCCAGCCTTCTGGTGAAAACTGCCGTCCTCCGGCCTTGTAGCCACCCCGCTCCGAGAAAGGCACGGCGGCAAAGGCTTGGGGATCGTCGGCGCGGTAGAAGTGTTCGTAGACGTAAAACGCATCGAAGGCTGCGTCAAAGGTGCCCCAGCGGGGACGAAAGCCGAGGCGCTGGTCAGTAGTCGTCATCAGCGGGAAAAAGTAGGACAAATCCCCGTTATCAAAGGGCTGCGTCAGTTCGGCGATCACGAATTCACCCCACTCCGGGACTTTGACCACCACCACGCCGGAGCCGTAGCCCCAATAGAACTCCCCGCGTTTGAGTTTGCTGGCCGGGCGGGGATTGGTGGTCGGTGTCGGCGGAGTACCCTGGTTGCGGCGGCGCTTGCAGCCCAGGCGACAATCCGGGTCGCCGGCGGGTTGCTTGCCTTTGTCGTAACGATCGGTGACATAGGCTTTGGGGTTGTTCTCTTCCACCCAGGCGAGGATGTGCTTGGTGTCGAGGGAGACGCACTCGCCGATGCGTTCCACCCCACGCGCCTGCAAGGCCGTACAAATCAGGCTAACGCTGTCGGCCAGCAAATACTGCGCGGCGGCATTGGGCAGCACGCGCAGGAGATGGGTGAGATGGCGCGCCGTGGGTAAGCTTGCGTCGGCATCAAGCCCCCAGGGCTGCGCGGGCGCGGCGACCAGTGGGAAGCCCAACAGCCATACCAAAACGGGATGCTCGACTAAAAACCTGCGCACTTGGCGCATTGAAACCAGGCCTTCATTGAGCTGCACCAGCACCGTGGCCGCCAGGGCTGCATACGGAATCGTGGGCTGCCCCCAGTCGCGCATCAAGTCACGCTCTGGAAACTCCGCCCAATGTAGCGGTCCGAGCAGCTCCAGGAGACGAAACGCAGTGGGGGCAGTTTGAGACCAGTGGCGCAACCGCGACCGTTCGCACCACAGAGTATGTAAATCGCGGCGCGGCGGCAGACGGTCGCTCCACACCGCGCGCTTCCACATCTGCACCAATGGGGTTACAATAGGGATACCGGTCATCGCTGTGACTCCTTTCAGCTAAAATTTGGATACGACACCCTCATTTTAGCCCCAAAAAGGCGCTTGACCGGCCATTTTTGAGGGCGTAATCAGTCAAAACGACTGATTACGCTTCTGGCAGCGAGGAAAGCGTCCGGGCGGTCCGCGACTCTGAAAAGCGTAATGAGTGAAACGACTGGTTACGTTTTTACACGCGGACGCGCTGACTGATTACACACTGATTACGTTTGGCGTAATCAGTCATTTCACTGCTCTAATCCTCAATGTAGGCATTGAGATTGCCCAGAAGTTATGCCAACGATTCCCAAACTTGGGAATCGTTTTCTTGTCAGCCTATATTGACCGTGGCCCGGAAATTATTCAGTTGTTTTTAGAAGGACATGACCGCATCAACTATCTCCTCAAAGGATCAAAACCCGCTGAGTTGCTGGAAGCCATTCAAAAGGTTGCACGGGGCGCGTCGGCGCTTGAGATTGCATCTGGCGTCCAAACCGCACGTAAAACCGCTTTTGATCTGGCGTTGAAAGCCTTGGAGGCTGACGAACAAAACTATCTACTGGTGGCACTGGCAGCGCTACCGTCACTCTCCGAACCGGAGCGGTTGGTTTTTGAGTGTGTTGGACACTGTCATTCCCGCCAGCAGGCAGCACAGATACTAAACCTCAGTGTTAAGACGATTAGCAACCATATGGATGCGATTTACACGAAATTGCATCTACGTGAAGGGGATCCCCCACTTAACCAATTAGCGCTTCTGGCAAAAATCCACCTTTTAACA
>ENA-UOUL01004061-UOUL01004061.1-bioreactor-metagenome-genome-assembly--contig:-NODE-4061-length-14029-cov-3.602996_pt1 | contig 14029 bp, 12 predicted proteins | sample MGYA00249838_ERZ747220 | MGnify/ENA primary metagenome ERZ747220 (study PRJEB28778, sample SAMN05720191) | bioreactor metagenome | isolation source: Anaerobic biogas reactor | place: USA:Washington...
GCTCGTGCTGGCCGCGACGTTCGCCGCGCTGGCCGTGATCCCGATCCTGTTCCTGGCGCAGCTCGCGTTCATCGTCGCGTTCGGCGTGCTGCTCGACACCTTCGTCGTGCGCTCGCTGCTGGTGCCGGCGCTGGCGCTGGACGTCGGGCGCAAGGTGTGGTGGCCCTCGCGGCTCGCGCGTGGGGAGGCGTGAGGAGGGCTGGGACACTAGGCATGAGCTAGGGGACAGGGCACACCAGGTTCACGGCGAGATCGGTGTCGGTGTCTCCACCCCTGCCTGCCGCGCGGTCGCCCGCTCGGCGACCGCGGCGCGGCGGGGTGAACCTCCTCGCGCGCCGCGCACGTCGCCTGCTCCCGTCAGCCCCCCACCGCCAACCGCGCGCACAGGGTCATGGCGTGCGACCACACCAGCGGGCACGCCGACGGCCCCCAGTGACGCGTCCAGTAGGCGAGGAACCAGGGGTGGTGGTCCTTCCTGGGCACCTGCTCGGGCAGCGCGCCGTCGGGGCGCCTCTGCCTCTCGACCCAGTCGAGGTACGTCCGCGCCCGGTCCGGCCGGCCGGCGCGCGCGTGGTGCCAGGCGAGCGAGGCGCTGAGGATCACCCACTCGCCGCCGCCGTAGTAGGTGTCGGCGCGGTACCGGCTCGTGCCGCCGTCGACGACGAGGTCGGCCTCGATCCTCGCGACCGTCGCGCGCATCACCGGGTCGTCGTCGGCCACCAGCCCGAACGGGGTGCACAGCCAGGTGAGAGACGCGTCGGCCTCGGGGTTCCCGACGTGCTTGACGAAGCGGCCGTCGACCACGCACCCGGTGAGCACGAGCTCGCGCGCCGCCGCGCCCACGGGAGCGGCGCGCGGCACCCACCTGGCGATGGCGCCCATGCCCGCGGCGACCGAGCCGAGCGTCGCCGTGTGCAGCTGGCTGCGGAACTCCTCCCAGCAGTCGTAGCAGGGCTCGTCCCAGAACTCGGAGAGGTAGTCGACGACGACGTCGACGCCGGCGGCCAGGTGCGCCGGGAGCTCGTCCTGCCCCGTCGCAGCGAGGTGCCCGGCAAGGCTCCACAGCCACTGCCCGTAGCCGTCGAGCTGGAAGTTCGGCCAGCCGTCCTTCACCCACTCGCCGTCGACCGCGTAGCGCGTGGGCAGGAAGTCGAACTCCGAGATCGGCTCGCCCGCGCGTCGCCGCGCGAGCAGCTCCGCGACCGTCCCCGCCTGCGCCGCCACCGTCCGGGCGACCCAGGCGTGGAAGCGCGCGGCGCTGTCGTGGCGGCCGGCGAGGTCGGTGGCGTGGGCGATGAACGAGCCGTCGCGCAGCCAGCACGGGCCGTACTGCGAGAAGCCGGCGGCCGCCGGGTACGCGCCGTTCGGCAGCTGGGCGGCGAGGAGCGCCGCCAGGTCGCGGTCCGAGGCGTCCACCGGCGGGCCGTGCTTCCCCGGCGCCATCACCCCTTGACCCCGGAACCGGCCACGCCCTCGATGACCCAGCGCTGGACGAGGAGGAAGACGAGGATCGTGGGCACCGTGGCCATCACGGTCCCGGCCATCACGATGTTCCACTGGGTCTGCCCCGGGTACATGCCCTGGAGCGTCGACAGGGCCAGGGGCAGGGTCATGAGGTCGCGGTCGTTGATGATCAGGAGCGGCCACAGGAAGCTGTTCCACGACCCCATGAACGAGAGCACCGCGAGGGTCGCGAGGGCCGGCCCGGTGATCGGCAGGACGATGCGGACGAAGGTGCCGAGTGTCCCCGCCCCGTCGATCGTGGCGGCCTCCTCGAGCTCCTTGGGTATCGAGAGGAAGAACTGGCGCATGAAGAACGTGCCGAAGGCGCTGAACATGCCGGGGACGATCAGGCCCGCGTAGGTGTCGGCCCAGCCGAGGCGCGTGACGATGATGAACAGGGGCGTGATCACGACGGCGAACGGGACCATCAGCGTCGCGAGGTAGAGGGTGAAGAGCGCGTCGCGGCCCCAGAAGCGGAAGCGCGCGAAGGCGTAGCCGGCCATCGAGCAGATCACGAGCTGCCCGAGGGTCGTGGCCACGGCCACCAGTGCCGAGTTGCCGAACACCCGCAGGAACGGGAAGCGCCTGATCACCTCGACGTACGCGCCGAGCGTCGGCTCGGCCGGGACGAGCTGCGGCGGCAGCGCCAGCAGGGCCCCGCGCGGCTTGAGCGACGTCGCGAGCGCCCACACGAACGGCGTGATCATCAGCAGCCCGCCCGCGAGCGCGACGACCGTGAGCACGATCGTCCGCCACGGCACGCGCCGGGCAGCGGCCGGGCGCGCGGCCGGCTTGACCGCCGACACGCTCTGGCCCTGCGGGATGCCGACGGGCAGGCTCACGGCTGCCACCGCCTGATCCGGTAGAAGAAGACGGTGACGACGAAGATCAGCAGGAACAGCACCCACGACATCGCCGAGGCGTAGCCCATGCGGCTGTACGAGAAGGCGTTCGCGACCACGCGCTCGACGAGGACCATGGTCGCGCCGGCCGGCCCGCCCTCGGTCATGACGTAGACCTGGTCGAAGACCTGGAAGGCGCCGATGAGGCTGATGCTGAGGCAGAAGATCAGCGTGGGCGCGAGCAGCGGGATCGTGATGTGGAAGAGGCCCTGCGGCCGGGAGGCGCCGTCGATGCTGGCGGCCTCGTAGTACTCGCGCGGGATGCCCTGCAGGCCCGCCAGCATGATCACCATGACGAAGCCGGTGTCCTTCCAGACGCTCGTGAGGATCACCGCGACCATCGCCCAGTTCGGGTCGAAGAGCCACGCCGGCCCCGTGATGCCGAGCGTCCCGATCGCGGAGTTGATGAGGCCGTAGACCGGGTTGAAGAGCCACTTCCACACCAGCGCGACGGCCACCCACGAGGTCACGACGGGCACGAAGTACATCGCGCGGAAGACCTGCCGGAACGGGATGCTCGCGTTGAGCAGCACGGCGACCAGCAGGCCCGTCGTCAGGACGAGCGGCACGTAGCCGACGAGGAACGTGACCGTGTTGCGCAGCGTGCGCCAGAACTCGGGGTCGCCGAGGAGGTGGCGGTAGTTGCTGAGGCCCACGAAGGCCGGCGGCCTGAGGAGGTCCCAGTCCGTGAACGACAGGCCCAGCGACGAGAGGATCGGCAGCAGCGTGAACGCGGTCAGGCCGATGACGCTGGGGCCCAGGAACAGCGCGATGACCCCGTAGCGCCGCCAGCCGCGCTCGTACACGGCTAGCCGTCCGTCCCCTCGCCCGCGAACGCCGCGAGCCAGCGCGCCGCGCGCGGGCTGTCGGCCCGCACGAACACCGGGATGCGCTCCAGGCCGGCGCTCGCCTGCAGGGCCCGCGGCCCCTCGAACCCGGCACCGGACCAGGCCTCCAGCCACCGGCCCGGCGGGAGGAGCACCTCGCGGGCGAAGACGCCCTTGTCGACGACGGGCGCGACGAGGAGGTCGCGGCCGAAGAGGTAGGCGTAGGGGTCTCGCACGAGGAAGTCGTGCTCTTCCGGGTGCTCGAGCGCGGGGTAGCGCATGAGCGGGACGCCCCGCGCGCTCAGGTCCAGCGCGTCCTCGTGGATCAGGTCGAGCAAGCGCATGCGCAGGTGAGCGTAGCGGCGGTAGACCTCCAGCGCCCGCGGGTCGCCGTGCCGCTCGGCGATGTTCCACGGCGTGCGGTCGCGGACCTCGGCCGCGCCGTGGCCCTCGGAGTGGTACTGCATCAGCGGGCTGAACACGGCCATGGCGGTGGACCTCAGGTAGAGCTCGACCGAGGGGACCTCTCCGCTGAAGCCGGCCAGGTCCCAGCTCCACATGCTCACGCCCGAGACGCCTGCCGCCAGCCCGGCCCGGATCGAGGCGCGGTAGGCGTCCCACGAGCTGTCCTCGTCACCGGCCCAGTGGCCGGGGAAGCGCTGGGCGCCCGTGTAGCCGGCGCGGGAGAAGGTGACGCCGTCGTTCCCCGTCATCGCCTGCACGAACTCGTGGTAGGCGCCCACGTAGAGGTTCGGGTAGGCGTTGAAGAGCTCGAGGCCGCGACGGCCGTCGTGGGCGCGCAGGTCGCGGCCCCAGAGGTGCTCGCCGCCGTCGGTCTTCATGCCGTCGATGCCGAGCTCCTCGAAGAGGTAGCGGCGCTTGGCGAACCACCACTCGCGCGCCGCAGGGTTCGTGAAGTCGAGGATCAGCGCGCCGGGGAACCACCAGCCCTTGTTGCGGTACGGCGTGCCGTCGGCCTCGCGTACCATGTACCCGCGCTCGAGCATGTGGCGCTCGTCGGCGTCGTGCTGGGCGTGCGGCTCCTCGAGGCGCTTCATGACGGGGATCTGCCACAGCACCACGCGCAGGCCGTGCGCGTGGCACAGGTCGACGAAACCCTTGGGGTCGGGCCAGCGCCCGCCGAACCTGAAGTCGGACAGCCGGGGCGGGTCGTCGCTCGCCTTCGGCTCGTACTCGGCGTCGTTGAAGACGTAGAACGTCGACTCGTCGCTCCAGGCCTCGATGACGACGACGCCGGCGGGCACGTCCTCCGTGACCGTGCGCCTGACGGCCGCCTCGGCCAGCGCCTGGCTGTTCCAGCTGTTCGAGGACATCCACGGCGCGAACGCCCACCTCGGCGGCACGGCGATGTCGCCGGTCAGGCGCGTGAAGGCGGCCGTGACGCCGTAGGGCGCGTCGGCGACGATGGCGTTGAGGGATATCAGCGGGGCGGCGCGCGGGGGCTCGTGCCGGGCGGCCGCGGAGCGCGGCTGTACGTGCCCGGCGTCCGTGGTGCGCGGCGGCTGGTGCCCCGCGTTCGCGGCGCGCGACTGCCCGTGCCCGGCGGCCGCGGCGTCCGCGCTCCGCCCGCCCTCCCCGTGCTCACCCGGCTCCGGGACGAACCTGTCGAGGCTGACGACGGCCTCCGTGTCGCGGAGGTCGAAGCGGCTCGGCTCGGCGGCGTCGAGCCACACGCCGTAGCCGCGCTGCGAGACGATGAACGGGATCGGAAGATAGGTCCTCTTGCCCTGCTCCTTGTACTCCTCGTAGACGCGGACGTCCCACTCCTGGCCGTTGCGGTTCGCGTCGGTGAAGCGCTCGCCGAGGCCGTAGAGCCACTCGTTACGCCCCGTGGTGAAACGCGCCCGGACCTGCCCGACGCGCCCGCCCGAGTACGCGAGCCAGTCGCAGCGCAGGCTGCCGCGGAACCGGGGCTCGGGGCTGCCGGGCGTGCGTGCGGTGAGGGTGAGGTCCCCCAGGTCCACCTCGGCGTGCAACCCCTCGGCGGTGAGGGCGAGGACGGCGCCCTCCCTGCTCAGGGACAGGCCTCCCGCGGCGGGCGCGGGCGCCGCCTCGCCGACGCGGAGCTCGGCGCGCAGGACGCCGGCCAGCGGGCTCGAGAGGTCGAGGTACGCGGGCTCGGCAGTTGCCGGGTGCGCGGCAGTGGCCGCCTCTTGCTCGGTACTGGCCCGGCCCTGCTCGGCGCCGGCCCGATCGCTCGCGGCACCGACCCCCTGCCCCTCGGCGACCCGTGTCTCGAGCCACAGCCTGACGCCCCCGCCCAGCTCCTCGACACGAGCGACGCCTACCACCTCGACCCAGGTCCCCACCTCGAAGCGGAAGCTCCGGCCGGCGACGGGCCCAGGCCCCTCGGCGCGCAGGTCGTACGCTACGACGGCGCCCGCGGGGAACGCCCCCAGGTCGACGCTCCAGACGCCGTCGCCGAGCGAGACCGCGTCGACGCGCTCGCAGCGGCCGCCCGCCGTCACCTCGGCCCAGGCGCGCCGGGCGCCGACGGGCGCCCCGAAGCGCACCTGCACGGGCTGGCCCGGCTGGGGGTCGCGCGGGTAGCGCTCGTAGGCGCCCGCCTTGTAGGGGTCGTCGCTGCCGTACGGCTCGTGCACGATCATGCGGTCAAGGGCCCTCCCTGGGTCGTGAGGACGCGTGCGGGCCGCGGTCGCCCACGACCCGCACCGTCACCACGGCTACTCGTTCAGCAGCGCCTCGACGCGCCGCTGCGCGTCGGCGAGGGCCTGCTCGACGGTCTTCTGTCCGAGCCGCGCCGCCTCGAGCTCCTGGTTGATGATGTCCTGGAGCTGCGGCTGGTTCTCGATGACCGGCGGGTTCACGGCGTACGCGAGCGACTCGAACACGGCCTCGCGGTTCGCCGGCACCGGCTTGTCGAGGTAGGCGGCCAGGAGCTCGGCCTGGTCGAGGGACAGCGCCGAGAGCTCCCACGAGAGCTCGATGCGCTTGTCGACGACGGCCGGGTGCGCGGCGAGGAACTCGACCCAGCGGTACGCCGCCTCGGGGGCGTCGGTAGTGCTGGCGACGACGGCGGCGTTCGAGAAGAAGTGCGTGCCCTTCTGCGCGCCGCCTGGCTCGACCGCGACGTCCCAGTCGAACGTGGCCTCGTTCGTGATCTGGTCGAACATCCAGATGCCCGTGACGATCATGCCGAGCTGCTGGTTCAGGAACATGTCGACGTCGCCGACGCCGCTCATCTCCATGTCGGTCGGCATCACGCCGTGGACCTGCACCTTGTCGACGAGGTAGTGAGCGGCCGCCCGGTTCTCGGGCGTGTCGATCTGCACGGTCGGGGTGACGGAGAGCCCGCCGCCGGCCTGCGCCGCGACCTTGTAGAGCTCCCAGAACTGGACCGGCTGCGAGATGCCCCAGACGCGGTTCGGGGCGTCGGTGATCGCGGCGGCGGCCGCGAGCACGTCGTCCCACGTCCACTCGATGGTCGGGTACTCGACCCCGGCGGCGTCGAAGAGGTCCTTGTTGTAGAAGAGCATGACCGTCGAGAACGTGATGGGCAGGCCGAGCTGCGCGCCCTCGTAGGCGAAGGCGTTGAGCGCCGCCGGGTAGAACGTGTCGGCCCCGATGGCCTCGCTGGCCGCGATGTACGGCCCGAGGTCGAGGAGGGTGCCGCGCGAGGCGAAGGTCACGAAGTTCTCGTAGTTCAGCTCGAAGACGTCGGGGGCGTTGCCCGCGGCGAAGTCGGTCTGGAGCTTCGTGAAGTACGAGCCGAAGTCGGCGGTCGTGTACCTGATCCTGACGTCGGGGTTCTCGGCCTCGAACACGTCGATGAGCTCCTCGAGCGCGTCGATGTGCGCCGAGCTCGTCGTGAACGAGAAGTAGTCGATCGTCGTCTGGGCCGCCGCCCAGCCGCCGATCGCCACCGCCGCGACGAAGGCAGCCAAGGCTGCGAACCGGCTTCTCCTGACCTGCACCTGTTCCATGACACCCTCCTTGGGTGGTTGTCCAACCAGCCGCATCCGTTGACTGGCGGCGCCGGGCTCGTGCGCGGGGCAGCCCCGTCCGTAGCCGCGGCGCCGGTTCGGGCCGTTCGCTCGCCGTCCGCTCCGCCGGGCGGTCGCCTTTGGTTCGCTCCACGGGACGGTCGCCTGTGGTCCGCTCCACGGGGCGCTCATTCCCCGCCCACCCCCACGGGCGCGGCGTGGAGCGGGATCGTCGCCTCCTGCAGGAACCGCGCCGCGGCGAGGCCGGCGGCGCCGCGCGCCCAGCCGTCGTCGCCCCAGGAGTCCAGGACCAGCTCCATGCCGTCGGCGAGGTCGCCGAACGCGAGCTCGGACAGGGTCGCCTGGGCCCGCGGCAGCAGGTACGGGGACGCGCGCAGGCCCTCGCCGCCGAGGATCACGAGCGACGGCGCGAAGACGTTGACCAGCGTGCTCAGCGCCACGCCCAGGCAGTCGCCCGCGTCGGCGAGGAGGTCGACGATGACCTGCTCGCCGGCGTCGGCCAGAGCGCCCAGCTCCTCGGCGCCGACCTCGCGCCCGAGGAGCCGGCTCGCCTGGGCGGCGAGGGCCCCGTCGCTGACGCGGCTCTCGAGGGTCGCGGGCTCGGGGTCCATGACGCGGGGGGCGAGGGGCGCGCAGACCGTGTGACCGAACTCGCCGGCCCCGCCGCGCGGGCCGCGGTACACGCTGCCGTTCACGACGATGCCGAGGCCGACGCCGCGACCCAGCGTGAGCACGAGGAACGCCTCGTGGTCGCGCCCGTGCCCGAACCAGGCGTGCGCGGCGGCGAGCGCGTTGACGTCGTTCTCGACGAGCACCGGCAGGCCCAGCTCGGCGCCGAGGAGCTCGGCGAGCGGCACCTGCTCCCAGCCGAAGAGCTGCGAGTGCCTGATCGTGCCCGCGAGGTGGTCGACGACGCCCGGCACGCTGACGCCCAGCCCGAGGGGCCGGACCGCGGCGCCCTCGGCCAGCTTCCGGAGCGCGGCCGTGGCCGCGACTACCGACTCCACGACGGTGCGCTCGCGCGTGTCGGGGAGCGCCTGCTCGTGGAGCGCGACGACCTCGGCGTTGAGGTTCGTCAGCGCGGCCACGACGGCGTGGTTCATGACCTTCACGCCGAACACGTGGGCGTGGTCGTAGTTGATGCCGAGGAGGATGGGCTTGCGGCCGACCGAGGGCGAGGTGCCGACCTCCGCCTCGACGACGAGCCCCTCCTCGAGGAACGGGGCAGTCAGCGCGGTGATGGCGGCCGGGCTGAGGCGCAGCTCCGCCGCCAGGTCGGTGCGCGAGATCCGCCCGTGGCGGTGGATCGCGCTGATGACTGCGCTCTGGTTCAGCGAGCGGATTTGCTCACGACCGAGAGCCCTCGGAGTCGGGCGTCGCATCTGCCCCCTTTAGTTCATTTCGTGTATGAAAGATTAGGGCGCGGGGCCGGTGGTGTCAAGAAGGGCACCCCACGTCGCGGCCGCGGACGCGCGCGACCGGTCGGGCCTCAAGCCCTACAGTCTCTCTCGTGACCGCATCCGACGACGTCGCCACGCCGGGCCCGGCCCGCTGGTCGTGGTCGCGCGACGAGACGCGCGCCTTCGGCCGCCGCGTCGCCGACCTGATCGCCGAGTACCTGGCCGACCTGCCGGACGGCCCGGTCTTCCGCCCGGTGCCGCCGGAACTGGCCGCCGCGTTCGAGACGAAGCCCCTCCCCCTGGCCGGCGAGCCCGCCGACGCCCTGCTCGACGCCTTCGCGAGCGCGGTGGCTCCCTACCCCTTCGGCAACGGTCATCCGCGGTTCCACGGCTGGGTCAACCCGCCGCCGCACGTGCTGGGAGTGATGGCGAGCGCGCTGGCCGCGGCCATGAACCCGAGCGTGGCCGGTGGCAACCACGCGTCGGTCCACGTCGAGCACCAGGTGCTGAGGTGGTTCCGCGAGCTGGCGGGGTTCCCCGAGACGAGCCGCGGCCTGCTGGTGAGCGGCGGCTCCATGGCGACCCTGACGGCGCTGGCGGTCGCGCGCCACCGGGCGGCCGCCGGGGCGGGCATCGACGTGCGGGCCGAGGGGCTCCAGGGGCACGCGCGCCGGTTCGTGGCCTACCAGGGCGAGGGCGCGCACGGCTGCGTCCGCAAGGCCGTCGAGCTGCTGGGCCTGGGCGCCGGCAGCCTGCGCACGGTCCCGTCCGACGCAGAGGGCCGGATCCGCGCCGACGCGCTGCGCGAGGCCCTGGCGAGGGACCTGGCGGACGGCGCGGTGCCCGTGGCCCTCGTCGCCAGCGTCGGCACGGTGAGCACCGGGGCCATCGACCCTCTCGACGAGCTCGCCGACCTGTGCGCCGAGCACGGCGTCTGGCTGCACGTCGACGGCGCCTACGGCGGAGCGGCGGCGCTGCTGCTGGAGCGCTACGCGGACGTCAGAGCGGCGATGGGGCGCGCCGACAGCCTCGCGCTCGACCCTCACAAGTGGCTGTACGTGCCGGTCGACGCGGGGCTGGTGTTGATCCGCGACGGCTCGGCCGCGCGCGACGCTTTCAGCCTGGTGCCGCCCTACCTGCGCACCGACGACGACCCGCACGGCGTGAACGGCCCCGTCTGGTTCAGCGAGTACGGCTTCGAGCAGACGCGCCCGTTCCGCGCGCTGAAGGTGTGGCTGATGCTGCGGTACTTCGGCGTCGAGGGCTACCGCGCGCTCGTCGAGCACGACATCGCCATGGCGGAGCGACTGGCCGGCGCGGTGCGCGCGCAGCCCGAGCTCGAGCTGCTCGCCCGCGGCCTGAGCATCGTCTGCTTCCGCTACGTGCCAGCGGGCTACCGAGCTAGACCGGCCGTCGCTGACCCGGACCTCGACGCTCTGAACCGGCGCTTGCTCACGGCCGTGCAGGTGGGCGGGCGCTCGTTCCTGTCGGGCGCCGTCGTCGACGGCGCCTTCGCGCTGCGCGCTTGCTTCGTCAACCCCGGCACGCGCGAGGAGGACGTGGATGCGCTCGTCGCCGAGGTGGTGGCGGTGGGACGGCGCGTGGCGTAGAAGCTCCTGTCCCTGGGCAGGGCGCGGGGACGCTTCGGCGCCACGTCAGGCTGGACTGAGGTGCGTCTGCGGCTCCCGACCCGCGTCGGGCGCCAGGCGGATGCGTTCACCGTAGCCGTCCCCCGAAGGACGACGGGCGCGTACGCTGGAACCGCACCAGGAGGCCACGATGCTCGAGGTCTACCCCATCGGCAAGGCGCGGTTCCCGGCGGCACTGGACGACACGGTGGTCAAAGAGTCGATCGACGCGATCGCCCGGCTGCCCGGCGAGCTCCGTGAGGCGGTCGAGGGCTGCCGCGACCTCGACCATCACATCCGCGAGGGCGCCTGGTCGATCCGCGCGCTCGTCCACCACGTCGCCGACAGCCACATGAACGCCTACGTGCGGACCAAGCTGGCGCTGACGGAGGACGACCCCACCGTCAAGCCGTACGACGAGGCGGCCTGGGCGCGGCTGCCGGACAGCGGCATGGACGTCGGGCCCTCGCTCGACCTGGTCACCGCACTGCACGCGCGCTGGGTCGGGCTGCTGAGGAGCCTCGGCCCCGCCGAGCTGGAGCGCCCGTGGCGGATGCCCGCCGGCGAGCCGCGCCCGCTGTGGCGCCTGCCGGTCATCTACGCCTGGCACGGGCGGCACCACGTGGCGCAGATCGTGCAGGCGCGGGAGCACTTCGGGGTGTAGGAGCGGGTCCATGGTCGCGACGTCCGGGTCGGCTCGTCGCTGCCGGCTCCCGCCTCGCTGACGGACGCTCCTCCCGTACCATCGTCGCGATGCCCGAGAAGGTCGACCTCAAGAAGACCCTCGACGCCTACCAGGCCGAGCGGAACGAGTTCCGCATCGTGGACGTGCCGACGATGAAGTACCTGATGATCGACGGCCACGGCGACCCGAACACGTCGCCCGAGTACGCCGCGGCCGTGGCGGCGCTCTTCCCCGTGGCGTACGCCCTGAAGTTCGCCAGCAAGCGGGAGCTCGGACGCGACTACGTCGTGATGCCGCTCGAGGGCCTGTGGTGGGCCGACGACATGGACGCCTTCACGACGGCGCGCGACAAGTCGCGCTGGCACTGGACGATGATGGTCATGACACCCGACTGGATCGACCGGAGCATGTTCGAGGCCGTCGTCGAAAGAGTGGCGGCCAAGGACGCGCCGGCGCGCCTGAAGGACGTGCGGCTCGAGTCGCTCTCCGAGGGGCTATGCGTGCAGACCCTCCACGTCGGCTCGTTCGACGACGAGGCGCCGTTGCTCGCACGGATGCACCATGAGTTCATCCCCGCGACCGGGCTGCGCATGACGGGCAAGCATCACGAGGTCTACCTCAGTGACCCGCGGCGGACGGCGCCGGAGAGGCTGCGGACCATCCTGCGGCAGCCGGTGGAGCGGGTGAGCACGAACCCATGACGGCAGCCGCGAGACCCTGGTGCCGGTAGCGGGAAAGGCTGTCGCCAAGCCGTTGTAGGCGGGCGAAGGGGGCGCGGTCGTGTCCCACCGACTGGATCAGTCGGCGCCGATCACGTTCGCGTGCCTGGCGTACAGTCGCCACGTCCCGCCCTCTTCCCGCCAGACGTTCCTGAAGCGCCGTTGGACCTTGCGGCCGGCCGATAGTCCTGCGCTCGGAGCATCGGCGCGCGGTTCGACCGTCTCGAGACCCATGATGAACACGAACGGTCCGTCGGCACGGACGTACTCGACCTGCCGCTCGAACAGCTCGAAATCGATGATCCCCGAGTGGACGAAGGTCTCGAGCACCGCCTCACGCCCGACGACCACCTTGCTGTTGGGAGCGTTGACGAAGAAGCGTTCTGACCAGAGTCGCTCGAGCGCTGTCAGGTCACGCGCCTTCGCCGCAGCGCGTTCCTGGTCATCGAGGGACAACACCTGCTCTTCGGTGGCATTCGAGCCTCGTGCCATGGTGACCCTCCCGTCGCCTGACAAGCGGTGGAGACCGGGTGTTGGCCTACGGACCCAATCTAAGGCGACGCCGGCGCCGGGGCCACCGGCTCGTGGGTCGCTGCCCGGTGAAGGTGCCGGTAGGAGTACCGACCGCGATGGGAGGGCTGGCGACGGCGGCTACGCCCGTCGCAGCCAGGGTCGGAACAGCGGGTGCTTCGTCTCGATGGAGTAGGCGGGCAGCAGCCGCTGTGCCACCACCTCGCGATCGACGAGGAAGACCACGAGGGCCACCGCCTGGACGAGAAGAACGGGAACCTGTAGCCCTGCGGCGATGCCGCGAGCGTCACCCCCGTAGGCGAACGGCCCGATGGCGAGGTTCAGGGGGATCGACGAGGAATCGTAGCGCCAGCAGGCCCCGGACCGGGAAGCCTCCTCCCCGGCCTCGTGCAACGACCGCATCCTGGGTTCGGGTTCTGGGTGGTGGGCGGTGCAGGATTTGAACCTGCGACCCCTCGCGTGTGAAGCGAGTGCTCTCCCGCTGAGCTAACCGCCCACGTGGCCAGCGTTCTCAAGTGTACTCGGGTCGGCGGGTGCGGGTCAATCGACTGTATGGGTTCAGGTCATTTGAGACGGGAGGCTCCGCTGGTGAGCGTACGCGGCTGGGGTCTGGTAGTCGAGGGCCTTGTGGGGTCGGTGGTGGTTGTAGTGGTGGAGGTACGCCTTCAGGGCCGCCCGTTGCTCTTCGATGGTGAGGGTGGGGGGCTCGAAGGCGTAGTGCTCGTCGCGGAAGGTCCGGTGTAGCCTCTCGACCTTGGCGTTGGCCTTAGGCGTGCGTGGTGGGATGGTGTAGAGGGGGACGCCCAGCTCGGCGCAGGCGGCCTCGAAGGCGCCCTTGAACTCGCTGCCGTTGTCGACCTGCACGCTGCGCAGCGGGAACGGCAGGGCGGCGATCAGCTCCGCGAGGAACTCCCTGGCGCTCTTGCTGGTGAGGCTCTTGTAGAGCTGGGCGTGAGCCACCCTGGTCACGGGATCGACGGCGGTGAACTGGTACCTGGGCTCGCCCAGGGTGCGTTCCTGCAGGGTGTCTAGCTGCACCAGCTCACCCGGCTGGGTGGGCTTCTCGCCGCGCTTGCGCTTGGCCCAGCCCCTGGCGGCGGCGAGGCGGCGAGCCCGTTGCCCGCGCCTGGCCGCGCCGATCGCCTCGATGACGCCGCGCGAGACGAGCTCGGTGATGCACCTGCCCACGGTGGAGGCGCTCACCGTCACACCGTGAGCGGCGAGGGTCAAGGCCAGCTTCTCCTTGCCCATGGGCCGCTCCCGCCTGAGCTCCTCGACCAGGGGACGCACGGCGCTACGCACGGGAGCGGCTCTGCGGCGCCGGTTGCGGCTCCTACCGTCCGTGAGGGCCCTGGCGCCGCCCCTCCTCAACCGGTACCGCCACCGGTAGTAGCTCGCGCGACTCACCCCAGCCACCGCACACGCCACCGCCACCGGCAACCCCACGCGCCTGAGACGTTCGATCAGCGACACCAGCTCCAGCCTCGACCGGGCGGACGGCTCCAGGTCGGGAAGCACGAAGCCCGCCGCCCGGTAGAAGACCCGCTCCAGACCCCTTACCCTGTTCATGGAGGTTCCTTTCCCTAGGCAGGTTTGGAACCTCCATCTTCTTCGAACCCGAACGTCTCAACACAAGCTGGACTCAACCACGCGACGCGAGGCGGGGTTCCGGCCCGTCTCAGTCGGTGCTCCGAGCCCCTGGCAGCCTCTCGGGCGGCTGGTCCGCCGCCCAGCGGACCTGGCTCACGAGGCCGCGGAGCGCCGACAGCTCGTGGGCGCTCAGGTCGGCCCTGTCGAACACGGCGCGCAGCATCCGCATGACGCTCGGCGCCCGCGGCGGGTCGGTGT
>ENA-UOUL01004063-UOUL01004063.1-bioreactor-metagenome-genome-assembly--contig:-NODE-4063-length-14020-cov-3.871907_pt1 | contig 14020 bp, 12 predicted proteins | sample MGYA00249838_ERZ747220 | MGnify/ENA primary metagenome ERZ747220 (study PRJEB28778, sample SAMN05720191) | bioreactor metagenome | isolation source: Anaerobic biogas reactor | place: USA:Washington...
GCGCACGCTGTCGTGGCGCAGCACCTCGCGCCGCGTGCGGCGCGCCGCGTCGGACTCGCGCTGTCCGCGCAGCGCCGCCACGCGGGCGTGCAGGTCGGGACGATCCACCGGCATGGTCAGCCTCTCCCTCAGCCGCGGCCCCCCGCCGCGCAGGTGCCGGCCCGGGCCGCGCCGTCCCCGGCGCCCTGCCCGTCCGTGATGTCGGCATGTACGGTACCACCGTGGTCGTGTCCATCGGCATCCACCGCCACCGGCATGGCCTCCAGGCCGAGGCGGTCGAACAGGGCCTGGTCGTGGGCGGTGTCCGGGTTCGGGGTGGTCAGCAGCTTCTCGCCGTGGAAGATCGAGTTGGCCCCGGCCAGGAAGCACAGCGCCTGGAGCTCGTCGGACATCTGCTCGCGGCCGGCCGACAGCCGCACCATCGAGCGCGGCATCAGGATCCGGGCCACGGCAATGGTGCGCACGAACTCGAACGGGTCCAGTTCCGCGGTGCCGTGCAGCGGCGTCCCCTCGACCTGGACCAGGCGGTTGACCGGCACCGAGTCCGGGTGCGCCGGCAGGTTGGCCAGCGCGCGCAGCAGGCCGGCGCGCTGGGCGCGGGTCTCGCCCATGCCGACGATGCCGCCGCAGCAGGTCTTGAGCCCGGCCCGGCGCACGTGCTCGAGGGTCTCGAGCCGGTCCTCGAAGCCGCGGGTATGGATGATGTCGCCGTAGTAGCCCGGGTCGGTGTCGAGGTTGTGGTTGTAGTAGTCGAGCCCGGCCTCGCGCAGGGCCTGCGCCTGCTCCGCGCTGAGCATGCCGAGCGTGGCACAGGTCTCCAGGCCCAGCGCCTTCACCTGGCGGATCATCTCGGCGACCTTGGGGATGTCGCGGTCCTTGGGCGAACGCCAGGCGGCGCCCATGCAGAAGCGGCTGGCGCCGGCCTCGCGCGCCTGGCGGGCCTTCGCCACCACCTCCCCGGTGGTCATCAGCTTGGTCGCCTCGACCCCGGTGTGGTAGCGCTGGGCCTGCGGGCAGTAGGCGCAGTCCTCGGGGCAGCCGCCGGTCTTGATCGACAGCAGGGTGCTCACCTGCACCCGGGCCGGGTCGAAGTGGCGGCGGTGGACCGTGGCCGCCCGGTACAGCAGTTCGGGGAACGGCAGGTCGAACAGGGCTTCCACCTCCTCCTGCCGCCAGTCGTGGCGCAGGACGGCATCGGCGGAGGGCCCGGTCGCGGCACGCGGCGACCCGGGGCGGAGCGGACTGACGGCGGTCATCGGGATTCCCTGACGGACGGGACGGGGCAGGCCGGGCAGTCTGGAAAGCATGCCAGGGCCTGTCAACCTGAACCACCTCGCACGGGTTGACGGCTGGTGGCATCGGCTCGGCGTGGCGCTGTGCCGGTCACGCTGCCTGGCCTGCGGCGAGGCCGCGGCGTCCGGTGCCGACCTCTGCGCACCCTGCCGCGACGGCCTGCCCTGGAACACGCCGGCCTGTCCGCGCTGCGCCCTGCCCCTGGCGGCGCCCGCCCCGCGCTGCGCCGACTGCCGCGCGCGGCCCCCGCTACTGCACGGCGCGTACGCCGCCCTGCGCTACGCCGCCCCGGTGGACCGGCTGCTGCCGCGGTTCAAGTTCCACCGCGACCTGGCCGCGGGCCGGCTGCTGGCCGAGGCGATGGCCGGACGCTGCGCGGCGCTGCCGCGGCCGGACGCGCTGCTGCCGGTGCCGCTGCACCGCGGCCGCCTGCGCCAGCGCGGCTACGACCAGGCGCTGGAGCTGGCCCGTCCGCTGGCGCGCGCGCTGGACCTGCCGCTGCTCACCGGGGGCCTGCGGCGGGTGCGCGCCACCCGCCCGCAGTCGCAGCTGGATGCCGCCGGCCGCGCGCGCAACCTGCGCGACGCCTTCGCGGTCGACGCCTCGCGCCCGCTGCCGGCGCACGTGGTGCTGGTCGACGACGTGATGACCACCGGCGCCACGCTCCACGCCGCTGCGCGCGCGCTCAGGCGTGCAGGGGTCGGGCGGGTGGAGGCCTGGGTGTGCGCGCGGGTGGCCTGAGCCGCGGTGAGTCCGGTGTCCCCTGCACGGTGCCTCCCCCGGGAGCGGCTTCGGCCGCTAGCTGGCAGGCCGGACACGTCGGGCGCCCCGGTTCCCGGTCGCGGCTGAAGCTGCTTCTGCAGGCTGGTCGGGTCCTGGTCGGCGTCCAGGCTGGCCGGCGCCGCCTCAGCCCAGCGCGTAATCCAGCGCGATCCCGGCGAACACCGCCATCCCCACCCAGTGGTTGTGCAGGAAGGCGCGGAAGCAGGCGGCGCGCTCGCGATGCCGGGCGATGGCGAACTCCCACGCCACCAGCAGCGCGGCCATGCCCAGGCCGGCCCAGTAGCAGCCGCCCAGGCCGGCCTGGCGCCCCGCCAGCACCAGCGCCAGGAAGGTCGCCGCGTAGAGCACGGCTTGGGCGACGAGGTCGAGATCGCCGAACAGGATCGCGGTCGACTTCGCGCCCATGCGGATGTCGTCGTCGCGATCGACCATCGCATACCAGGTGTCGTAGGCCGTGGCCCAGAAGATGTTGGCCACGTACAGCACCCAGGCCAGCGGCGGCACGCTGCCCTGGACCGCGGCAAAGGCCATCGGGATGCCCCAGCCGAAGGCCATGCCCAGGTACACCTGCGGCAGGTAGGTGTAGCGCTTGAGGTAGGGATAGGTGGCGGCCAGGAACAGGCCGGCGACGCTCAGCAGCACCGTCAGCCGGTTGAGCGTGAGCACCAGGGCGAAGGCCGCCAGCATCAGCACCGCGAACACCGCCAGCGCCTCGCGCCCGGACACCGCGCCGGTGGCCAGCGGCCGCCCCCTGGTGCGCTCGACCGAACCGTCGAGCCAGCGGTCGGCGTAGTCGTTGATCACGCAGCCGGCCGAACGCGTCAGCCACACGCCGGCGCTGAACACGAACAGGATCCAGGCCGGCGGTACCCCTTCGGCGGCGATCCACAGCGCCCACCAGGTCGGCCACAGCAGCAGCAGCCAGCCGATCGGGCGGTCGCCGCGCAGCAGGGCCCAGTACAGCGCCAGCCGCCGGCGCCAGCCGGGTGCGGCGCGGCCCGGCGGAATGTTCGCGGTACGGTGTTGCAGCATGGTTGCCAGTGTAGCGATCCGGCCGGCGGACCTGCGCGACGGCTGGCCGGGCGGCCGCGCATCGGCCCGCCAGCCCCGCCGGGCGCCCTCGCCCGCGATTGCCGTACAATAGCCGGCCGCGCGACGGCCCCGGCGACCCGGCCGGACCGACGGCACCGCCCGAGGCGGCGCCGCGCGCAGGTCCTGAACACGACGCGCCTGTAGCTCAGCCGGATAGAGTAGTGGCTTCCGAAGCCATTGGTCGGGGGTTCGAATCCCTCCAGGCGCGCCATCCCCGCCCCACGACGCGGGCCTGTGACCACACAACCGATAAGTGGGGAAATTCTCACTTACCTCTGGCTTTTGGCGCTTGCTGCCACTAATCGCTTGCACCCGGTGGGGTCACCATGAAGCGGCTGGATGCTATCGCCTGAACGGGGCTAGCCTCGATCGCAGAGTCGCCTTTCTGGTGCCGCAACGAGGGGTCGCCACTCCGATGCATACTCCCACCGGCTCTCCCGCGGGGGCGCATTCGATCACCCCCTTCTTATCTGCGCTGACAGGGCCGTCGTGTTCGCGAATTCGGTCCCCAGTCGCCAGCCGCTCAGCACGTGCTCAGCACCAACGCTCCACCCCACGTATGGCCACTTCACGAGTCGAGGCAATCGCGTGCCGGCTCCGCGTCCAATGCCGGTCAATCTTGGACAGCCAACGCCCGTTCAGGCGACGGCACACTGAGCCGACGATGAGTTGCCCAAGGTCGCGATACAGCCACAGTACGCCCTCTACGCGGTCGTTGGGCTCCCAGTGGACGCCTGGTGGCAGGGGCATGCCCGGACGCTGACCGGCGGCGGCCGCACGGGTGGATACGCGGCCCACGGTGCAGCCACCGGGGGCATGACGCCGGTCTCCTCCTGTACCTCGGCGGCGAGGGCCAAGGCGGCCGCGTGGGCGGCCAGTTTGCTTTCGAACGCTTCCCAGTGCCTGCCCGCGTAAGCTCCCCCGTCAAGCGGACACTTCGGAAGTAGAGATTCTGGCGTGGTGATTGCGGTACTCGGCCGGCGTCATGCCGCCGAGGGCGTTGTGGGGGCGGTGCTCGTTGTAGTCGATCAGGAACTGCCAGGTTGCCTCGCGCACGTCCTCGAGTCGGGCGAACAGGTACTGGTCCAGCACTTCTTCGCGGTAGGTGCGGTTGAACCGCTCGATATAGGCGTTCTGGTTGGGCTTTCCGGGCTGGATGTACTGGATCGCCATGCCATGGGCCTTGGCCCAGGACACGAAGGCCTCGCCGAGGAACTCGGGCCCGTTGTCGGTGCGCAGGACCTGCGGCAGCGGGCGCTCCTGGGCGATGCGCTCGAAGATGCGGACCAGCCGCGCCGAGGTGATCGAGGTGTCGACTTCGATGTGGATCGCCCCCCGATTGAAGTCGTCGAGCAGGTTGAAGGCGCGGAACGAGCGGCCGCAGGCCAAGGCGTCGAGCATGAAGTCGGCCGACCAGACGCGATCGGGGCATTCGGGCACGTACAGTGGCACGCGCTCGCGCTTGGGGAGCCGGCGGCTGGCCGCCCGGCGCAGGTTGAGCTTCATGGCGCAGTACACCCGATAGATGCGCTTGTGGTTCCAGTGCGGATGGCTTCGTTCCAGGATCTGGCAGCACTTGCCAATGCCACGGCTGGGCTTGGCCTCGACCAGCCGGGCCAAGGCGGCGATGATCTCGGCATCGCGCACCGTCCAGTCCGGCGGCGGGGCATACCAGGCCGAGCGCGACAGGCCCACGCAGTCGCATGACCGGCGCAGCGGCCGTGCGTGCACCTCGACGAGGTAGCGCACCGCCTCGCGCTTCTGCGCCGGCCCTACAGTTTTTTTGCGGTCAGGTCCTTCATCGCCGCGTTGTCCAGCGCCAGCTCGGCGTACATGCGCTTGAGGCGGCTGTTCTCGGCCTCCAGCTCCTTGACCCGCCTCAGGTCCGAGGCGTCCATGCCGCCGTATTTCGACTTCCACTGGTAGTACGTCGCCGGACTGATCCCGGCTTGCCGGCACAGGTCCTTGACCGGCACCCCGGCATCACCCTGCTTGAGGATCGAGACGATCTGGGTCTCGCTGAACTTCGACTTCTTCATGGAACCTCCTGGCTGGAAAGATGCCAGAAAGCTCTACTTCTGGGGTGTCCGGGATCAGGGGGAGCTTACGCAAGGGCTCATTCCTCTTTTGCCCAAGACCAGTCTGCAGGGCCGGCCAAGAGCCACCGAAAGACGTGCGCCGGGCACGACAGAAAGGGGCTCTCACTAAAGGGTTGCAATCCTCTCTCAGCAATTGCTGGTTTTTTTGCCTGACGATGGTCGCGGACGCTGTGGGCATCCCAAAGAAGAGCGCGGCCCCCACGTATGGGGGCCGCAAGAACGCATCGGTCAACGAAAACGGTCGGGCGTTGCAAACAACATCATAGAGATATCAATAACTTACAAATCGGCCACTTTTCGCTTGTAACTTTTTCTCTCCAATCGCTTGTTTGGTCACCTGCCAGGCGCGGGCCGCCTGGCGCCGCGCGCGATCGCGCGACGTCCCCGCGTAACGATTCCACCACATCGCCGGGGCGATGATCTCCAGTCCACGCCGCGATGGAGACCGCCATGGCCAGACACGACGACGAGCACGGCACCGGTTCGACGATGAGCACCGGCGCGCCCGCGCCCAGCGACCGCCACTCCCTGACGATCGGACCGGACGGCCCGATCGTGCTGCACGACGTGCACTTCCTGGAGCAGATGGCGCACTTCAACCGGGAGAAGGTCCCCGAGCGCCAGCCCCATGCCAAGGGCGGCGGTGCGTTCGGGGTGTTCGAAACCACCGGGGACGTCTCGCGCTACACCCGTGCCGCGCTGTTCCAGCCAGGGGCCAGGACCGACCTGCTGATCCGCTTCTCCACCGTGGCCGGCGAGATGGGCAGCCCGGACACCTGGCGCGACGTGCGCGGGTTCTCGATCAAGTTCTATACCAGCGAAGGCAACTACGACCTGGTCGGCAACAACACGCCGATCTTCTTCGTCCGCGACCCGATGAAGTTCCCGCACTTCATCCGCAGCCAGAAGCGGCTGCCCGACTCGGGCCTGCGCGACAACCACATGCAGTGGGACTTCTGGACGCTCAACCCCGAATCGGCCCACCAGGTGACCTACCTGATGGGCCCGCGCGGGCTGCCGCGCACCTGGCGGCACATGAACGGCTACGGCTCGCACACCTTCATGTGGATCAACGCCGCCGGCGAACGCTTCTTCGTCAAGTACCACTTCCACACCCAGCAGGGCATGGCGTTCTTCAGCAACGCCGAGGCCATGGCCATGGCCGGCAGCGACGCGGATTTCCATCGCCGCGACCTGTTCGACGCCATCGCCCGCGGCGAGCATCCCGAATGGGTGCTGAGCGTGCAGGTGATGCCCTACGAAGAGGCGAAGCACTACCGCATCAACCCCTTCGACCTGACCAAGGTGTGGCCGCACCGCGACTACCCGCTGATCCGGGTGGGCGTGATGACCCTCAACCGCAACCCGGAGAACTTCTTCGCCCAGATCGAGCAGGCCGCGTTCTCGCCGGGCAACACGGTTCCCGGGATCGGCCTGTCGCCGGACAAGATGCTGCTGGGCCGCGCGTTCGCCTACAACGACGCGCAGCGCCGGCGGATCGGCACCAACTTCCACCAGCTGCCGGTGAACCAGCCCAGGGTACCGGTCGAGACGTACCAGTTCGACGGCCACATGGCCTACCACCACAGCGGCGCCGCGCCGGTATACGCCCCCAACAGCGGCGGACGCCCCTGGGCCGACCGCACCGGGCGGATGGACGACGGCTGGGAGGCCGACGGCGAGATGATGCGCAGCGCCTACACCCTGCGCGCGGACGACGATGATTTCTCCCAGCCCGGCGCGCTGGTGCGCGAGGTGTTCAGCGACGCCGAGCGCGATGCCCTGGTCGAGACCGTGTCCGGCGCCCTGCTCGGCGGCGTGCGCAGCCCGGTGCTCGAGCGCGCGTTCGACTACTGGAAGTCGATCGACCCCGACGTGGGCCGCCGGATCGAGGAGACGGTGCGCCGCGGCCATGCGCCCGAACCCGCGGCGGGCATGAGCGAGAGCTGAGCCCGGCCGCCAAGGCCCCCCCGCGGCGGCATGCCGCGGGGAGGCCGGGCCCTAGTGGTGCTCGTGGCCGCCTGCGGGCGACTGCGCGGCGATCGCCCGCACCTCGAACTCCACCGCCAGCTCGCCGGCGCGCTCGAAAACCAGGGTGGCCGCCACGGAGCGCCCGGCCACGAAGCCATCGCCGGGGCCGATGAACATCAGGTGGTAGCCGCCGGGACGCAGTTCCACCGCCTCGCCCGCGGGCAGCGGCAGGCCGTCGGGCAGCGGACGCATGCGCGCCATGCCGTCCTCGTGCCGGACCTCGTGGATCTCCACCCGCTGCGCCGCGTCGCTGCGCACCTCGACCAGGCGGTCGTCCTCGCCGCCGTGGTTGCGGATCGCCAGGTAGCCGCCGGCCACCGGCGCCGCCGGCGGAATGGCGCGCGACCAGGCGGCGGAGACCTCCAGGTCGCCCGCCAGCCAGTGGCGGCCCCGGCCCTCGTGCTGCCCGTGTCCGTCCCGGGCGGCCTGCGGGTGGTCCGCGTGCGTGGCCCGGTCCGGCGCCTGGCCCTCCGGATGCGGAGCCTGCTGCCCGTGCTGGCCGCAGCCGGCCAGCAGCAGGGCCAGGGCGGCGGCGCGGAAGATCGTGGTTTTCATCGTTCAACTCCCAGTGGTTCGAGGAAAACGTGGCTGCGGTCGCGGGCGCTGCCGGAGCGCGGGCCGGCACCGCCCCGGCGCGGTCAGAAGCGGACCCTGAGCCCGGCGTGCAGCGTGCGCGGCAGGCCGGCCTGGAGGATGGCGTCGCCGGGCGCGGCGCGGTTGCGGACGCTGAACGTGGCGACGTGGTTCCTGTCGGCGAGGTTGCGCGCTTCGGCGAACAGCTGCCAGCGCTCGCGCTCGATGCCCAGGCGCAGGCCCAGCAGACTGTAGCCGCCGACGCGGTAGCGGTTGGCGAAATCCGCATGGCGCGCGCCAACCAGGTCGAAGGTGGGTCCGGCGAAGAAGCCGCGGGCATGACGGTACATGACCTCGCCGCGGACGGCGTAGGCGGGTGCCGCCGGCAGGTCGTTGTCGCCGTAGACCGGATCGTCGTCGAACGAGAACGCGTTGACGGTGGCGCTGACCAGCGGCTCGATGCGGTACGCGCCGCCGCCCGGCCGGAAGCTGGCGCCGACAGCCGCCTCCAGCCCCGCGTGCACGGTGCGCGCGATGTTGGTCGACAGGCTGGTGCCGGGCGCCGACGGGTCTTCCACCGACAGGATCGCGTCGCGGATGCGCGCGCAGTACAGCGACACGTCCCAGTGCCAGGCCGCGGCCGCGCCGTCCGGTGCACTGGCACCGCGCAGGCCCGCCTCGACCACCGTGCCGTGCATGGCGTCGAGCGTGGAGCCGTCGCCGCGGGCGTCGTCCTCCAGCTCGAACACCGTCGGCGCTTCATACAGGCGGCCCAGGCTTGCGAACGCCTCGCTGCCCGGGGCCAGGCGGCGGATCACGCCCAGCCGCGGATTGAACGAGGCGTAGTCGGCGCGCAGCTGGCGCGAGGCGCCGCTGGCGATGTCGGTGCTGCGCACGTCTCGGCCGGTGAGCACGCCCTGGGCGCCGTAGACCAGGGTCCAGTCCGGCGCGAAGCGCCAGCGGTCGACCAGGAACAGCTCCACGCTGTCGGAGCGGTTGTCGATGGTGCCGGTCAGCCCGTTGCGGCGGCCGCCGTCGTTGCGGTGGTTGCCGCCGGTCTCGCGGGTGTCGGCCAGGTCGATGCCGGCCAGCAGGTCGTGGTCGCCGAGGCGCACGCCGTAGCGCAGCATGCCGCCGGCCGTGCGCTGGTCGGTCATCTTGAGCAGGCTGAACACCTCCACCGGCGGCATCGGCCCCGGCCCGTCGAAATCGACCATCACCTTGTCGACGATCGGGTGGTACAGGTGCTGCTCCTCCCACGACAGGCCCGCCTCCAGTCGCCGGCCGTCGCCCGGGTCCCACTGCGCCTTGCCCGCCAGGCGCGTGGTGCGCACGTCGAGCTGGAAATTGCCGCTGACCGCCGAAGGGTTGGCCTGGTAGGGATCGGCGTCGAACTGCGCGCGGGTCAGGCCGCCGGCCAGCTCCTCCTCGCTGTCGATGTAGCTGGCGAACAGGCGCAGCTCCAGCGCGGGCGTGGCGCGCCAGCCGGCGTTGGCATACAGCCCGGCGCGGTCCTGGCGGCTGTGTTCGCGGTGGCCGTCGCGGCCCAGCGCTTCGAGCGTCAGCATTCCATCCAGATCGCCCGACACGCCGCCGGCGGTCAGTCGTCCGCTCCACAGCCCGTGGCTGCCGGCGGCAAACGCGGCCTGCGCCGGCGGGCTGTTGCGCGCGGTGGGCGTGATGAAGTCGATCGCGCCGCCCAGGTTGCTGGCACCGTAGGTCAGCGCATTGGCGCCGCGCGCGACCACCACGTGCCGGGCCGCCACCGGGTCGAGGAAGCGGTTGTGGTTGTTGCCGTCGGCCGTGGACACCGGCAGGCCGTCCTGGAACAGCTTGACCCCATTGCCGTCGTAGCCGGTGGCATCGAGGTTCGAGCCGCGGCTGGAGAGGAACACGGCATCGCCCCCGGTGCTGCTCTCGACCCATACGCCGGGCACGTAGCGCAGCGCGTCGGCCAGGTTGGTGACCGGACGTTGGTGGAAGCTGTCGCCGTCGACGACGCTGACGCCGCCGGGCGTGAGCGCGCGTTCGGCGTCGATCGGGCTGCGGTGGCCCTGGACCTCGACGGCATCGAGCGTCCTGGCGTCCGGCGGCGGCCGGTGCCCGGGCGCGGCCCCGGCGAACGCGGTGGCAGACAACGACAGCGCGGCCAGCACGGCCACGCACGGGCGCGGCGCACGCGGCGCCCGCCGGGATGGGATCGGCATGTTCTGCTCCTGAAGCACGAAGGCGCGGCGCGAAGGCCGCGCGCGGACCGGTCGGACGTGCGGTTCAGGACAGGACGGGTGGCGCCTGGGAGCCCAGCCCGCGCAGGTTGCGCAGCGGCCGTTGCGCCAGCGCGTAGCGGCGATCGGCGGGCGGCGCGGGCCTCCACGCCAGCGCGGCCAGCAGCAGCGCCAGCACCACCAGCAGCGGGGTGGCGAGCACACAGTAGTCGCAGGCCGGCGCCATCGGCGCGGCCGGCGGCGGCGACGGTGCGGGGTCGCCGTCGGAGGCGCCCAGGAACGGCGACACATCGATCAGCTGGATGCCCGCCATCGTGCACATTTCCATCAGGATCGGCGTGCCCTTCGCGGCCGTGGCCGCCAGCGTGCGGCTCACCGTCGGCGCCAACGCCGCCAGCAGCGCCGCCAGCAGGGCGAGCACGGCCAGATGCCTGCGGATGGACGGTCGGCGGCTCATCGCCGCGGAAGTATACGGCGACGCCGCCCTTGGCTTCCTGGCGCGTCGGCGCGACTCCAGGCGCGACCGGCATGGACAGCGCACGACGCGCGCTGACCCGCGTAGTCCGGCTGCATGCAGGACGGGTGAACGCGCGCGCCGCCGGCGGCTGGCATCATCGTTGTTCCATGCGCACGCGCAGGAGGCGTCCGATGGGCCTGTTGATCGAAGGCGAATGGCACGACAAGTGGTACGACACCAGCGGCGACGGCCGCTTCAAGCGCGAGGAGGCCAGTTTCCGCGACTGGCTGGGCGCGGACGGCGGCCCCGGGCCCGACGGGCAGCGCGGATACCGCGCCGAACCCGGCCGCTATCGCCTGTACGTGAGCTACGCCTGCCCCTGGGCGCACCGCACCCTGATCGTGCGCGCGCTCAAGGGGCTCGATGACCTGCTGCCGGTGTCGGTGGTGCACTGGCGCATGCGCGAGCACGGCTGGACGTTCGAGCCCGGCCCCGGCGTCGGCCCCGAGCCGGTGATGGGTGCGCGCTACCTGCACCAGCTCTACACCCGCGCCCGTCCCGGGATGACCGGCCGCGTGACCGTGCCGCTGCTGTGGGACCAGCAGACCGACAGCATCGTCAACAACGAGTCGTCCGAGATCATCCGCATGCTCAACACCGCCTACGACGGGCTGGGCGCGAAACCGGGCGACTTCTATCCCGGGCCGCTGCGCGCGCGGATCGACGCGGTCAACGAGCGCGTCTACCACACGGTCAACAACGGCGTGTACCGCGCCGGCTTCGCCACCACCCAGGAGGCCTACGAGGAAGCGGTGCTGCCGCTGTTCGAGACCCTCGACTGGCTGGAGCAGCAGCTCTCGGGCCGCGACTGGCTGGTCGGCGACGCGATGACCGAGGCCGACATCCGCCTGTTCACCACCCTGATCCGCTTCGATCCGGTCTACCACGGCCACTTCAAGTGCAACCTGCGGCGGATCGCCGACTACCCCGCGCTGCATGCCTTCACCGCGCGCATGATGGGGGTGCCGGGCATCCGCGACACCGTGCACTTCGACCACATCAAGCGCCACTATTACCAGAGCCACACCACCATCAATCCGACCGGGGTGGTGCCGGTGGGTCCGGAACAGCCGTTCTGATCCCCGACCCGCGGTCCCGGCCGCGCGCGCCTGCGCCCGCCCCGCGGCTTTGCCATGTGTCCGTCGGTCTTCGGCCACCCCCGCCCCTGTTGCGGCTGCCCGGTCCATCGCGGGGACCTGGCGCGGCGCACGGCACCCCGGCCCGCGCGTGGCCGGCGACGTCCGGGCGCCATGGACAGGCAATAAAAGGGCCCGGTGCTGGCGCGCACCGGGCCGTGCGGAGTGTCGCCGGCCGTGCCGGCGTGGCGCGGATCAGAAGTCGAACCGCACCTGCACCTGGGCGGTGTCGACGTCGGCGTCCTCGAACTCGCTGCGGACGTACTCGCCGCGCAGCGCCACCGCGTCGGTGAAGCGGTACTGCAGGCCGAGGCCGTACAGCGGATCGGTGCCATCGCCCTTGCCGGTACCGGTCAGGTCCGGCAAGGTGCGCTTGAGGTCCCAACGCTGGATGCCCGCCTTGGCGTAGCCCGAGAAGCGGTCGGTGAACGGCACGATGCCGACCGCCGCCAGCGACGCCGAGGTCGCGTCCAGGTTCTGCCCGGCGCCGTCCGGCTTCAGCTTGCCGTGGTCGGTGTAGCCGGCCTCGAGCGCGAAGTTGCGGTGGAACTGGTAGCCGCCGAAGGCCGAGAACGCGGTGTCCTCGTCGTCGTATCCGCGCTCGTCGACCAGCGACTGGCCAACGCCGAGTCCGGCATACCAGCCGGTGTCCTGGGCATGGGCGAACGAGGCGCCGCCCAGCAGCACGGCGGCGAGCGTGGTGGCAAGAAGCTTGGAACGCATGTGTGTCTCCTGTTGGGGGATGGAGCAGTCGGTCGGCCACGGGGCGTCATGCCACAACGCCACCGGGCGTGTCCTGGAGATGGGTGCGCATGCCGCCTGGCCAATCCCTCCGTTGTGGATTCTTTATCCCGTGTGCGGAACCAATCGAAAGCGCGGGTTCAGCAGCGATGCGCTCTGGCGCGACGCGCGACCGCTCCGCGCGGGGCATCGACGGCCCTGGCGGCACGTGCCCGCTGGTGCCATGCCCAGGCCTCGGCCGCACGCGGATGCGGCATGCGCGTCCACGCACGGCGCGGGCCGGGCGCGGCCGCAGGCATGCCGCTCCGGGCGCGCCGCCGGGCGGCACCTCAGGGCAACCGCAGCAGCTGGCGGCCGGAGGCCTGCAGCTGACGCAGGCTGCGCAGCGCGCGCCCCGGCAGCGACGGCGGCAGCAGGCCGGCCACGCGCGCGATCTCGCGGAACTGGCGGCGCGCCAGTTCGGCGAGGTTGGCGCCATCGCTCAGGTCATCGAGCAAGCCGTCCGGCGACAGCAGCGCGCGCAGCGCATCGGCATCGATGGCCACCTGTGCCTGCGCGGTCAGCGCCAGGCCGTAGTCGTTGACCGCGAAGCCGAAGGTGTTGGGTGCCAGCCGGCTCCAGCGCAGCGCCAGCAGGGCGGCCAGTCCCTCGTGCACGCCACGCCCGGCGAAGGGATACACGAACAGGTGCCAGCCTTCGCGCGTCTTCGCGAACTCGGCCAGCAGGCCGTCCGCGGCCGGCAGCGCCGAGATCCGCGCCTGCAGTTCCAGCAGCGGCGCCAGCGCGCGGCCAGCCCGCGACCCGGGCGGGTGCGCGGCTGAACAGCCCGGCGCCGGCTGTTCATGATCGATGCGCCGGCGTCTCACGGACTGAGACTGCGGGCTTCCAGCCTGCGGCGATGGAAACGGCCCGCAAACTGTCCATCCTGGCCGATGCCGCCAAATACGACGCCTCCTGCGCCTCCAGCGGCGCCGGCCGGCGCGATTCCTCGCGCAGCGGCGGCATCGGCAGCACCGAAGGCATGGGCATCTGCCACAGCTACACGCCGGATGGCCGCTGCGTGTCGCTGCTCAAGATCCTGCTGACCAACTTCTGCGTCTACGACTGCGCCTACTGCGTGAACCGCGTGTCGAGCAACGTGCCGCGCGCGCGGTTCACCGTGGACGAGGTGGTCCGGCTCACCCTCGACTTCTACCGGCGCAACTACATCGAAGGCCTGTTCCTCTCCAGCGGCATCATCCGCAGCGGCGACTACACCATGGAGCAGCTGGTGGAGGTGGCGCGCCGCCTGCGCGAGGAGCACCGCTTCGCCGGCTACATCCACCTCAAGACCATTCCCGAGGCCTCCCCCGAGCTGCTGGCCGCCGCGGGCCGCTACGCCGACCGGCTGTCGATCAATGTCGAACTGCCCACCGAGCAGGGCCTGGCCGCGCTCGCCCCGGAGAAGCAGCTGCCCGCCATCCGCGGCGCGATGGGCGAGCTGCGCTGGCGGATCGAGGAATCGAAGCAGGCGCGCAAGGCGTCGAACGC
>ENA-UOUL01004065-UOUL01004065.1-bioreactor-metagenome-genome-assembly--contig:-NODE-4065-length-14016-cov-4.156539_pt1 | contig 14016 bp, 16 predicted proteins | sample MGYA00249838_ERZ747220 | MGnify/ENA primary metagenome ERZ747220 (study PRJEB28778, sample SAMN05720191) | bioreactor metagenome | isolation source: Anaerobic biogas reactor | place: USA:Washington...
GCTTTCTATGGGAGAAAAAGCTGCTCTCCCTGCCCCGCCTAATAGGGATTGGGCTGGCCTCCCTTTTATGGATGCTGCGCCTTATCCCGGTTGAAAAAGCGAAGAACCAGGCCCTGGCCCCGCTTAGAAAGCTGGATCAGGCCAGCGCGGACGCGCTCTGCAGGGAGTTCGCGGAACAGCATCTGGCGCCCCGCATCTTTCCTCCGGCGCTGAAAAAAATGCGGGAGCATCATCTGGCCGGCGATGCGGTGCTGCTGGTTTCCGCTTCCCCGGCCTGCTATCTGGCGCACATCCGCGCCTTCCTGCCGGTGGATGCGGTGCTGGCCACCCCCACGGATCAGGATTACCGGGTGATTGTCAACGTCCGGGGGGAGGAAAAGGTCCGGCAGGTGAAAAAGTGGCTGGACGATCAGGCCATCATCCCGGACTGGGGCAACTCCTGGGCCTATGGGGACAGCCGCAGCGACCTGCCCGTCATGCTGCTCACAGGCAACCCCTGTCTGGTAAACGCCAGCCCTTCGGTGCTGAAGGCCGCCCCCCATTTGCCCCGCCTGTGCTGGGAAAACCAGGAATAACACATAAACCGGCAAAGCAAAACCGGCCGCGTATCATCACACGCGGCCGGTTTTAAAGCGGCCTGCCTCAGCCCTGCTTTGGCCTCCAGGCGGCTTCCTTGATCTTGGCAGCCTTGCCCTGGCGCTCACGCAGGTAGTAGAGCTTGGCGCGGCGCACGCGGCCCCTGCGCACCACCTCTATGCTGTCCACCCGGGGGGAATGCAGCGGGAAAGTGCGCTCCACACCAATGCCATAGGACACACGCCGCACGGTAAAGGTCTCCCGGTTGGAGCCGTTGCGTTTGGCAATCACGGTGCCCTCAAAGGCCTGCAGGCGCTCACGGCTGCCCTCAACGACCTTCACATACACCCGCACGGTGTCGCCCACGTTAAAGGGAACGCGGTCTGTGCGCAGCTGCTTTTCCTCAATGGTTCTGATGATCTCACTCATGACGGTTTCCTCCTTGCCTGCGGCGTTCGTGCTCCTTAAGGATACAGAGGACCGCCTGATGTCGCAACAGGAATCATATCACAAGTCCGGGGGCAAAAGCAACCACATTTTTTAAAGGCCTCAGGCTCCGGGCGCGCGTCCCCTGACCGCCTCCCGGCGGGGCCGCCAGGCGCTTCTGGGCCGGGTTAAAATCTCATGGGTGACCACGGCCTGCACCAGGCTGCTGGGTGTCATGCGGGGGATGACGCCAAGGGTCTCGTGATCCGCCCCGTCCTCCGCTTTGGGAAGGGGCTTTTGCCCCTTGTGAACGGCTCTGCTTAACTCGCCCTCTGCCTGAGGGGCGCCCTGGAACACCCGGTCATGGAAAGAATCCTCGGTTGCCTGCATGCTGCCCCAAAATCCCAGGTCAAAGTCGCTGGCAGCCAGGCTTTCCCTGGCCTTTGGGGCCTCGGTTTCAGGGGCTATTGCCGGAGTCTGCGGGGCACCCACGGTCCTCTCCATGGATTCCTGCAGCTGGCGCATGGCCTGCTGCAAGGGACCTGCCGAGCGGGCGCGGCCCTGGTTTTTATCGCCCTGGTTTTCCTGCTGCTGGCGCTGGGCCTTGCGGTTTGCGCCGGAGGCAACAGCTAAAAAGATGATCAGGATAATGCCAATCTCAAGCATGGGCTGCCTCCTTTCTGCGGCGTTTTGATAATCTACCCACCCTTATTTCCCCAGGTTGCGGTGGGGGTTCTCCCAGTTTTCATCCTTGGGGTCCGCCGCCTTGGCGATGCCGTCCCGCATCTGGGTGTCCGCCATCACGTTTTGCATCTGGTAGTAGTCCATCACGCCCAGCTTGCCCGCGCGCAGCGCTTCCGCCATGGCCAGGGGCACCTCCGCCTCCGCGGCCACCACCTTGGCGCGCATCTCCTGCACCTCCGCCTTCATCTCCTGTTCCCGGGCAACGGCCATGGCGCGCCGCTCCTCCGCCCGGGCCTGGGCGATGCGCCGGTCCGCCTCCGCCTGGTCCATCTGCAGCTGGGCGCCGATATTGCGCCCCACGTCCACATCCGCGATGTCAATGGAGAGAATTTCAAAAGCCGTGCCCGCGTCCAGACCTTTGTTGAGCACGGTGTGGCTGATCTTGTCCGGGTTTTCCAGCACTTCCTTGTGGGAATCAGCGGAGCCGATGGTGGTGACGATGCCCTCGCCCACGCGGGCCATTACCGTTTCCTCGCCAGCGCCGCCCACCAATTGCTGGATGCTGGTGCGCACCGTCACCCGGGCCTTGGCCCTAAGCTCGATGCCGTCCTTGGCGATCGCGGCCACCGGCGGGGACTCAATCACCTTGGGGATAACGCTCATCTGCACCGCCTGAAGCACATCCCGGCCCGCCAGGTCGATGGCGCCCGCCTGCTCAAAGGTCAGCTTGATGCCCGCCTGCTGGGCGGATATCAGGGATTTCACCACCCGCTCGATGTTGCCGCCGGCCAGGAAGTGCTTCTCCAGCTGGTTTACACTCAGCCCCAGGCCCGCCTTGCTGGACATGATCAGGGTGTCCACCAGGCGCTGGGGGCTTACCCGGCGCAGGCGCATGCCGATCAGGCTGAAGATGGTCAGCGGAACCGCGGACGCCCGGGCCCTGATCCAAAGCCCGATGGGCACATAACGGAAAAAGACAACAAACAACAGGATAACCGCAACAATAACAATCCCCAGCATAATTTCAGACATGCCAAGCCCTCCTCCAAGCTCCTCAAAAAAAGTGTACGCGCTCATACTTCCACCCTGTCCACCATCACCCGCGGGCCCTCAACCTCCCGCACCCTGACGCGGACGCCCTTGTCGATAAAGTTGCCATCGCTGACCACATTGACCCGTTCGCCCTCAATTTCCGCCATGCCGGCCGGGCGCAGCACCGTGAGGGTGATGCCTTCCTTGCCCAGATACTGGTCGTACTGGTCGGTGGCGATGAAGCCCTCTTCCCGGCTCAACTCGCCCTTTAGAATCAAATCTGATCGGGACAGGCGGCCCTTGGTGGCGGATTTGATGGAGATGTACATGGCCAGCCCCACAATCACCAGCAGAATCAGCCCCATCCCCAGGCCCGCCACATAGCCGTGCTGCAGCCAGGTGAACACGGATGCCGCGATCAAGAGAATAATGCCTGAGATGCCCGGGACACCAAAGCCGGGCATAAACATCTCCACGATAATCAGCCCAATGCCAACCACCGCGCAGATGAGTATCGGCAGATTATTCAGAATAAAGTCCATAGCGCTCCTCCTTGTTTCTATTTTACCGCATCAAAAGGCGGATAAACGGTTTTTGGCATGTTTACGGCAGGAAATCGCTGATTTTCTTTTCTTTTTCCGGCAGTTCGTCCAGCTTTTGCCTTAAGCGTTTCAGGTCTTCCCAGCTGTCCCGCTTCTTGTCCGGATCCCGAAGCAGGGCCGCCGGGTGAAAGGTGGGCAGAATAAAAACCCCCTTGCGCTCCACAAACTGGCCCCGGGCCCGGGTGATGCGAAGCTCCGGCCCCAGAATAAAGCGAAGGGCTGTGGCCCCCAAAAGCAGGATCGCCTGGGGCCGGATCAGCGCGGTCTGCGCCCTTAAAAAGGGCAGGCAGTTCCGCGCCTCCTCCTCTGTTGGCGCCCGGTTCCCCGGCGGGCGGCACTTCACCACGTTTGAGATGAAGACCTCCTCCCGGCTTATCTCAATGGCCGCCAGCATCTGGGTTAAGAGCTGGCCGGCAGCGCCCACAAAGGCCAGGCCCTGCCGGTCCTCCTGGGCGCCGGGGCCTTCGCCGATAATCATCAGCCGGGCGTCCGGATTGCCCTGCCCGGGCACCTTATGGGTGATGCCCCCGGAAATCCCGCACAGGGTGCAGCCGGCGATATCCGCGTTTACCTGCGTCCAGGAGGTCAGCATCTCAGCGGAACCTGGAATTAAGCAGGGTAAAGGTGGCGGAGATATCCCGCCACAGCCAGTTGACCAGACTTAAAATCAGCAAAAACATGATCAGGATGACCACGGCCCCCAGGATGACGCCCATAAAATCGCTCATCCCCGCCGCAAAACGCAGGTGATCGCGCCGTTCCTGGCGTTCCTCTTCCTCAACGGCCCTATAGTCCTGGTGATCCACAGCCCTCACCTCCTGTGTCAATTTTACCGTATCCTGGGCTGATGCGCAATGCGCGGCTTTTCTTAATGCGCCCTTTGCGCTATACTGTTCATATCACATAAACGCTGGAGGTAATCATGCGGGAACCAATTCTGGTCGTAATGGCGGCGGGCATCGGCAGCCGCTTTGGGGGCTTAAAGCAGATGACGCCCTTTGGGCTGCACGGGGAAAGCCTGATTGACTATTCCCTTTTTGACGCGCTGCGCTCCGGCTTTAAGCGCGTCATCTTCATCGTCAACAGCAAAATCATCGACGACTTCAAGGAGCTGGTGGGCAGCCACGTAGAGGACAAGATGGAGGTCACCTACGTCTGCCAGGAGCTGGACAAGCTGCCTGCGGGCCTTGCAGTGCCGCCGAAGCGGGTCAAGCCCTGGGGCACCTCCCACGCCGTGCTGTGCTGCAAGGACGCTATTGACGCTCCCTTTTGCGCCATCAACGGGGATGACCTGTATGGCCTGGACGCCATGCAGCAGATGTACACCTTCTTAAAAAGCGATCCCCAGCCTAAGGCCTACGCCATGGTGGGTTTTGAGCTGAAAAACACCCTGTCGGAGCACGGCTATGTGTCCCGGGGCGTCTGCCAGGTGGATGACAAAGGCTATCTGGAGAACATCGTGGAGCGCCTGCATGTCATCTCCACCGTGGACGGCCCCATGCACACCCTGGACAAGCAAACCTACCACCGCCTGCCGGAGGACACCACCGTGTCCATGAACATGTGGGCCTTCACACCCCAGGTGATTGAAGAGATCGAGGCCCGCTTCCCCGTCTTTTACAACAAGGCCATGGCGGAGGACCCCCTGAAGGCGGAGTTCTACCTGCCCAACCTGGTGGGCGAGCTGCTTAGCGAAGGCAGGGTCACCGTCAAGGTGATGCGCTCCAAGGACAAGTGGTTTGGCGTCACCAACGCCTCAGACCGCCCCATCGTGGAGGAGGCGCTCCGGGACCTTACCCGCCACAGGGTCTATCCCGAGGGTCTCTGGCGCTAAAGCAGGCCTGATCAGAAAAGCCGGTTGTTTGTTTGAGGCAGGCGGCTTTTTGTTTGTCTTTTTTATCTTTTGATCAGAAGCACCGTCAGGTCGTTCACATTGGTGCCGGTGGGTCCGGTCATTATCAGGCCGCCGCAGGCCTTAAGCGCGGGATAGGCGTTGTTGTCCAAAAGAGCGCCTGCCGCGCTGATGCCCATCTGTTCAAGAACCGCGGCGCTTTCCCCGTCACAATAGCCGCCGGCCGTGTCCGTGGGCCCGTCGGTGCCGTCGCTGCCCAGGGAAAATACCGCCGTGCCCTTAAGCCCCCGGATGCCCGGGGCCGCCGCCAGGGCGATCTCCTGATTGCGCCCGCCCAAGCCCCGGCCCTTCACCTCAACCACGGTTTCCCCGCCCAGGATATAAGCCAGGGAGGGCCCCGCCTGATGCTCCCGGGCGATGGCGGCCAAAAAGGCCCCCGCCTCCCGGGCCACGCAGTCAAGGGAGGAGGTCAGCATCACGGGCGTATAGCCCAGCGCCTCTGCTGTTTTGGCCGCGGCGGCGCAGAGCTGCTTTACCGAGCCGGTGATCCGGGTTTCCACCTGGCCAAGTGCCTTGGGCGTCTCCTCTTTAAGGCAATCAAGTGCCTTCCGGCTTAATTTCAGCCCATATTTCTCCACCGCCGCCAGGGCCTCCCCGCTGGTGGAACTGTCCGGATAGGCGGGGCCGGAGGCGATCATATCAAGCGGGTCTCCTATGATATCAGACAGCACCACCGCAAAAACCCCCGCCGGCTGGCAGGCCAGGGCAAAGCGCCCGCCCTTCACCTTGGAGAGGCGCTTGCGCAGGGTGTTCATGGTGACAATATCAGCGCCGCTTTCAAGCAGCTGCCGGGTGATGTCCTGAAGTTCTGAAAGGGGCACCCGGGGGCTTTCAAACAGGGCGGAGCCGCCGCCGGAGATCAGCAGAAGCACCCGGTCCCGGGGCTTAAGGCCCCGCACCAGCCCAAGGGCCTCCTCGGTCGCGCTCAGGCCGTTTTCATCCGGCACCGGATGCCCCGCCTCCCGGATCAAAATCCCCGGGAGCGCTCCGCCTCCATGCCCATATTTGGTGATGACAATGCCCCGGTCTATCCGCCCGTCCAGCGCCTCACAGGCGGCCTGGGCCATGGCGTATGCCGCCTTGCCAATCGCCACCAGAACCACCCGGCCCTCCGGAGGCGCCTTAAAATCCGTCAGGGCCCGCCGCACCGCCCTTTGGGGCTGGGCGGCCTCAAGGGCTGCTTTGATGATGGCCTCCGCGTCCTTCCTCAGCTTATTTGCCATGCTCCCTCTCTTTCCTTCCGGGTTTTCAATAATTCCATTTATAGCCTTGCATTTGATATCTTTATCGTATATAATGCGCCTTGCGCGCTGATGTAGCTCAGCAGGTAGAGCACCTCCTTGGTAAGGAGGAGGTCATGGGTTCGAGTCCCATCATCAGCTCCAGCGCAGCCGGCCTCAAGGGGCCGGCTTTTGATTTCTTCTCTTTAAAAAAAGGGGCGCTGTCCGGCGCCCCCTGGCTTTATCCTCGCATGCCCTCTATCAGCTTGGTCAGGTGATACACCCCCATCTGGAAGCCCTGGGAGTTGTCCAGGGTGTAGTCCGCGCAGGCCTTGTAGAAACCGATGTGGTGGTCAAACTCATAGATCACATCCTCGGGCTCCGGGCTCTGATCCCCGCCCTTAAGGTCGGATAGAATCTGGTCCAAAGGGCGGTCTATGTGGATGATGACGCCGTGGTTTTGCATCATCTGCACGTTTTCCTTAAGCGTAGGCAGACCCCCGCCGGTGGAAACGATGCTGGGCGGCTCCCCCACCAGCTCCATGAGCACGCCGGTCTCCGCGTTGTGGTAAAAATCCTCCCCCAGCGCCGCATGCAGCTGGCTGATGGACATGCCCATCATCTCGCTGACACGCTGATCCGTATCCACAAAGCGCAGACCCAGGTCTGAAGCGACCCGACGTCCCAGGCCTGCTTTTCCGCTGCCGGACATGCCTACCAGGAAAACATGCATTGGCAACATGCAACCCCGCCTCCTTCTGACCCTCTTATAATGTGATTAGGCTGAGTATAGCATACCCCCGCCCATCCACGCAAGAAAAAACCGCGCCGGCTATGGGCGCGGTTTGGGAAAAGGCCTGACTTTAAGCGCTCTTGACAGACTCCGCCAGCTGGGAGAAGGCGCCGGCATCGTTCACCGCCAGATCCGCCAGCATCTTCCGATTCACCTCGATGCCCTGGCGCTTCAGCCCGCTGATAAAAGCGGAATAGTTAAGCCCGTTGAGCCGGGCCGCGGCGTTGATGCGCACGATCCACAGCCTGCGGAAATCCCGCTTGCGGTGCTTGCGGCCAATATAGGCGTAGCGCAGCGAACGGCGCACCTGTTCGCTGGCGGCACGGTACTGCTTGGACCGTGCGCCGTAATATCCCTTTGCCAACTTCAGCATCTTCCGACGCTTTTTCTGGGCGCTGACCGCCCGTTTAATGCGAGCCATGTGTGGGTTCCCTCCTTAAATCAAAGCGTTGAGAGCTTACTTCTGGATGAGCAGACGGATCGTTGCTGCCTCTTTTTTGTTCTGCAAGACGCCGCCGGCGCGAAGCTGCCGGGTGCGCTTGGTTTTCTTCTTGGTCATGATATGGCCCAGGTTCATCTTCTTGTGCTTCACCTTGCCATTTTTGGTCACTCGGAAGCGCTTGGCCGCGCCGCGGTGGGTTTTTTGCTTGGGCATGTCGGGTGGTCCTCCTTTAAGCTGTTGCTGCGTTTATTGTGCCGGCACGGGCTTCTGCTCGCCTTTTTCCGGCTTCACCGGTTTTTCCACCTTGGGGACTAAGATCATGATCATGTGACGGCCTTCCAGATTAGGCTGGCGCTCGATGACCGCTATGTCGCTTAAGCGCTGCGCGAACTCCTTCATCACCTTGTAGCCGATTTCGCTGTGGGCAATCTGCCGGCCCCTGAAGCGGATGGTGACCTTCACCTTGTCGCCGGCCTTCAGGAAACGGATGGCGTTCTTGGCCTTGGTCTGGATGTCGTTCTCCTCGATGGTGGCGGAGAGCTGAACCTCCTTAAGGGAAATCGTCTTGTGGTTTTTGCGCAGCTCTTTTTCACGCTTGGCCTGCTCAAAGCGGTGCTTGTCATAGTCCATGAGCTTGCAGACCGGCGGGCGCGCGTTGGGAACGATTTTCACCAGATCCAGTCTGGCCTCATCCGCCAGGCGCTGGGCCTGGGCCGTGGGCATCACGCCCAGCTGCGCACCATCGCTGCCGATAAGCCTGACCTCCGGGTCGCGAATAGCTTCATTGATCAAAAGATCCGTGTTGATAAAGTACACCTCCGAAATAAAAGATTGGCGGGCTTCACAACCCGCCAATCCAATTGGACAGACCATAACGTCTTGCCAAAACCAGACAAATCAATATTCGTCAGGTGAGAAGCGGGCAGCTTCTGCTTTCGCATTTGCTATTCTACCACCCGCTTAGCTTGATGTCAAGGAATTTCTACCGCCTCCGGGGGCAGCTCCTCCTGGGATTGCTGGGCCGCCGCCGCTTCCTGGATGGCCTGGTCGATGGCTTCCTGGTTGTAGACGATGTCCATCTCCGCGATCCAGCCCTCAAAGGCCTGGGTGTACAGCTCGTTTTCCTTGTTACCCAGCAGATACTGGGAGATTTCCTCGTGAATGGCATCCGTCATGATGAGGCCGGAGGGCACATCCCGCAGGTACTTGAGGATATGGATGCCGTTGGCGCCCACCACCGGGTCGCTCACATCCCCCACCGCCAGCATTTTCTCAGAGAAGGCCCCCTTCACAAAGGCCGGGTCCCAGACGATGGAATCCACATGCACAGGATAGCCGTTCATCAGGTTGTCCGCCACGGTCATGCCCGGGTCCTCGCCGTATTCCGCGATCAGGTTCTCAAAGCTCTCCCCCTTGGCCAGACGGTCAAAAATCTCCGCGATCACATCCGCCTTAGCGTTAAGCACTGCCTGGCGGGCCGCCTCGATCATCTCCAGGGTCACGGGCTCCTCCGGCTCCTGGCCTTCCGCCGCTTCCTCCTCCTGACCTTCGGACTGCTCCTGCTCTTCATAGCGGGCCTCCAGGGTGCGCACCTGGTTGACCAGCTCCTGATCCCCCGTCAAGAGGATGTGGATAATGCCCCGGTAGCCCTCTGGCGTATACCAGCTGACCTGGCCGGAGAACTGGGTCATATACTCATAGGTCTGGATGTCGTTTTCGTATTCCTGCTGATAAAGGGGGCCCACCTGGGAAAAAATCGCCTGGATTTCCTCCTCGGAGGGCTGATAGTCCCCCATCAGATAGCTGGTCATCTTGTCCTGACCAGCGCTGTTTTTGACGCTGTCAAGCAGCATCTCGTAGTTGACCCCCTGGGACTCATAATAGGCCGCGGCCTGCTCCAGGGCGTGGGCCCGGGCCTGTTCGCTGTCATCGCTTTGGATATAGTCCGCGTATTCCGCCAGGGCCGCGTCCCATTCCGCCTGGGTCTCCTGTTCAAAGGCGGTCAGCTCCTCCGGGGTAAACTGGTCAAAGCCCATGTCCCTGATCTTGATCTCCAGCACCTTCTGCCTCAGCAAAAAATCCACCGTGGAGGTGTAGTCCGACGCGTCCGCGATGTACTGATAGTTCACCAGGGCGGGGATCAGCTCGTCCGCGTCCGCCTTGGTGATCTCCTCCCCGTTGACGGTGGCCAGCACCACGGCGGGCAGGGGGGCCGGCAGCGGCGCCGCCTCCGCCATGGCCCATGTCGCCAAAAGCAAAAGCCCCATCACCAGGGCAGTTAAGCGTGTTCTTTTCATGGTTCTCTTTCCTTTCAAATAGCGCATTCAGATATGCGCATTATGGCACAGGGACAGGCCCGCCGCAAGCACAGGCCGGAATTGTTACAGTTCGTTCACGCGTCCGCGACCACCGCCACCTGCCCCGCTTTGGGGGAGCGGCTGTGAAGGAGGCTGCTGCCTGATGCCTCCGCCGCCTGGATAAAGCGGATCGCCTCCGCGCTTACCACTTCCCCCGGCACCAGCACCGGCACCCCGGGGGGATAGACGCTCAGCTGCTCGCCGCAGATTTCACCCGCCGCCTCAGAAAGCGCCAGGGGCCTTACAGCCGCGCGCTCCGCCTGATGAAGCGGCAGGACCTGTTTGGCCCGGGGCAAGGAAAGCGCCGCCTTTTTCTGCGGGGCGGGCCTTAAATCACGGTCGATGGCGACAAGCGCCTCCCCAAGGCGGGTCAGGGTCTTTGCCGTATCCCCCAGACCGGTCATGGCCAGCACCCCCTGAGGGGCCGCCAGCTCCGGCTCAATGCGCCAGCGCCCCCGCAGCCGGCTTGCAAGCTGGGGGCCGGTAAGGTCTGCCGTCAGGGTGGAGATGTACAGCTTGCCGGGGTCAAGCCCCCAGGCGTTTTGGGGCAGATGCCCCCGCTGCTGTCCATAGCCCGCCACCCTCAGGTGGCGCAGCTTAAGGGCCAGCTGGTGAAAAGCCTCCAGCGCCTCCCCCCAGGCGGCAAACAATGCCTCCCCCTGCTCCTCAATCAACCGCACACAGCCCTCAATGCTGGCTAAAAGCAGATAGGAGGGGCTGGTGGTCTCAAACACGCTCAGCTGCCGCTGCACCTCCCGGGCCAGGTCCGCGTCCTTCACATGGATCAGCGCGGTCTGGGTTAAGGAGGGCAGGGTTTTGTGCAGGCTCTGGATCACCACATCCGCCCCCGCGGCCAGGGCCCCCTTGGGAAAAGGCGGGTGCAGCCCCAGATGGGCGCCGTGGGCCTCGTCCACAATTACCCTGATGCCCTTTTTCTGGGCCAGGCGGGTCAGGGCGGGCAGATCGCTCATCACCCCTTCATAGCTGGGGCTGGTAACTACCAGCACCCTGGCGTCCGGTCGCCCCTGGATGGCCGCCTCAAGGGCCTGGGGCGAAAGGGAAGCGGAAATCTGCCAGTCCTCGCTCACCTCGGGATAGATAAACGCGGGATTTAACTGGTTGAGGGACACCGCGTTATAGGCGCTTAAGTGGCTGTTGCGCGCCAGCAGGATGCCCTCCCCCGGCCGGGTCAGGGCCCGGACAGCGGCCAGCATCCCCACGGTGCTGCCATTCACCAAAAAAAAGGTGTGCTCCGCCTGGAACACACCCGCAGCCCGGGCCATGGCCTCCCTCAGGATGCCCTGAGGGTCGTGAAGCTTATCAAAGCCGGGGATTTCCGTGATGTCCCGGTCCGCCCCCAGCAGCTTCAGATACGCAGCCAGGGCGGTGTTGCGCTTGTGCCCCGGCATGTGCATGGGCGTCATGCCTGAGACCTCCCGGGACAGCCTGTCAAACAGCCAGCGCATATGCCACTGTCCTTTAAGGGGTTTCCACCGTGAAGACCGGCGCCGGGGTGGCCTCTGCCGACACGCCGCCGGGCGCATCGGTGGGCAGGGGCGTGGGCGCCGGGGTGGTGTTGATCAGGGTTTGCTCGTAGAGGTGGTTCAAGGTCTTTTTATCCGCGTTGCCGCTGGAGCCCAGCTTGTTGGCCTGCTGATAGGCCTTCACCGCCGCCTTGGTGCCCTCCCGGTAGCTGCCGGTGACAGCGCCCTGGTAGTAGCCCAGCTCCGTCAGCTTCATCTGAAGCCAGAAGACGTCCTCACCCTCGGTGCCCACCTTCATGTTGCGGGCCTCAGCGGGTGGCTGGCTGCCGTCATAGTAGGGGACGGGCGTGGGGGCGGGGGTGGGGTTGTGCAGCTTGGTGCTGTTGTTGAAGTCCCCGGGCCGGTTGGCGTATTTCAGCTCCGGGTCCAGGGGCGCGTCCTCATGGATCCGCACCTCCACGCCCTCGCCGATGTTGTCATACATCCACTTGGCGTCCGCCACCGTTAGCCTGATGCAGCCGCGGGAAGCCCGGGAGCCCAGCTTTTTCACCGAGCTCATGCTGACGTTATTGGTGTTGTAGGAGTTGTAAATCACGGAGTGGAAGGCGATCTCCCGGTTGATGCGCAGCCAGTACTGGGCCTTCACATTGCCCCAGTTGGGGAACTCCGCCCAGCGCGCCCTGCGCCCCGTAAGGGTAAAGGTGCCCAGCTCGCTGGGGGATGAGGTGGTGCCGGTGGAGCAGGTGAACACCCGGTCCAGGATGGTGTAGCCGCCCATGCTGTCTGCTTTATAGATTTTAACCAGCTGGTTGTTGACATCCACCTCAACAAAGTAGGGCACCGGGGTGGGCTCGGGCGTTGGCCTGGGCGTGCCGTCCGCGCGCACCACATCCAGGGAAAACAGCGCGTTCCAGGTGAGCTCCCCCACCACCCCGTCTGATACCAGGCCGTTATAGGTCTGGAATTTTTTGACCGCGGTGGCGGTGTGCTCATAAAACCCGCTGGTGACCTTGCGGTCAAAGAAGCCCAGCACCGTCAGACGCTCCTGCACCATCTTCACCCGGTCGTTCTTGGCGCCGTAGGAGACAATGCCCTTATAGCTGGTATCCTCGGGCAAGGGGGCCGCCGGCACGGGCGTGGTCTGAACGCTGGGGTCCGGGGTGGGCATGACGATATCATCCGAATAGATTTTCTCCAGGGTTTTCACATCCGCCTGACCGGTTTTTTCAAGGCCGTTGTCCTCCTGGAAGTGGCCCACGGCGGCGGTGGTGCCATCCAGGTAGTTGCCGCTGATCTGGCCCCAGTAATAGCCCAATTCGCTCAGGCGGGTCTGCAGCCGGCTGACGTCCTTGCCCTCAAGGCCCTTTTTAAGCGGCCGGTGAGCATCGCCGTAGATGATCTCCTGCAGCGCCACATCCGCCTGCCCTGTCACTTCCAGGCCATAGGCCTCCTGGACGGCCCGGACGGCATTGCGGGTCACCTCCAGATAGTTGCCGCTGACCGGCCCGTTATAATAGCGCAGATCCTTCAGCCGGGTCTGCAGGAGGGACACATCCTCCCCCTTGTCGCCGTATTTGAGCGCACGCCCTTCCGAGGTGACGATCGCCACATCCAGCTCGCCCTCCTCCAGGCTGATTTCCGCCCCCTGCGCCTGAACGGCGGTGAGAAGCGTGGCCAGAATCAGGATAAAAACCAATAAATTGCGTTTCATAACACAAACCCCTCAAGCTTAGTACGCACAATTGTAAAATATCGGAAACAATATTGCAAGTTTGTTTCTGTAAAGTTTAATAATTCGTCACAATATATTATGAATATGTTATTTTGTTTTCCCTTCGTCTATCAAAAGCCCGGCAAACCCGCTGTCTCCCCGCCCTGCACATATTCACAAAAGGCGTAGCCCAGGCCATTTTCTTCCTGCCGGGGGCCGCAGCCCAAAAGCCGCCACCCCGGCCTTAAATCCAGGTTGGGGAAAAAGCGGTCCGCCGGCGCCCGGGCCTTCACCCGGGTGATATAGGCTGCCTCGCAGCGGTCAATCAGCAGCTCATAAATCGCCTGCCCGCCGATCACCATCACGTCCTCAGGCGGAAGGGCCGCGATCAGCGCGTCCAATTCCTCAAGGGAGCGCGCCACAACAGCGCCCGGCGCCAAAAAGCCGGGGTCGCGGCTTAGGACGATGTTGGTCCGTTCCCCAAGCGGCCTGCCCCCGGGCAGGCTGTTCAGCGTTTTCCGCCCCATCACCAGGGTTTTCCCCCGGGTCATCCGGGCAAAGTAGCGCAGATCCCCCGGCAGATCAAACAGCATGCCGCCCTTCTGCCCAATGCCCCAGGCCTCGTCCACACAGGCGATGGCGCGCATTTAAGCCTTCTCCTCCCGGCTGAACTTATCCCCCAGCATGACGCCCATGGCGGAGGACATCATCAGGCCCCGGGTCCAGCCGCTGGAATCCCCCAGAGAATAAAAGCCCGCGATGCTGGTGTTGAGCTTC
>ENA-UOUL01004074-UOUL01004074.1-bioreactor-metagenome-genome-assembly--contig:-NODE-4074-length-13996-cov-3.473238_pt1 | contig 13996 bp, 11 predicted proteins | sample MGYA00249838_ERZ747220 | MGnify/ENA primary metagenome ERZ747220 (study PRJEB28778, sample SAMN05720191) | bioreactor metagenome | isolation source: Anaerobic biogas reactor | place: USA:Washington...
ACGAAGACAGCTACCTGCTCACCGTGACGACCCCTTTACCGCCATGCAACAGGAAATCAACCGCCTGTTTGACGACTTCTACCGCAGCTTCGACCTGGACCGGAACGGAGATGATGGGCGGGAAGGCCCATTCGGCCTGGCTCCCTGGCGGGAGATGACACGCACTTTTACGCCGCAGGTCAACCTCTCCGAGACGGACGAGGCGTTTGAAGCGACCGTCGAACTACCGGGCATGAGTGAGGACGAGGTTGATGTCCAGGTGACCCGCGACGGTCTGGTCATCAGCGGCGAGAAGCGGACCGAAACGAGCGAGGAAGACAAAAAACGCAACTTCTATCGCCGCGAGCGGCGCTATGGCTACTTTAAGCGTACGATCCCGCTGCCGGCCGACATTGTGGACCGTGACGCCTGTGAGGCGACCTTCGCGAACGGCGTGCTGACCGTTCGTCTGCCGAAGCGGCCCGATGCAGAGTCGCCGGTGCGCCGCATTACCGTCCGGCGCGGCGAATGAGATAGGGAAAGCTGACAAACGTCAGGAGCCGGTGGTCACAACCGCCGGCTCTTTTCTTTATCTGGTGGGGAAGCGCGAAGTCAGGCGCGCATCAGGGCGAAGACGGAGAGCGGTCGGGGCTGTTCTGGGAGCAGGACTTCGCCGAGATCGTGGACGTGATAGCCATGCGTTTCTGGCAGCTCTCGTACCGTCTCTTCGCTGACAAAGAGGGCAGGAAAGGGCGCCTGCTGATTGAGCGTACTGAGGCTGGCTGCCTGGCTCACGGCTGCTGCCAGGCTCGCCGCGTGGTGGGTGATGCTCTTGTGCAGGCCAATGCCGATACGGAACGAAGGTGTCAGCATCTTCTCCTCGCTGGCGCAGTTGAGGGCGTCGAGGCGGGCACGGAGCGCCAGAGCGGCGCGCAGCGCCTGGCCTACCGCCTGCGCTACAAAAAGACTCAACAGACGACCTTCACCCAGCTCATGGGTCACCCCCCCGTAGGCCCCGCTGACTTCGTACACCGTGCGACGGTAACGCTCCAGTTGGGCGGCCGTCACCCGGCCTCCCGGGAGCTTGCTGAACTGCGTGACCAGGGCGGCGACTGAGCGCCCATCACCCGGCACTGCAGAAAGCACCGTCTCCGACAATTGCAGGTTCATGAGCAAGTGCAACGTCTCCTTGCCGAAGTTGGACTTTAACTATCAGGATTTTATGCAACGGCGGAATGCTGTGGCAATGGGCCATTTGGGGGGTACTGCTCTAAAGAAGGCGCATCAGCCCTTCGTCCAGCCCGGTCTTCGCCTGCCAGCCAAGGCTCGCCCGCGTGCCGTCGGCGTCGGCAATCTGCCGGTTGCTCTCGCCCGGCCGGGGCGGTAAGGCACCGAGTAGCGGCCGGCCGCCGCTGCCGCAGAGGGTGTAGATGCGCTCGACGACGGCGGCGACGCTCGTCCCCACGCCGGTGCCCAGCTCGACCGTCGTTCCCGCCGGTAGAGGCCGGCACAGCGCCGCCAGCAGCCCCTCCACGACGTCGTCCACGTAGATCCAGTCGCGTACCTGGTTGCCCGGCGTCATCTTGAAGTTGGCGCCGGCCCGCGCCGCCGCCATCGCCGCCGGTATCAGGTTGTGGGCAGCCTGGCCCGGGCCGTAGGCCTGGAAGATCATCGCGCCGACGATGGGAAGACCGCGGGTGCGGACGGCCATGCGGCAGAACTGCCAGGCAGCCGCCTTGCTCGCGGCGTAGACGTTCAGCGCTTCCCGCTCGCCGGGCGTGCGCGCGACGACGATGCGCGTGGCCATATGCGCGCTCGCTTCGAGGAGATGGATCGTCCCCAGCACGTTGTGAGCGACGGCCTCATCCGCCGGCAGGAAAGGAGCGGTCACGCCGGCGGCGGCGAGGTGGAGGACGGCCTCTGGAGCGGCTGCTTCCACAGCCCGCCGCGTCCCCTCGCGGTCACGCAGGTCGGCGTAGACCGCCGGCAGGCTGGCAAGGGGAGCCGGCAGGGCCTGGCCGTCCCGATGCTGCTCGCGGAGGAGCAGCATAGCCTCATGCCCGGTTGCCAGGGCGGCGGGTATCAGGCGACGGCCAATGAAACCGGTGGCCCCCGTCACCAGGAGCCGCATCTACCACACTTTCCAGGGCGCCCGTTCCTGCCACATCTCTTCGAGCACCATGGTGTCTTTGAGCGTGTCCATCGAGCGCCAGAAGCCGGTATGCCGGTATCGCATCAACTGTCTCCTGGAGACGAGCAGAGGCAGGATCTCCCGCTCCAGATGGACATCGTCGTCGTCGCCGATCAGCGAGAGAACGTCGCGTTCGAAGAGCATGAAGCCGGCGTTGATCCAGTAAGGCAGTAGCGGCTTCTGCTGGTATTCACGCACCACGTCGTCGTCGCCGGCGTCGAGAATGCCATATTGGAAGGGCACCTGCACGCTGGTAACCGTTGCCAGACAGCCGTGCCCCTTGTGGAAGGCGACGAGCGCGTCGAGGTCGATATTACCGACCCCATCCCCGTAGGTGACAAAAAAGCGGTCGCCCTCGAGGTAGCTCGACAGGCGGCGCAGGCGGCTGGCCTTCTCTGTGGCGAAGCCCGTATCGGCCAGCGTCACCTCCCAGCGCGGATGGTCTGCTGTGCCGTGATATTGCAGGGCCAACTCCGGGTCGCGGTGGACTGGCCCGCCCAGCGCCATCGTGAAGTCGCGGGCGATGGCCTCATACTGCAGGAAGTAGCGCTTCAGCTCCTCGGCGCCGGCGCCCAGCGCCAGCACAAAGCGGTTGTACCCGTAGGCGGAGTAGATGCGCATGACGTGCCAGATGATGGGCTTCCCGCCGATCTCGACCAGCTCCTTCTTGGTCAGGGTGCCGCCGCGCATGCGCGTGCCCTGCCCGCCGCACAGGATGACCACGGGGATGTCGCTCATGGGCTGATGTCTTCTCTTTGCTTACTGTCCCTGGGCCTTCTCAACCGCCTCGCGCAGATGCTTGACGAAGGGCGGATAGACAATGCCCACTTCGGTGACGATGCCTGTGACGTAGCGATGGGGCGTCACGTCGAACGCCGGGTTGCGCGCCGTGCTGCCCTCCGGTGCAATCCGCTGCCCGGCGACGCAGAGTACTTCGTCCTGCGGCCGTTCCTCGATGGGGATCAGGTCGCCGTTTGCCAGCTCCAGGTCGATGGTGCTGGTCGGCACCACCGGATAAAAGGGCACGCCGTTCTCTTTGGCGACGACGGCGAGCTTGTAGGTGCCGATCTTGTTCGCCACGTCGCCATTCGCCGCGGTCCGGTCCGAGCCGACGAGCACGATGTCCACTTCGCCACGGCGCATGAAATGGCCCGCCGCGTTGTCGGCAATAATGTCGTGGCTGATGCCCCGCTGCTGCAGCTCCCAGGCGGTCAACATCGCCCCCTGCAGCCGCGGACGGGTCTCGTCCACGAGCACGTGAATCTTCTTACCCTGTTCGTGGGCGGCGAAGATGACGCCCAGCGCCGTGCCCCAATCGACGGTTGCCAGGGCGCCGGTGTTGCAGTGGTGGAGAATCGTCGCGCCGTCGGCAATCAGCTCCGCGCCGTGGAAACCCATACGCCTGTTCAGCTCCACGTCGGCGTCGGCAATCTCCTGCGCCGCCGCCAGCAGGCGATTGCGAATGGCCTCAACGCCCTCGCCCCGGCTTGCCCGCGCCGCTGCCAGCTGCCGCCTGACCGCCCAGGCCAGGTTGACTGCCGTGGGCCGGGCTGCCTTAAGGATCTCTGCCGCGCTCTCCAGGTCGGCCAGAAGCTGGTCTTCGTCGGTCGCCGGGCTCTGGCGGGCTGCCAGGGCGATGCCGAAGGCGGCGGCGGCGCCGATAGCGGGGGCGCCGCGCACGACCATCTCCGTGATGGCGCGGGCCACCTGGCGGAAGTCGTCAAAGGTCGCGATTTCAAAGACCGCCGGCAGCAGCCGCTGGTCAATCATCTCGACCTGATTGGTCTCGTAATTCCAGGAAACGGTTCGCATCGTTCCTCCTTGGTTCAGTCCGCCGAACGAGGTCGCCGGGCGTTCCAGTCGGGAACGCGATCATAACACAGCGATCGGGTGGCTGCCAGACAGGGTGCGAGGTACGGAGCGCGGACATCCTGTCCGCAATCGGGCGGGCTGGAAGCCCGCGATCCGTTGGGCAGTCTATTCGTAGGGCGCGAGAGCTGGAAAAACCGGCCGGGGGCGTTACAATTGCGGCATGTCTGCTGGCAAGCGGGGAAAGTGATCATGGCAAAACGACGAGCAGCTCTGGCATCGGCCCGGCACTGGCTGGCGCCCGGCGTGGGCGTGAAGCGCTGGGTCGCCGTCCTTGTGATCGGCGCCGGCCTGATGGGCCTGGGCGTGATCTACGTCCTGATCAGCGCGCATCTACTCGAGCTGCTGCCCGAACGGCTTTACCAGATCCTCATTCTCAGCTTCCTGCCGGTCCCGCTGCGGGTTCTGGCGCCGCTGCTGGCCGGCGGGCTTCTGCTGGCTCTGGCCGTCGCCCGGCTGAGCCACAACCTGCTGCAGCCCTTCCGCCAGCCCGGCGACTCGCTGGGCGAGAGCCTGTACCAGTTTTCCCGGCGGGGTCGCGGTCCCGTCATCGTGGCTATTGGCGGCGGTACGGGCATGCCCAGCCTGCTACGCGGCATCAAGGAGTTCACCAGCAATATTACGGTGGTCGTTACCGTTGCGGACGACGGGGGTAGCAGCGGGCGGCTTCGCCAGGAGCTGGGGCTGCCGCCGCCCGGCGATTTCCGCAACAATCTGGCGGCGCTGGCCCGCGACGAGGCGCTGATGACCCGCGTGCTGCAGTATCGTTTCGGCGGCTCGCCAGACGGTAACGGGCAGGGCGAGCTGCAGGGGCACGCCTTTGGCAATCTGCTGCTGGCGGCATTGGCCGGCGTCACCGGAAGCTTTGACGAAGGTCTGGTCGCCGCCGAGCGCGTCCTTGCCCTGCGCGGGCGGGTGCTGCCCTCCACCCTCGACCTGGTGGCCCTGGTGGCCGAAGTGCTCGCCCCCGGGCCGGACGACGAACTGCTGACCCGCCGGATTGTGGGCGAGTCGGCCATCCCACGGGCCGGCGGGCGCATCGAGCAGGTCTACCTGGAGCCGACGGCGCCGCGCGCCTACCCGCCGGCCGTGCAGGCGATCCTCCAGGCGGAGATGGTCGTCATGGGGCCGGGCAGCCTGTACACCAGCATCGTGCCCAACCTGCTCGTCCCGGGCATTGCCCAGGCGATACGGCATACACAGGCGCTCCGCGTCTACGTCTGCAATCTGGCGACACAGCCGGGAGAGACCGACGGTTTCACCGTGGCCGACCACGTGCGGGCCATCGACAGGGTGCTGGGGGGCAATTATCTGGACGTGGTCATCGCCAACGACCGGCTGGAGCTGCCGCCGGAGAAGCGCCATCAGGCCGATCTCGTCCGGCCCGACTGGCCCTTCGAGCGGCGCCCGACACAGATCATCTACACCGACCTGGTGGACGACGAACGCCCCTGGCGGCACGACAGCAGGAAGATGGCGGCAGTGCTCCAACGGGCGGCGGCGGGCGAGCTGGCCGGCCGGTCCGCACCGATGTGATCAAGATCACCCATTCTCAGTTACGTTTAGCGTATGGGGAGCAGCCCGGCCGGGATAAAATGAAGGGGACGTAACAACTACGCCACCATGGTGCCCACTACCCTGGCGGGCAAAACATGCACCAAACAAGGAGTTTACAACATGGCTATCAAAGTAGGCATCAACGGCTTCGGCCGCATCGGTCGCCAGGTCTACAAGGCGATCTACGAGAACTACCAGGGCGTCCTCGACGTTGAGGCCGTCAATGACCTGACGGACGTTAAGACCAACGCCCACCTGCTGAAGTATGACTCGACCTATGGCCGTTTCCCCGGACATGTCGAGGTCTGTGATGGCGACATCCACGTGGACGGCCAGCCGCTGAAGAGCTATGCCATCCGCGAGCCCGCGCAGCTGCCCTGGGGCGAGCTGGGCGTTGACATCGTTCTGGAATGCACGGGCATCTTCAAGTCACGCGATCAGGCGGCCCAGCATCTGACCGCCGGGGCCAAGAAGGTCCTGATCAGCGCGCCAGGCAAGAACGTCGATGCGACCTTCGTCCTCGGCGTGAACCAGGACGAGTACGATCCGCAGCGCCACGACGTCATCAGCAACGCAAGCTGCACGACCAACTGCCTGGCTCCGGCGGCCAAGGTACTGCAGGATCGCTTTGGCATCCGCCGCGCCCTGATGTCCACCATCCACGCCTACACCAACGGCCAGCAGATTCTGGACATGGCCTTTAAGGACCTGCGCCGCGCGCGCACGGCCGGCACCAACATCATTCCCACGACCACGGGCGCGGCAAAAGCCGTTTCCCTCGTCATCCCCGAGCTGGACGGAAAGTTCGACGGCATGGCTTTCCGCGTGCCCGTCGTCACCGTCAGCGTCGTGGACCTGGTCGCCGAGCTGGAGAAGGAAACGACGGTCGAAGAGGTCAACGCCGCCTTCCGTGAGGCCAGCCTGGGCAATGGCTGGCTGGGCAAGGTGCTCGGCTACACGGAAGAGCCGCTGGTCAGCACTGATTTCATCGGCTCCGAGAAGTCGTCCACCATCGACGCCCTTTCGACCCAGGTCATCGGCGGGGATCTCGTCAAGGTCGTCGCCTGGTATGACAACGAGTGGAGCTACTCGGTGCGTCTGGCCGATCTGGCCGCCTTCGTCGCCGAAAAGCTCTGATCCTTTGCATCCTCGGGGTGAGCCGTCGCATTCACCGTGATTTGTAAAAATCACCGTGATTTGCGAAAATCAACCCAGTTGTCGGGGGCGATCAGCCGGTCGCCCCCGATTTTTGTACCAACACTATGGACCTGAAAGAGCTGGAAGCTCGTATGCATGCCTTTGTCGCCGCGAAGGGCTGGTACGAGCCTGATTCTCCCAAAGAACAGACGGCGCGAAACCTGGCCATCTCGCTTGTCCTGGAGGCAGCGGAGGTGCTGGAGCATTTCCAATGGCGCGAAGAGGCCGGCGACCCGCAGGCGCTGGCGGCGGAGCTGGCCGACGTGGCCCTCTACCTGCTCCAGCTCGCCAGTATCAGCGGTGTGGACCTGGAAAAGGCCATCCTCGACAAACTGGCCGCCAATCTTGACAGAGAATGGCCTGATCCGTGAATATCCTCGCGCTAAGCGACCAGGTCCTCCCCCAGCTTTACTCGACGAACGTGCGCCAGTCGTACGCGGCTGTGGACCTGCTGATCGGCTGCGGGGATCTGCCCTTCTACTACCTCGACTTCCTTATCTCCATGCTGGATGTGCCCCTTCTGTATGTGCGCGGCAACCACGACACGACGCCGCAATACACTATCGACGGGCGCGTACTGCACGACGTGCCGGGCGGCCTCGACATCCACGGGCGCGTGGTCTATGTCAAGGGGCTGTGGATTGCCGGCCTCGAAGGCTCCATACGCTACAAACCTGACGCGCCGCTGATGTATACCGAGGCTGAAATGCGCGCGGAGGTAGTGCCGATGCTGCCTCGCCTGCTCTGGAACAGGGTGCGCACCGGCCGGGGGGCCGATCTGCTGGTGACCCATTCGCCGCCCTACGACATTCACGACCGGCCGGACCGCGCGCATACCGGCTTTCGGATCTTCCACCAGCTCATGCGCTGGTTCCGCCCGCTCTATCTCCTCCATGGTCACGTCCACCTTTACCGGCGCGACGTGCCCCGCGTGACGCTCTATGAAGAAACACTGGTGGTCAACGTCTTTCCCTACCGCCTGCTCGACCTGCGCCGCCCACCGCTGATAGACAACCGTTACCGTTAAGGCCGCTTGCCGGATTTTCCGGGCAATCTCCTGTCTGGTGGCCCGGTCTATTGACGCCCTTTTTCCCCTATCGTACACTGGCAATACCTCGGGTGGTGCTTGCACTACGTGATGAAAGGAGAAGACGGATGAGCACGGTGCTGAACAGGGTGGACCTCAGACCGGCTTACCAGCCCGCTGCCAGATATCTACGCCGGCCTCTGACCCTCCTGCGCACCTACTCCACAAATACCCTGCGCTTTGACTTACTAGCCGGCCTGACCGTTGGCGTCGTCATGTTGCCCCAGGCCATCGCCTTTGCCGTCATCGCCGAGCTGCCGCCGACGATGGGGCTGTACGCTGCCGTGGTCGGCAGTGTCGTCGGCGCGCTGTGGGGCTCCTCACACCACATCCACAACGGCCCTACCAACGCCAACTCGCTCCTCGTCTTTTCCGCGCTGCTCGGCGCCGGCTTTATCCCTGGCAGTACGGGCTATATCGTCGCGGCGGGTATGATGGCGGCGATGGCGGGGCTCTTCCAGTTCGCGCTCGGCATGGCCCGGCTGGGTATCCTCGTCAACTTCGTCAGTTATTCGGTCGTCGTCGGCTTCTCGGCTGGGGCCGGCGTGCTGATCGCCGCCACGCAGCTATTTCCGTTGTTCGGTCTCAACCTGCCTTTCCGGGAGCTGCCGCAGATCCTCTGGGGCCTGGTCAGCAATTTGCACGCATTGCATCCGGCCACCACGGCTATTGGTCTGGGCGCTATCGTCCTGCTCGTCCTGCTGTCGCGACTCCACCGCCGGCTGCCCGGCCCGCTGCTCATCCTGGTTCTGGCTATGCTGGTTGTCTGGCTCTTTCGCCTGGACCAGGGCGGCGTCAAAGTCATCGGCGCGCTTGGAGGCGGCCTGCCGCCGCTGGTCAACCTGCCACTCTTTGACCTGGACATGATTCGCCGCCTCTCGACCGGCGCGCTGGCCGTGGGCGCGATTGGCCTGGTACAGACGATGGCTATGGCTCGCAGCATTGCCACGCAGACGGGGCAGCGGCTGGACAGCAACCAGGAGTTCATCGGCCAGGGTCTGGCAAACCTCGCCTCTGGCTTCTTCTCCGGTTTTCCGGTCGCCGCCAGCTTCTCGCGCTCGGCCCTGAACGTCAAGGCCGGGGCGCGCACGCCGGTCGCCGCGGTGATCTCCGGCCTCTTCGTGCTCGTGGCGACCTTCGTCGTCGGGCCTCTGGCGGCCTTCCTGCCCGTTGCGGCCCTCTCCGGCATCCTGATCATCACCGGGCTGGGGCTCGTGGACGTGGCCGAGATCCGCCGTATCCTGCAGGGCACGCGCGGCGACGCCCTGATCATGGTCATTACCTTTCTGGCGACGCTGTTCCTGGCCATCGAGTTTGCCGTGCTGTTGGGCATCCTGCTCAGCTTCATCCACTATGCGCTTCGCACCAGCATGCCGCGCGTACACGAAGTGCTGCCCGATCCCGATTTCCGCCACTTTGCCTACCGGCCCGACGCGCCGAGCTGTCCCCAACTCGGCATCGTCGATATCGAGGGCGACCTCTACTTTGGCGCCGTGAACCACGTGGAAGAAGAAATCTACCGGCTGCACCAGCGCAACCCCGAGCAGCGCTTCCTTCTGCTGCGCATGCAGCACGTCAACCACGTCGATTTCAGCGGCATCCACATGCTGGAAAACGTCGTCCGCTATTACCGGGAGCTGGGCGGCGACGTGTTTCTGATGCGCGTCGGGCAGCGTGTCCTGCAGACGATGAGCGCCACGGGCTGTCTGCGGTTCGTGCGCCCCGACCACCTGCTGGGCAAGGACGACGCCATCGAACACATCTTTTACCGTGTGCTCGATCCCGCTATTTGCATCTATGAATGTCCGGTACGCGCCTTCCGCGAGTGTCAGAACCTGCCCAAGCGGGACGTCGCCGTGCGGATGCCCCGCCTGCGCGAGATCCCGGAGGGATTGCTAATCGAGATCACGCCACGGGAGCTGTGGCGCCAGTTAACGGACGGCGATCCGCGCCCGACGGTTATCGACGTGCGCGAGCCGCGGGAGTTCCATCGGGGACACATTCCCGAAGCGCGCCCGGTCCCGCTCGCGACCATCCTGTCCGATAGCGTGCGCCTGCCCAACGACCGGCGTATCGTGCTCGTCTGCCAGAGCGGGCGGCGCAGCCAGCGGGCCGCCTACGCGCTACACCGCCTGGGCATCATGGACGTAGCCGTGCTGCAGGGGGGCATGCGCGCCTGGGAAGCGGCTAACCTGCTGGAGGCCGTCGAGCCGCCGGGAACAGCCGGAGATGGTGCGGCGCTGGAGGAGAGATGAGCGAGTCGCCGCAGTTACCACGCCCATCGCGCAACATCGGACTTGATCTCGTCCGTGTCACCGAGATTACGGCTATTCGCGCCGGGCGCTGGATCGGCTCCGGCCGGCGCGACCGGGCGCACGAGGCGGCTACGCAGGCCATGAGTGAGGCGCTGAACGAGGTGGATATCGACGGGCGCATCGTCATCGGCGAAGAAGGGCGGCTGGGCCAGAGCTCGCCGCTGGATACGGGCCAGCCCGTCGGCAGCGGGCACGGCGCGCCGATGGACGTGGTCGTCGATCCCATCGACGGAACGTGGCTGCTTATTCGCGGCTTTCCGGGCGCGGTCTCGTTGGTTGGCGTGGCGCCGCGCGGCTCGATGCACTCTCTGGCGCCCGGCGTCTACATGGAGAAGCTGATCGTCGGTCCGGCTGCCGCTGCGGCGCTGGTGCCCCAGTGCCTGGACGCGCCAGCCGCCTGGACGCTGGCCCTCATCGCCCGCGCCAAGAAGAAGGAGGTGCGCGACCTCGCCGTCTTCGTGCTCGACCGGCCGCGGCACCACGATCTCATCGAGGAGATCCGCGCTATTGGGTCGCGCATTGTGCTGCGCAACGAAGGTGACGGGGAAGGGGCGCTGAACGCACTGACGCCCGGGGGCGTGGACGTGTTGATGGGCATTGGCGGCGTGTCCGAAGGGATCATCGCCGCCTGTGTGGTCAAGGCGCTGGGCGGCGGCATGTTGGCGCGGCTCGCGCCGCAGAGCGAAACGGAGTTGGCGGCCATTCGCGCCGCCGGGCTCGATCCCCAGCGCATTTATACCGCCGACGACCTCGTGCAGGGCGACGAGGTCTTCTTCGCGGCGACGGGCATCACCGAAAGCGCGCTGCTCCATTCGGTGCAATATCATGGCCGGCGAGTGCGCACGCACTCGCTGCTCCTGCGTTCCGAGACGCGCACGCGCCGCTTCATTCGCATGGAATACTGGCTATCCGAGGAAGAGCACGCGGAAGAGCTGCGGGACTGGCGGGCCGCCAATCGCTGAGCCGGCAGCGGCTACGGCTGCCAGTCGAGCGCCGCCTGCACGGCGGCATAGGCATCGACCAGCCCATGCCCCACGTCGTTGTTGGCCCCGGCGTCGCCCCCGCAGGCAGGCGTTATCTCCGGTAGCGGCTGCGCCGTGTCGATGAGGATCTGTTCGGTCGCGGCGACGTTGCCGCGCAGCGCCGGGTTCGCCGACCACATCAGCGCGACGACGCCGGCCACGTGCGGGCCAGCCATCGAAGTGCCCTGCAGGGTGCTGTAGCTATTCCCCGGGTAGGCCGAAAGAACGTCCACGCCGGGCGCGACGACGTCCGGTTTGAGCCGCCGGCTGCCGTCCACCGTAACCGGACCACGGCTGCTGAATAGAGCCAGCCCGCCGCCGGGCTCGATCGCGCCGACCGAGAAGGCTTCGTCGTAGATGGCCGGGGGCGAGGCGACGCTGCCGCAGGTCGGGCCCTCATTGCCTGCGGAAACGGCAAAGAAGATGCCGGCCTGGCGCAGCGCAAGCACCGCCGGGCGGAGCACGGTTGGGTCGCACCCTTCTTCCTCCGGGCAGCCCCAGGAATTGTTCAATACGTCGGCCCCCCGCGCCGGGTCGCCGTCGGCGAAAGGGTCGCCCCCATCCGGGTAAGGGGCCAGCATGAACTGCATGCAGCTCAGGTAGAGCGCGGGATTGCCCAGATTGCGCACCAGGTTGGCGCAGGCGAACCAGGTCGCGTCGGGCGCGACGCCGGTGTTGTTGCCCAGGACGGTCCCCAGCGTGTGCGTGCCGTGGCCGGATACGTCGTATGGGGCCCGCTCCCCGAACCATGGGTCGAGCCAGTTCCCACTGTGCTCTCCTGATGCGCCCCGGTAGCTGTCGGCCAGCTCGGGGTGGTCCCACTGCACGCCGGAGTCGGATTGGCCGACGACGATGCCTGCGCCGCGCACGCCAAGCTCTGCCCACACCTCGTCTGCCCGGATCGCCGCCAGGTTGGGCAGCAGCGTCGCCGGAGGCTGCTGCGTCTGGCCCATCGACGGCTGCAGATCGACCGGCCGCAGCGTGGGATTGTCGAGCACGCGGTCAACCTCCGGCCGGCGCTCCAGCCAGAGGCGCAGCGGCGGCCCACCCTCGACCTCCAGACCGTTGACGAGGTAGTACGGTGTGTAGGCCGCGCCGATCTCGTCAAGAGCCGCCCGTAGATCGGCCTGGCTCTGTTCGGCGTGGGCGACGAGCGTCTCATAGACGTAACGGCGCCGCGTGGCGCTGTCCCCATCGGGCACGCCGCCGAGATCGGCCTGATCGCGCAGCACGACAAAAAGGCGCTCGCCATAGAAGCCGGGGTTGCCCTCGCGCAGGTAGAAGAAGGCGAACGCGCCGGCCGCCAGCAGCGCAAGCAGCACGGCCAGAGGGCGAGCCGCAGCCGGCCGGTCGGGCCGCTGCTGCCACAGCCAGCGCGCGGCAAGCAGGACGATACCGGCAATAGCGGCGATCAGTACCGACAGGATGAGCGCCTCGCCGACCCAGACCAGAAGCTCCAGCAGGGCGAACGCGCCCGCCAGCGCCAGCTCCCGTGGATCGAGGAAGAGCAGTGGAGCGCCGGCTGCGGCCCCCAGAAGCAGCGTGAGCGGCAGCAGGTTCCGCCGCGCCCGGCCCAGCGCCACGGCGGGTAGGGCCGCAGCGGCGAGCAGCAGGGCCATTGGCACGGCCATTCCCCGGTAGGCGAAGCCGCTGCCGAGCGGAAGCAGCGCGCCGGCCGCGACAAACGCCGCGCCGAGCAGCAAGCCGGGCGAGAGCGGCGCCGACCTCCCGGCATAGAGCGGGCGAAACAGGTAGTTTTGTAGCAGCAGCGCTGCCGCCAGGCCAAAAGCCAGCGCCAGCACGACGTTCACGGCCGTTTCCAGCGGCGAGCCGGCCGCGCCGCCCGCCGCCCAGGGAATGGCGATTGACAGCCCCGCAGCCAGGGCGAGCCATCCGGCCGGAGCCGGCTCCACGGCGGTCGAGGCAGGAGGCCAGCGCCGGGCCAGCAGGCCGATCAGCAGAGCAAACAGGAGGGCCAGCCCGAGCTGCAGCAGCCAGACGACCGGCAACTCGGCCGGGCCGGGAAGCTGGACGGCAGCGCCGAATAGCTGGAAGAGGGCCGCCAGCGCCCAGAGCGTGAAGATGGCCTTGAAACGAGGCCGGCTCCAGAACCAGGCCAGCAAGGCGGCGGGCGCCAGGACGAGCAGCGCCTGCACCATGACCACCGCACTCCACAACCAGCCCGCCGGCTCCAGCCCGCCGCTCATCAAGAGCTGTTCCGCCGACCAGGTGACGGCCGGTACGCCAAGCGTGACCAGGGCAATCCAGAGCAGGAGGGCGGCGGCGAGCACGCGGCCGACCCAATCGGCGCCGCCTGCGGGCGCTGGCTGACTTTCAGGGTTATCTATCTGTTCCACCGGCTGCGTCTCTCCCTGGTCATCGATTTCGGCGATGACACAATACGGGCCATTCTAACATAGCGCGCCTATCATGAGAATTACGACGGTGGCAATGACAGGCGGCCCACTCCGTTGTACGATGTGGGGTGTGTGAGAGGATACCATGGAAGAACAATCTGACGTCAGGCCGCAGCCGCGGCGCCGCTGGCTGATTGCCGGCTGTCTCGTGATCCTGATCGTGGCGTGTGTGGCGACGGGCAGCGTTCTGCTCCTCAACCGTCTGGCGCCTGGGGGCGAGCGGGTGGGGCAAGAAGCGGATGAACCGGAAGAATCGCCGGCACCGGCAACGGCGACCGCGACAGCGCGGGCGACGAGCGCCCCGGCTGAGGCGGCTGCCGTCGAGGCTTCGGCCGGCGGCGCGGGCGGTGCGGCCAACGCCT
>ENA-UOUL01004078-UOUL01004078.1-bioreactor-metagenome-genome-assembly--contig:-NODE-4078-length-13988-cov-3.029042_pt1 | contig 13988 bp, 11 predicted proteins | sample MGYA00249838_ERZ747220 | MGnify/ENA primary metagenome ERZ747220 (study PRJEB28778, sample SAMN05720191) | bioreactor metagenome | isolation source: Anaerobic biogas reactor | place: USA:Washington...
GAGGCAGAACCACACACGACAGATTCTTGCAGGCGTGTTGGTGATCGTGCTCCTTCTTGAGGCTGGCCCCATCCACGCTCAGACCGCTCTCCAGGCAACGGTGATCCCGCACCGGCTGAACGTCCGCGAGGCGCCCGATCTCTCCGCGCCGGCGGTGGGGCAGGTGGCCGGCGGCGACGAGGTGCGCGTCACCGGGCGCGAAGACGACCCGCACGATAGCGGGCTGTGGGTGTTCATCACCGCGCCGGACGGCGCGCTCAGCGGGTGGGCCCTGGCGGATTATCTCGCTTTCGAGCCGGGCGCGGACCTGTCCGCGCTGCCGCGCATCGACCGCGCGGGAGCCAGCGAGGAAGCCCCACAACCGGCTCCCGGCGAGGGGACCATGACGGGCGTCACCACGGGGGCGATGAACTTCCGCGCCGGGCCGGGGACCGGCTTCGCCGTGCTGCGGACGCTGCCGGAGGGGTCGCGCGTCCTGCTGACCGCGCGCACCGCAGATGGGGCCTGGGTCAAGGGATCGGCGGGCGGCCAGACGGGCTGGCTGTACAAGGCGCTGGTGCGCGTCTCCGGCGATCCGACGGCGCTCCCGGTCGAGGCGGCGGACCCGGCGGCCCCGGTCAGCGCGCCGGATATCCCGGCGGGCGTGGTACCGGTCATCGGCCCGCGCGCCCGCGCGATCTACCAGCACGGGCAGACTCAGGGCAACGGCCGCACGACTCTGTCGCAGATCGGCGACAGCATCACCGCCAGCGAGGATTTCCTCAAGCCGCTGGGCGCCGGGCCCGTCGAGTGGGGCGCGTATGGCGCGCTCCAACCGGTCTATTACGCGTTCCGCGCCTCGTTCGCCCGGCCCAGCCTGGCGGCGCGCGGCGGCTGGACCAGCCTCGACCTGCTGAATCCCGCCAGCAGCTTCGCTCCGGAGCTCTGCGAGCCATATGAGTCGCCGCTGGTGTGCGAGTACCGCGTCGCGCGGCCGGCTGTGGCCCTGATCATGATCGGCACCAATGACATCCCGCTGCGCGTGGACGACAGCACCTACCGCCAGAACCTGGAGACGATCGTCCGGATCAGCGCGGATTTCGGCGTGATCCCGGTGCTGAGCACGATTCCCGACAACCTGACCAATCCCGACGACAGCGAGCGCGTTCACACCCTCAACGCGATCATCCGCGACGTGGCGGCCAGCGCAGACGTGCCCTTGTGGGATTACTGGCTGGCGCTGCAAGGACTGCCCAACAAGGGCCTGGCGGCGGACAACTACCATCCCAGCGGCGGGCCGGTCCCCGGCGCGACGGCCACCTTCACGCCCGGCGGCCTGCAGAGCGGCTACACGATGCGCAACCTCACTGCGCTGATGGCGCTCGATGCCGTGTGGCAAAACGCGATGGACTAGCCAGGAGGGGCTATGACGGACCAGATCGATCGCTGCCCGTGGTGCGGCGGGACTCTGGAGCCCGGCTTCATCCTCGACTCGGCCTAGGGCGGGCTAGCCCCCACCCGGTGGGTCGCCGGGCGCGCCGATCGGGGGTATCTGGCCGATCGGCCCAACCGGCGGCAGATCGTGATCGCCGCCTATCGCTATCCGGCCTGCGGTCTTGTAGAATTAAATGCAAGTGATGAGTTTAGAGAGATTTGAGTCACGATAGTCTTGACGAGAGGAAACCGTTTATGCCCATTTACCTGTTGTTGAGCACGCTCACGATCGAAGGTGTGGAATGCGTGGTCGAAAACCCCGCCTGCCTGCGCCAGATCAGCATGGATATCGAAAACCTGGGGGTGAAGGTGCTGGAGCAGTACGCCACGCTCGGCCAGTACGATTTCGTGCACGTGATCGAGGCACCAGACAACGAAACCATCGCCCGCGTCAGCATGGAGTTGATTGCCCACGGGCACCTGAAGCCGCTCACCATGCCCACCATCTCGATCAACGACTTCATCAGCCGGCTTAGCCTCGACCGCCAGCCCTGACCGGGCCGGGCGTGCCGCTCAGCGAGGCAGTCATGTCGCCGGAGTCAGTACGGTTCGATCGGGCCGCAGATTTCTATGACGAAACGCGCGGCTTTCCGCCGGGCGAGGACCAACCCATCGCGGCCATGATCGCCCAGGCCGCCCGCCTGACGCCGTTCAGCCGCGTGCTGGAAGTCGGCGTGGGGACCGGGCGCATCGCCCTGCCGCTGGCGGGGCACGCCGGAAGCATCGTCGGCGTCGATCTGGCGCGGCCCATGCTGGAGCGCCTGCGCGCCAAACGTGTCGCCGAGCCGGTGCGCCTCGTCGAGGGCGACGTGACCCGGCTCCCGCTGGCGCCGGGCGCGTTCGATGCGGCGGTGGCGGTTCACGTCTTCCACCTGATCCCCGGCTGGCAGAGCGCGCTCCGCGAGGTGGCGCGCGTGCTGCGTCCCGGTGGGTGCCTGGTCTCCGGCTGGAACGAAGGCGACCGGGGCAGGGGCGAGTCCGTGCTCTGGAACGCCTGGGAGTCGGCGGTGGGCGAGATCACGCGGCCGAATGTGGGCGTCCCGCGTGAGCGCTATCGGACGTTTCTGGAAGACGAAGGCTGGCGGCCGGTGGGCGACACGCGGGCGCACCAGTACGTGACGACACAGACGCCCCAGGCTTTCCTCGACCAGGCGGAGCGGCGCGTGTGGTCGAGCTTCTGGCGGCTCTCGGATGCGGAATTGGCGCGGGGACTGGCTGCCGTGCGCGCGGCCATCCGCGACAGCAACATGGATCCACGCCAGCCGCTGGAGCACGTATCGCGTTTTCACGTGCAGGCTTTCCTGCCGCCGGACAGATGATGCGCGAGGTACAGCGATGAAACAGCGACTCTTGGTGATGGCGCTTGGCACGTTGGTTGTGCTGGGGATGTCCATGGCCGCCTATGCTCAAGAACCCGACGTGATCCTCGATGCCCTGGCCGATCTCAGCCAGCGCGCCGGCAAGACCCTGGCGCTCGACGATCTGTCGAGCTGGCAGTGGGAACAGAAGAACTTCCCCGACACATCGCTCGGCTGCCCGAAGCCAGGGCTGAGCTACCCGCAGGTGATCACCAACGGCTACCAGATCCTGCTGACCTACGAAGGCGTGACCTACGACTACCGCGTCTCCGCCGACCGGAGCACGCTGTTTCTGTGCTCGCCGGGCGGGCAGGCGACCGTGCCCGGCACGCCCATCCCGACGATCGGCCCCGGTGACGATACGACGCCCCAGCCTAGGCCCACCACGCCCGCGCCGCCCCCGGTGGGCATCGCGGTCTGCGCCGGCGCGCTGCCGGCCCGGCTGGCGGTTGGCGCGGTGGCGCGTTCTACCACGACCGGCTCGATCAACATCCGCGAGATGCCGGACACCGGCAGCGATGTGGCCGGCCTGCTGCTGCCCGGCGCGCAGATGGACGTGATCGGCGGCCCGGAATGCAGCCCCAGCCGGACCTGGTGGCAGATCAGCTACGAGAGCCGCGCCGGGACGGTGACCGGCTGGGTGGTCGAAGGCGACGACCTGGAATACTGGCTGGAACCGGTGGGCCCGCTGCCCACCGTCACGCCATCCCCCACGCCCGGCGATGACCGGCGGGCGGTGATCACGTCGACCAACGCGGACCAGGCTCGGCTGTTCACCGAGCGCGCCCTGCGCGACACGGTCGAGCAGATCGCGCTGCTGCCGCCGCCGAGCTTGGACGCGCTGATCGTGGCGAACCGGCGGCTGGTGTTCTATTTCGGCGACACGATCACGCCAGACGTGACGCCGCTCGGCAACGAGGACTTCGACGTGCTGGACATTGTCGCGGCGCGCCACGAGAGCGCGGCGGCCCGGTTCGCCACTCTCGAGGAGGACCCGCAGAACCCCGGCCCCAAGATGCTGTTTGCCTGGGAGCTGGCCGCGGATATCCCGCTGGAGGTCACGCGCACCAGCGGCCTGCAGGTGCCGTTTGTGCCCAACAGCATGGCCTTCAGCCCGGACGGCCGCGTGCTGGCGGTGAGCAGCGGCGACTTGCCCGAGCGCGAGCCCGCCGGAGCCGAGGATATGGTCTGGCTGTGGGACCTGGCGAACGGCGCGCAGGTGACGTTCGACCTGGACGCGCCCGCCGCCGACCTCGCTTTCAGCCCGGATGGGAGCCTGCTGGCGGTGTCGGTGCCCGGCAAGGGCATCTACCTGTGGGAAGTCGCCACCCAGACTCAGCGCGCGCTGCTGCCGGGTGAATACGGGCGGCGCGGCACGCCGAGCATGGCTTTCAGCCCAGACGGGCGGACGCTGGCCGGCGGCGCGGAAGATAGCACCGTGGTGCTGTGGGACATCGCCACCGCGACGGAACTGCGCACGCTGGGCGAGCCGGGTAACGACCCAGTGCTGTTCGTCGCCTACAGCCCGGATGGCACCGTCCTGGCGGCGGCGGACGCCCGGCTCGACGACGATCTGCTCACCAACGGCGCGCGCCTGTGGGAGCCGGATACCGGGGCGCTGCTGGCGACGCTGGCCGATCAGACCGAGCCGGTGAAAGCGCTGGGCTTCCGTAGCGAAGGCCGCGAGCTGGTGATGATCGGCACGCAGACGTGGGTCTCGTGGGCGGTGTACTAGCGTCTGTTGGCTGAGTCGGGTGTGCGGTGAGAGTCGTGATGCGTCCCACATTCGCGGAGGGGCTGACCCTGTGCCCCCTAATAATTAGGGGTTCCTAATAAATGGTTTCAGCGCTACATTGTGGGAGCGCCGATCATTAGACCCTGCAGGAGGTCATCATGAGCGCGAACCCCCTCCGCGTTCACCCCACCTCGCCGGAGATCAGGCAAGGTGTGATGCTCTGGATACGCAAACAGGCTTTTTTCCTGGTCTTGCTCGCCCTCGTCTTGTTTCTCTCGGCTGGAACGCTGCGCTGGCCCGAAGGATGGGTCTGCCTGGGATTGTCGGCGGCGATCATCGTGCTCGATGCTGCCGTGCTCATTCCCACCAGCCCGGACCTGCTGGCCGAGCGCTCGGAAAAACGCGAGGGAACCAAGCCGTGGGATGAATGGCTGGTCATCCTGGCGGTGCTCGTTTTTCCCCTTTTGACCTGGCTGACAGCCGGGCTCGATGAGCGGTTCGGGTGGTCCGGCTCCATCCCGGCTGCTTTATGGATCATCGCTGTTGTGTTGTTCCTGGGTGGAGCGTTACTCACGCTCTGGGCTATGGCGGCCAATCGCTTTTTCTCCGCAACCGTGCGCATCCAGACCGAACGCGGCCAGACCGTTGTCTCGGGGGGTCCCTACCGGTTCGTCCGGCATCCGGGATACACTGGCGCGATCATCTATCAAGTCGCGGTACCGCTGGTGTTCGGTTCGTGGGTGGCGATGGTCCCCAGCGCGCTGGCAGTGGCGTGTCACATTCTCCGCACAGCGCTTGAAGACCGCGCGCTGCGCAGCGAGCTAGAGGGGTACCTGGACTACGCCCAACGCGTGCGCTATCGTTTGCTGCCGGGCGTCTGGTGAGCCGGGGCCGAGGGCTTCGAAGATAAAAAATCGGGCGCTCGCCAAGATGGGAGCGCCCGATCATCTGTCAGGGTGTGAGCTGTGCCGGGTTAGTCGCGCCCGCCACGGTCGCCACGACCACCGCCGTAGCCGCCCCGGTCGCCACCGCGACCACGGTCACTACCGCGGCCTCGATCGCCACTGCGGTCTCGATCGCCGCTGCGCCCGCGATCGCCGCCACGGCCACGATCACCGCGACCACCACCGCGCCCGCCACGGCTGCCGCCACCACCCCCGCTGCCAATCCGCGAGTCGGCGGCGCGCGCCTGTTCGAGCGTCCAGCCTTCCAGGACGGCTTGCCGGCTGAGCCGGATCTTGCCGCCCGCGTCGATGTCCGTGATCATGACCATGATCTCGTCATTGACCTGGACCTCGTCCTCGGTGCGCGTGACCGGGTGATCGGCCAACTGGTCGCGCGGGACAAGGCCATCCTGGCCGGGCAGCAGCTCGACGAAGGCGCCATAGGCCTCGACGCGCACCACGCGCCCGGTGTAGATGCGCCCCAGCTCCGGCTCTTCGACCAGGGCCAGGATCATGTCGCGCGCGCGGTCGGCGCTGGGGCCGTCGCTGCTGGCGACGAAGATCGTGCCGTCCTCGGCGATATCGATCTTGGTGTTGGTCTTGTCCTGAATGCTGCGGATCACCTTGCCGCCTGGGCCGATGACCGCGCCGATTTTCTCGGTGTTGATGTGGATGATCTCGATCCGCGGCGCGTACTGGCTCAGCTCTGTGCGCGGCTCGGGGATCACCTTGAGCATCACGTCGAGGATTTGCAGGCGCGCGTCGCGGGCCTGGGCCAGCGCCTGGCGCATGATCTCGTCGCTGACGCCCTTGATCTTGATGTCCATCTGCAGGGCGGTGATGCCCTGGGCTGTGCCGGCCACTTTGAAGTCCATGTCGCCCAGGTGATCTTCCATGCCCTGGATGTCGGTCAGGACGGCGAAGCGGTCGCCCTCTTTGATCAGGCCCATGGCGATGCCCGCCACGGGGCGGATCAGCGGCACGCCGGTCGCCATCAGCGCCAGGGTGCTGCCGCATACGCTCGCCATGCTGGTGCTGCCGTTGGACGACATCACCTCGCTGACGACGCGGATGGTGTAGGGGAATTCATCTTCCGGCGGGATCATCGGGCGCAGGGCCGTTTCGGCCAGCGCGCCGTGCCCGATCTCGCGGCGCTTGGGCCCGCGCAGGAACCACGTCTCGCCCGTGCTGTAGGGCGGGAAGTTGTAGTGGTGCATGTAACGCTTGGTGTCTTCCGGATACAGCCCGTCGAGAGGCTGGCTGTCGCGCGGGGTGCCCAGCGTGCAGATGCTGAGTACCTGCGTCTGGCCGCGCTTGAACAGGCCCGACCCGTGTACGCGCGGGATCACGTCGACCTCGGCGGCCAGCGGGCGGATCGTCGTGTAGTCGCGCCCGTCGGGCCGGATGCCGTCTTCCAGGATGCGGCGCCGCACTTCCTTCTTCAGCGTGTCGTTGAGGGCTTCGCGCACCTGCTTGAGGCTGACAGCTTCCTCGGGCGAGGCCGCGTAGGTCTGCTCGTACTCGGCCAGCAGGCGCTCGCGCAGCTCGTCCAGCGCCGCGTTGCGGTCGTCGCGCTCCAGGCGGTTGGCGACGATCTGCGCGATCTCGCCGGTGATCTTGGCCTCGACTTCGTCCGCCAGCGCGGTGTTCACCGCGGCAGGCTCGTACTCGCGCTTGGGCTTGCCGACCTGCTCGCGCATCTGGTTCTGGACGGCGATGAGGCCCTGCATCGACTCGTGGCCGAAGCGCAGCGCGCGGATCATCGTCTCTTCGTCGACCTCGCTGGCCCCGGCCTCGACCATGATGATCGCGTCTTCGGTGCCGGCCATGCGCAGATCGAGCAGGCTGTTTTCCATCTCGGGGATGGTCGGGTTGAGCACGAACTCACCGTCGATCAAGCCCACGCGCACCGCGCCGATCGGGCCGCCCCACGGCACGTCCGAAATGTGCAGCGCGGCGCTCGCCGCCAGAATCGCCAGCATATCCGCGTGGTTTTCCTGGTCGTGGCTCAGCGGAGTGACGATCACCTGCACTTCGTTGCGCAGGTCCGCGGGGAAGAGCGGGCGCAGCGGGCGGTCGGTCACGCGGGCGATCAAGATGCTCGCCTCGGACGGGCGCCCCTCACGGCGCATGAAGCTGCCGGGGATGCGTCCCGCGGCGTACAGCTTCTCTTCGTAGTCCACGCTCAGCGGGAAAAAGTCGATTCCCTCGCGGACGAGGGCGCTCATCGTGGCCGTGGCGAACACCATCGTGTCGCCCATGCGAACCACAACTGCGCCGCCGGCCTGTTCGGCCAGCTTGCCCGTCTCGATCGTGACCTCTCTATCGCCGATGGTGGCGGCAAAGCGGTGGCTGGCGGGCATGGTGTTGTTACTGTCCATGGAAACCTCCGTATCAGTAACAAGGCCCGGAGGTCAGGGACTGGAACCTGGTGTCAAGGGGCGCGCCCAACCGACATCTGTCGGAGCGCGTCACCTGCTTGACCGCATGTTCCAATTCCTGCCGCCCCGGGCTCATTGACATTAGGTGGGCCGCTTCGCTCGCGTCCGTGAGGGCGAAACGTCCGGCGCGGCCCATGCCGGTATAACGGTGTAAGGCGTCATAGGGTATCGTCAACGCGTGGATCTGAGCATCCACGCGTTTGCCATCGTCTTTCGGAATTAGCGGCGCAGCCCCAGGCGCTCGATCAACGCGCGGTAGGCTGCCGGGTCTTTGCGGCTCAGGTATTTGAGGTGACGGCGGCGCAAGCCAACCATCTTCAACAGGCCGCGACGGCTGTGCTCGTCATGTTTGTGGATCTTCAAGTGCTCGGTGAGCTGATCGATGCGCGTCGTGAGGATCGCGATCTGCACCTCGGGCGAGCCCGTGTCACCTTCATGACGGGCAAAGTTCTGGATGATCTCTTCTTTTTCCTGCTTGGTGATGCCCATGCGTCCCTATCCTTTGTTCATAGTCGTCACCGGGCAGACCGGACGTTGGTCCACCGGTCGGTCGAGCAAATGGCGAAGCGCCGGTGAGGATTATACCACCCCCAGGGGGCAAATGGAAGGCCGAATGTAGCAGTGAATGTCTGATCGGCGTTAATACCGGAAGAAATGGAGAATTCCCGCCCCAGCCTGGAAGGCCACAGCCGGAGCCGCGCGCCCGTGCGGGAGCGTGGAGGAAAGCGACCCCGCTCAGCTTTCCGGCGAATCGCCCGCGACGAGCGAGACGGTGTGGTGGGTGCGGAACAGGCTGAAGACGTCAGGCTGGCCCGGCACCGACTTGAGCACATTCTCGGACTGCATGATCGAGATCCACAGGTCCAGGTCATCACCGTTCATGTGCGGCAGGTGTTCCTGCAAGGTCTCGGCGCTGATCGCGTGGCGGCTCTCGTACAGCTCGAGCAGCACACGCACGAAGTTGTTGCGCTCGGCTAACACTTCCTGCACGATGGCCGAGTCCTCGATCAGCGAGATGCCTTTCGTCGTGTAATCGCTCTGCGGGTTCTCGTACTCCTCGACCGCGACGGCGCCGTCTTCCAACAGCTCCTCGACGGCCTGCTGGAACGTGGTGCTCGGATCGAAGGGGCGCAGGCGGCGGTGCAGGCTGCCCAACGGGCACCACGCGAAGCCGCGGAAGCTGGTGAACTGCTCGACGCTCACGATCACGCGGCGGATCATCTTGTCGACATCGTCCCGCGTGACGCCGGGCAGCGGCTGCCCGGCACTGGGTACCTCGGCCTCGGCCAGCTTGATCACCGGGACGAGGTCCTCGGGATTGTGGCGGTGTGGGACCAGTTCGCGGGTGAGAATGCCTTCGCGCACCAGCGTGTCGACCCACTCCGAGCGCCAGGTATCGTTCACGTTCAGGCCCGGCCCGGTCAGGCCGTGGTCCATGCCAATGCCTTTGAGCAGGAAGCCGTAGTTCACGTACTCCCAGCCGCGGACGTGCAGCGTATTGGCGACGCGGTGCACGATCCGGTCGCGAATCAGCAGCGTCTTTTCGACGATCGGGTTGGCGTGGTTGAGCCGCACTGCGCCCGCCCCGGGATCGATCAGCAGCAGCCCGTGGCCCGCCGACTGGGTGATCAGGTTTTCGGCGCGATCGGCGTTCGGCACGGCCCGCACGTCGATCAGCCGGTCGACCAGGGCATCGAGGCTGACGTCGTCGACATCGGCCTCGTTGAGCATCTGGTCGAGTTGGAGAATCACGCTCGACCACTGCGACGGGCGGAATTCCGGCTCGGTCAGGTCGGCGCCGGCGCGCGGCGCGCTGGTGATGCTCGCCGCCGCCAGGACGTCCGCGTGGCGCTCGAGATTGCAGAAATCCTCGATGTACTCGACAGCCAGGGCGGGGTTGGATTCGACCAGGCGGCTGGTGCTGCCGCGCACGCCCCACACAATGACCTGCTTGTTGCGGGCGCGCACGGCGCTGAAGACCTCGTTGAAGTCGCGGTCGCCGCTGGCGATGATGAACACGTCGGCGCTGTCGGCTGCGGCGCTGTCGTCGAGCACTTCTTTGGCGATGCGCATGTCGGCGCTGTTCTTGCCGGGCAGGCTGAAGACCGGGTCGATATTGGCCCGCGCCAGGCGGCTGGGCACTTCGTCGGAGACTTCGCGCCCGGTCCGGTCGGTGAGGGGTGCTAGGCTGCCGCGCTGGCCCCACGGCGCATAGGCCGCCATGTGAATCACCTGGCCATGAGACTGGGCCTGGCGCAGCATGCCTTCCAGCAGCGTGTCGATATCCAGGATGTAACCCTGCTCGCTGAGGCTGATCGAGATGTTCTCGAAGTCGATGTAGAGCGCAACCGTCTTGCTGGGGATGCCCAGAATGGACTCCAGCGGCTGGAAGATCACGCCTTCCAGGTCGGGCGGCGGCTCGTCGCCCCAGATACGCACGCGAGCGCGGTCGGTCGTCTGGACGCGGTGCACCAGCGTGGAGATATCGAGCTGGCTGGTCGCGATGATCAGCTCATCGACCGACTCGGTGTCGAACGAGAAATAGTGCATCAGCAGGGCGTCCGCCACGAATTTGCGATCGGGCACGTTGAACAGGTCGTACCCTTCGCTGGCGAAGACCTGCTGGACGCTCACGCCAGCGCTTCCGCTGGGCCGGCGATAGCGGTTCCAATCGGCCACTGCCACCGCGACCAGCTCCGCCGGACTGCCCAACCCGGCCGCCAGCGCGGCGCTGTTCAACAAGGCCGCGGCGACCGTGTGGATGTCTAGTGCTACCCCACGGGTCTCCAGGCGCTGGAGCAAATCATCGACGTCTACAATCAGATACGCTGTCATCTGCGGCCGCTCTCGACAACCCAAAATCCCCTAGCGCACAGTCAGCGAACGGCTAAGGAGATGCGCATGGGGTCGTATGGTGGCTGCAGAGCTCTTGGGGCGAGTTGGCCCAGCATACTCGTGTTTGCGCTCGAGTTGGCGTGTTGCGGAGCGCATCCGATCATCGTCTATTCAACGACCAGGGGAGTGCTGGGGTCGCAAACACAAAAATACTCTTTGGGTCAGACGTACTTTAAAAAGTGCATCGAATCCGCGTTTTGTGTCGTTCAGAACTCTGACCAGACATACTGTCTACCCCGATTTCATTTTATCAGGCTATAGGGCATTAGCCAAGACGCAATTTGCCTGCTTGCACATAAGTCGATGCGCATTTGTCTATTTTGCCCGAACGCGGGCCGGCCCGGCGTCGTCCCCCGCGCGACGTTCGACGTGCGGTGCGCCGCACGTTACAATAGAATCAACAGCAGAATCAAGACTCACCTATGCGCAGCGAAGGAAGGACGGCCAACGTGTCAAGCAGGGTGCCCTCCGTCACCAGCCCGCCCTGGAGCCAGGCTACCAAGCGGATCGTAACCCTGGTGGTTCTGGTGCTCATCCTGTTGGTGGCCCGGCAGGTCGGCGCCATTACCTGGACGGCGATCCTGATCGCGGTGCTCCTGGCGTATCTGCTGGCGCCGGTGGTCACCTTCTTCGAGCGCCGCCTGGGGTTCGTTCACGCCTACGAGGTGCGCCGCACCTTGAGCGTGGTGCTGACCGGACTGCTGGTTCTGGGCGCGTTCGCCCTGTTGATCGGACTGGTCGTGCCCGCCACGCTGGTGCAGCTTCGCCAGCTCGCCGACGATCTGCCAGAGCTGGTCGAGAGCACGCAGCACGACCTCGAGAACGTGCTCAACAAGCCCATCACGATCGGCGGCGCGACGGTAGTCCCGTGGGAAGAGCTGAGCCGCATCGTGGGCACCGACGAAGAAGGCGAGACCGATCTCACCGCGAACCTGCAAGACACGCTCCTCTCGCTGGCCGATCCCGCGATCGGCGTGTTGGGTGGGGCGGTATCGATCCTGGTGGCGGCGGTCTTCGCGCTGATCATGCTCTACTATTTGATGCGCGACGGGCCGCTTTTCTCCGACTACATCATCAACGGTATCCCGGACAGCTATCAGGGCGATGTGCGGCGCCTGAGTCACGAGCTGGGGCTGATCTGGAACGCGTACTTGCGCGGGCAGCTTCTGCTCTGCCTGGCGGTCGGCACCGCCACCTATATTGCGGCGCTGATCCTGGGGCTGCCCCAGCCGCTGCTGCTGGGACTCGTCGCCGGTTTTCTGGAGTTCATCCCCAACCTGGGCCCCACGCTCGCCCAGATTCCGGCGGTGCTGTTCGCGCTCACGTCGTCCAGCTCGACCATTAGCGGGCTGGATGCCGGGCTGATGTACGCGGTCGTCGTGTCGCTGACCTATATCGGCATCCAGCAGTTGGAGGCGATCTTCCTGGTGCCGCGCATTCTGGGCAACAGCCTGAACCTGCACCCGTTTGTGGTCCTGGTGGCCATCCTGATCGGATCGAACCTGGCCGGTGTGTTCGGCGTGGTCCTGGCCGCGCCGACGGTGGCGACGATCCGACTGTTCGGACGTTACCTGCGCGGCAAGCTGCTCGACGAAGAGCTGTTTCCCGCGCTGCCCACCGGTCCGGCCCAGCAAAACAGCCTGGTCTACCGCGTGATGCGCGCCTGGCTGAGCAAGCGCTTCCCGCTTCTGCCGGAGGATGGCAACGACCCGATCGCCAGCGAGATCGTGCCGGCGGAGCCGGACGATCAGCGAGCCGACGTCTCCGAGTGGGCGCGCTAACGCCGCGGCCCGCCACCCCCTAACCGGACCACTGCGTCTGACCCACCCGACGCGGTTTGAACACACCAGGAGGCTTTCCCGTGGATTTCTGGCGCCGCATGATGAACGATGCTCCCCCACCGGAGCGCCAGCCCCCTGAGCCGCTCAGCGAGGAGCGGATCACGACGGGTTACCGCATGTATTGGACCAAGCTGGCTATCGCGTGGGATACCGGGCGCCGGGGGCACATCGCGGGCCGGCTGGCGGAGGTGTTCGGCTCGCCCGGCTTCGAAGACAACATGCTCGAACGGCGCTTTCATGTGCCCGATCTGGACGAGCAAGCGCACAGCGGCGCGTCGCTGCAGGCACTGGCCGAGGTGCTGCGCGCGCTGGACAATTTCGACAGTGCAGAGGACAATGAATAGCACGAACCTGAATCCGCAACAAGGAGAAACCTGCCTGATGAACGACAACGATAACGATCTGCCGGAGATTCCTGTAGAGACGCTTGCTGAAACCGAGAATTATGTCGTCTGGTCGGCGGAGGAACCCGACGGCGAGACCACCTATCACGTCGAACTGGGGCCGGTGACGGTCCATTTCTTCGGTGAAGAGTGGGAAGACTTCATCGACCAGATCTTCGAAGCAGGCCGCAATCCTGAGATGGAAGACAGCGAGGACGAACCGAGCATCGAGGTCGAGCTCGACTGGGGCTCGCTCTACTTCTCGCCCGAAGAGTGGCAGGAATTCTTCTCCTTGATCGAGCAGGCCGGCTGAGTCTCTGCTAAGAGCGTGCGACCGGCGGCGCTGGCCGCCGGTCGTCTGAATGGGGGCTGGTGATGGATTTTGGCGTGCTGCTCGATGTGATCATCTTTGTCGGCGGGCTGGTGGGGTATCAGTGGGACGGCAGCATCACCGGCTCGTTCGGCGATGTGACGGCGGCGGCCGTGAAGTCGTTTCAGGGAAACAACAGGCTTCCGCAGACCGGCATAGCGGACGAGGCGACGCTTTGCGAGCTGTACTCCGAGCGCGCGGTCGGCAACTGGACGAAATATCTGCTCAAGATCAGCCTCGACGACCAGCGCGTGTACGCCTACGGGCTCAATTCGTTCGGGGAGTACGAGCTCGACCGCGAGATGATCTGCTCGACGGGCCTCGGAAACAGCACGCCGCGCGGCATCTTCCTGAGCGCCAGGCCGCTGAACCGCTGGCACTACTTTGAGAAATTCGAGTGCTGGGCGCAGTATTCGTACCAGATTCAGGGCGACATTTTGTTCCACTCGGTGCTCTACAGCGGGCGGAGCGAGCGCACGCTCAGGTCAAGCTCCGTCTACGCGCTCGGCCGCAAGGCCTCGCACGGCTGCGTCCGGCTCAGGGTCGAG
>ENA-UOUL01004079-UOUL01004079.1-bioreactor-metagenome-genome-assembly--contig:-NODE-4079-length-13985-cov-8.217429_pt1 | contig 13985 bp, 9 predicted proteins | sample MGYA00249838_ERZ747220 | MGnify/ENA primary metagenome ERZ747220 (study PRJEB28778, sample SAMN05720191) | bioreactor metagenome | isolation source: Anaerobic biogas reactor | place: USA:Washington...
GTATGAGAAAGTACGCTACGCCGGCCGTGTGGTGAGCATGGCCATCCTGCTGGTTTGCGGTGTGAGCGAAGAGGGCATCCGCAGGCCCAACCCGGACAATGCGCATCCCAGCGTCATCTTCAACGATTATATGAACTGCCTGGACGGCGATCCGACGACGGCCAAGGAGCTCCCGCTGATCGACGAGAGCCGCTATCAGCTGGACTTCCGCAATCCCGCGGTGCGCGCGCATGCCGACGAGGTGATCGACCGTCTGGTGATGGAATACGGCGTGGGCTATATCAAGATGGATTACAACATCAACGCCGGCGTGGGCACGCAGCTTGGCAGCGACAGCGCGGGCGAGGGCCTGCTTGCGCACACGCGCGCGTACCTCAAATGGCTGGACGACGTGTTAGCGCGCTATCCGGAGCTTGTCATCGAGAACTGCTCCTCCGGCGGCATGCGCATGGAGTATGCGCATCTGAGCCGTCACTCGATCCAGAGCGTCACCGATCAGACGGATTATGTCAAGATGGCGGCGATTGCGTGCAACTGCATGACGGCCTGCACGCCCGAGCAGGCGGCCATCTGGAGCTATCCCCTCAGAGATGGCGACGAGGAGGAGGTCGTCTTCAACATGGTTTCCGCGATGCTGCTGCGCATTCACCAGAGCGGCCATCTGGGCGAGCTCTCCCGGCCGAGGCTGGCGCTGGTGAAGGAGGGCATCGCGACCCACATGCAGATCGTGGACAAGCTCAAGGACGGCGTGCCCTTCTGGCCGATCGGCCTGGGCGCGTTCGGCGACAGCTTCCTGTGCGCGGGCGTGCGCTGCGGGGACGAGGCGTATCTTGCCGTGTGGCACACAAGCGACGCGGAGGAGACGCTGCGCGCGGACATGCGGGGCTATGCGCATGCGCAGGTGATCTACCCCAGGCAGATGCCGGCGCAGCTGAATGTATGCGACGGAGAACTGACGATTGTGCTCAGCGGCGTCAAGGCGAGGCTGCTGAGACTGTGGTCATGAGCCGGATTTGAGGTGTGCATATGAATACTGCGGATCGCGCGGCTATGCTCCGGGAAATTGACCGGGTGATTGAGCAGGGCCCATTCAAGGATACCTGGGAATCGCTGGCGCGCTGTCAGGTTCCCGACTGGTACCGTCAGGCGAAGTTTGGCATCTTTATCCACTGGGGCGTGTATTCGGTGCCGGCGTTCGGCAGCGAATGGTATCCCCGGAACATGTATATCAAGGGCACGCCGGAATACGCGCATCATTTGGCGCACTACGGCGCGCACAAGGACTTTGGCTACAAGGATTTCATTCCGATGTTCAGGGCGGAGAAATACGACGCCGAAAGCTGGGCGGCGCTGTTTGAGGAGGCGGGCGCGCGCTATGTGATTCCGGTTGCGGAGCATCACGACGGATTCCAGATGTATGCCAGCGACCTGTCTGAATGGAATGCCGCTGAAAAGGGCCCCTGCCGCGATACGCTCGCGCAGCTCAAGGCAGCGCTTGAGAAACGCGGCATCTGCCTGGGCGTATCCTCGCATCGCATTGAGCACTGGTTCTTCATGGGCCACGGCAGGGCATTCGAGTCGGATATCCATGAGCCGCTCGCCTGCGGCGATCTATACTGGCCGGCGATGCCGGAGGCGGATCTGCACGATATCCACAGCAAGCCCGAGCCGAGCCGCGAATTCATGGAGGACTGGCTGCTCCGCTGCTGCGAGCTGGCGGACAGATACCGACCGCGGGTGTTCTACTTTGACTGGTGGATTCAGCACAGCGCGCTGCGGCCGTACCTGCGCAGGTTTGCCGCCTACTATTACAACCGGGCGCTGGATTGGGGGCAGGAGGTCGTCATAACCTACAAGCACGAGGCGTTCATGTTCGGGAGCGCGGTGCCGGATGTGGAGCGCGGCCAGTTTGCCGACATGAAGCCCTACTTCTGGCAGACGGATACGGCCATCGCGCGCAACAGCTGGTGCTATACGGAAGGAAACGACTACAAATCTGCGGCAAGCATTGTGCGCGATATGATCGACATCGTCAGCAAAAACGGCACGCTGCTGCTCAATGTCGGCCCGAAGGCCGACGGCACCATCGGCGAGGAAGACAGGAAGGTGCTTACGGACATCGGCGCATGGATGAGGGCCAACGGCGAGGCGATCTACGACACCCATGTGTGGCGAAAATTCGGCGAAGGGCCCACGCAGGTGCAGGAGGGCCAGTTTACGGACGGTGTGGACAAGGCGTTTACGCCGCAGGATATCCGCTTCACCATGGCGGGCGACAGGCTGTATGCGTCCGTGCTGGTCTGGCCTGAGGACGGGCATGTGCTGATTGCGTCGCTGGCGAAGGCCGATGCGTCGAAGCTGCCGGTGTTTGACGGCATCATTCGCGGCGTGAAGGTGCTGGGCCATGAGGGCGGCGTGCAGTGGTGTCGGGACGAGATGGGCCTGCATGTCTGGGGGCCGGACGTGCGCAGCGATATGCCCGTGGTGATCCGCGTGCAGCTGGATTGAAGGACAATAAGAAAAGGGGTTCCCGAGCGGGAATCCCTTTTTGGTTGGATGCGGTGGGGCCTTACTCGCGCACGAGATGCACCATCAGGCCGGGGCAGTCGCCGTACACCCTGGGCAGCGCCAGGCCGGCGTACATCAGCTGCGCGCCGGTGAATACGCAGCACTCTTCGTTGAGCTCGTACCGGTTCCAGAAGCGATCCTTCGTGCCAGCGGTGTACAACGCGCCAAGGCGGTAGCGGGCGTCCTGGTCAAGGCCGCGCAGGCGCATCAGGACGGGCTGGGCGTTCGCGCGGGTTCGCGGCTGCACATAGCACAGCAGCGCTTCGTCCATGCTCTCACTGACGAACTGCCAGGCGCTGAAGTCGGATTTCTGCGGATCGCAGAGGCGGTAGTAATCGCCGTTGTGGATGAGGTTCCTGTGCCGCTTGAAGCAGGCCACCTGCTCGCGCACGTCGGCCTTGTCCGCCTCGGAGAGCCTGGACGGGTCCAGCTCGTAGCCGAAGGTGCCGCTCATCGCCACGATGGCGCGCGTCCAGATCGGCACGGTGCGGCTGGTCTGATGGTTCGGGCAGGCGGAGACATGCGCGCCCATGGAGGAAATCGGATAGCCGAAGGAGGTGCCGTGCTGAATGGTCAGGCGTTCCACGGCATCGGTGTCGTCCGAGGTCCAGATCTGCGGGAAGTACGCGAGCATGCCCGCGTCGAAACGGCCGCCGCCGCTGGCGCAGCCCTCGAACAGGACGTCCGGGAAGGCGGAGGTGACGCGGTCAAGGAGCTTGTACACGCCCAGAATATAGCGGTGGAAGATCTCGCCCTGGCGCTCGGCCGACAGCAGGCGGCTGTAGGCGTCGCTGATGTTGCGGTTCATGTCCCACTTGACGTACTCGATGTGATGCTCGCTGAGAATGCTGCACAGGCGCTCGGTCAGGTAGTCGATCACGTCGTCCCGGGTCAGATCCAGTACCAGCTGATTGCGGCCCATCGCGGGCTGCCTGCCGGGCAGCGTGAGCGCCCAGTCCGGATGCGCGCGGTACAGATCGCTGTCCTCGTTGACCATCTCCGGCTCAAACCACAGGCCGAAGCGGAGGCCCAGCGCGTTGATCCGCTCAATGAGCCTGCTCAGGCCGCCCTCGAGCTTCGTCTCGTTGACAAACCAGTCGCCCAGACCGCGGTTGTCATCATCCCGGCTGCCGAACCAGCCGTCATCGAGCACCAGCATATCGATGCCCATGCTCGCGGCCTCTTTGGCAATGGCGACGATCTTGTCCGGCGTGAAGTCGAAGTAGGTCGCTTCCCAGTTGTTGATGAGCACGGGGCGCTCGGCATAGGCGAAGCGGCTGCGGATGATGCTGCTGCGGATGAAGCGATGATAGCGGCGGGACAGGCAGCCCAGGCCCTCGTGGGTGAAGGTGAGCAGCGCTTCAGGCGTATGGAAGGTATCGCCCGGCTCAAGCAGCCAGGAGAACATCTCGTCATGGATGCCGCTGCTCACGCGCGTCATGCCGTTGTAGTCGACCTCGATGTCCGTGCGGTGGCTGCCGGAGTATACCGGCATGATGCCGAAGCAGTCGCCGGTTTCCTCGGTGGCTGTGGGCGCGCAGAGGATGACAAAGGGATTGTGATGATGGCTGGAGGCGCCGCGGCGGGAAGAGACGGTGCGGATGCCGTTGGTCAGCGCAACGCGATCCGTTTGGCATTCCATCTCGTGGCGGCCATGGAAATGAATCAGCTCCCAGGGGCCGCAGGGCATGTCCAGATTGAGCGTCATGACCTTGTCAAGTATCAGACTGCTGTCTGAGTCGTTGGTCAGCCGCGCGGCGCGGGTGATGATATCCTGCTTTTCATAGACGCCGTAGAGCAGCTCCAGCCGAAGCTTTGTCACCGGATCGCGAAGCACGACGCTCAGCGTCTGGGCTTCGCCGTCCCGGTCAAAGGCGGACGGCATACCCTCGACGGCATACTTGCCGTCGCTGATTGAGTGGCTTTCGTAGATGAAATCCGCGCCGCAGGCGCCGTCCTGCGCGCGGACAACCACGCTGGACAGCCTGAAATCGCCCGTGTTGCAGCCGGTGTATTCCTGCGGACGCACATCCGGAGAATAACCGCGCGTCTGGCGATGCGGATAATAATCCGGGGACAGGCCGTGATCAATGGCGGGATACAGACCGGCCATGCAGGCGCCCTCTACACGGCGGCCGTAATACAGATGCTGCAGACGGCCGTGCAGGTCAATCTGCATCTGATAGGTTGTATGGACGGTATGCAGCGTCAGGGTCTTTGAGGGCTCATGAAAGACGATGCTCATGATGTTTTCCTCCTGGCTTGATGGGTATTGAGTGAGGCTGGTGAACAAATCGCCGCGATGAAGAGGGGATGAGTTTTGAAACTCATCCCCCAAAAAGAGACGGCGGGAAAACAGATTCCTCAGTGGAACTCAGGCAGCCAGCCCTTGTGAGCCTCGATGAGCGCGTCGCACAGCTTGACGATATCGTCGATGGACAGCTCGCTCTGGCAGTGCGGATCCATCATGGCCGCCTGATAGATATAGTCCTTCCTGAGGGTGCGGGCGGCCTCGATGGTCAGCAGCTGCACGTTGATGTTGGTGCGGTTAAGCGCAGCACAGATCTCCGGCAGATCGCCGATGTAGGTTGGGGATACGCCGCTGGCGTCGATCAGACAAGGCACCTCGACAACCGCATTGCGCGGCAGGTTGGTGATCAGGCCGGTATTCAGAACGTTGCCGCCGATCCTGTAGGGCTTGTTGGTCACCATGGCCTCGATGATGTAGCTGGCGTATTCGTGCGTGCGCTCGTGGCTGAGGTTCGGATCCCTGGTGAGCGTCTCGCTGCGGGTCTTCCAGTCCTCGATCTGCCTGATGCAGCGGCGCGGATACTCGTCCAGCGGGATATTGAAGCGGTCGATGAGCTCCGGATACTTGTCCTTGATGAAGAAGGGCATGTACTCCGCGTTGTGCTCGCTGGATTCGGTGACGTAGTAGCCAAAGCGCTTCATGATCTCCAGGCGCACCATGTTGTCGTGCTTTTCGGTGAGCGCATCGGCCTTCGCCTTGATTTCCGGATACAGATCCTTGCCGTTCTTGGTGATCTCCAGCAGCCAGGCCATGTGGTTGATGCCGGCGATTTTGGTCTGCACGTCCGGGTCGTTTTCCATGCCGACGGACTCAAACAGGCTCTTGGCACACACCTGCACGCTGTGGCACAGGCCCACGGTCTTGATATCGGTCATGCGCAGCATGGCGCCGGTGAGCATGGCCATGGGGTTGGTATAGTTCAGGAACCAGGCGTTCGGACAGACGGCCTTCATGTCCTCGGCGAAGTCCATCATCACCGGGATGGTGCGCAGGGCGCGGAAGATGCCGCCAATACCGAGGGTGTCGGCGATGGTCTGACGCAGGCCGAACTTCTTGGGCACCTCAAAGTCGATCACGGTGCACGGCTCGTAGAGGCCGACCTGAATGGCATTGACCACGAAATCGGCGCCGCGCAGCGCCTCGCGGCGGTTTTCAACGCCGAGGTAGCTCCTGATGGTTGCCTCGGCCTGTACGTTGCGGTTGATGGCTTCGAGCATCCTCTGGGATTCCTCCAGACGGACTGCGTCGATGTCATACAGTGCGATATCCAGACCGTGAAGGGCGGGCGTACACATGCAGTCGCCCAGCACGTTTCTGGCAAAGACGGTGGAGCCGGCGCCCATAAAGGTTACCTTGATCATGTGAGTTCATTCCTTTAAGCTGATTGACCTAAAACCTATAAAAAGAATGGTGGATCCCATTCAAGATGTATTATATCAGTACAAACGACAATCGTCAATTAAAACAAAAAAACCGATAAAGATTTGGAGCAATAGTTGACATGGAGAAAGGGCTGTGTTACTATAATCTCAAACAAATTAATCGAGGAGGCGCTCTTCTATGAGAAAATTTCTCGCGACCCTTCTGACGCTGTGCCTGCTGGCCACGATGTGCAGTCTTGCTCTGGCCGAGGAACAGATCACCCTCACCTTCGGTTTCTGGGATACCAACCAGGAGCCGGGCATGAAGGCCATTGCCGAGGCGTATATGGCCGAGCATCCCAATGTCAAGATCGAGACCCAGGTGACCCCGTGGGATCAGTACTGGATGAAGCTCGAGGCCGCTGCGATGGGCGGCGCGCTCCCGGACATCTTCTGGATGCATTCCAACCAGTTCTTCAAGTATGTGTCTGCCGGTACCCTGCTGGATCTGACCGATCTGGGTCTGGACTACACGCCGTATCCGGCCGGCATCACCGCGCTGTACAACTTCGAGGGCAAGCAGTACGCCGTGCCGAAGGATTATGACACCATCGCGCTGGCCTACAACAAGGAGCTCTTCGACGCTGCCGGCCTCGCCTATCCGGACGAGACCTGGACCTGGGAAACCCTGCGCGACGCTGCGAAGAAGCTGACCTCCGACACCGTGAAGGGCTTCGGCGCGCCGAACGACACCCAGAGCGGCTACTACAACTTCGTCTACCAGAACGGCGGCTTCATCTTTGAAGACGGCAAGAGCGGCTTTGATCAGCCCGAGACCCAGGAAGCGATCAAGACCTGGGTTGAGCTGATGACCGTTGACGGCATCTCCCCGACGCTGGAGAGCTTCACCGACATGTCCAACGACGAGCAGTTCCAGGCTGGCCGCGTGGCGATGCAGTTCGTCGGCAGCTGGATGATGAGCGCGTACACGAGCAACGAGTTCATCAAGGACAAGTTCGATCTGGCTGTCCTGCCGCAGGGCAAGACCCGCGCCTCCATCTACAATGGCCTGGGCTACGCCGGCGCTGCGACCACCAAGTATCCGGAAGTCGTCAAGGACTTCATCGCCTTCTGCGGCAGCGAGCAGGCCAACATCCTGCAGGCCCAGAACAAGGCTGCGATCCCGGCTTATGCCGGCACCGAGCACTACTTCACCGATCTGTTCGAGAACCTGAACATCAAGTGCTACACCGAGATGATCGAGTATGGCGTGCAGTTCCCGTTCTCCCCGAACAAGAGCCTGTGGGAGCCGATCGAGGCCGAGACCATGACCTCCGCCTACACTGGCGAAATGACCGTGGAAGAGGCTTGCAACTTCATGCATGAGACCATCACGGAGATCGAAACCGAGTAAGTATTGCCCTGGTTTCGGGGGGGAGGTTCCCAGCGGGACCTCCCCTCTTTCTTCAGAGGTGATGCGCCGATACCACAAAAAGGAGAAAAAGGGGGCGCTCAAGTGTGAAATCACAAGCGGTGAATCCGGATCTTCGCGGGAAGAAGTTTCGATTCAAATCTGAATGGGCCTGGGCCTGGCTGATGGTTGCGCCGGTCATCATTGGTCTGATTGTGCTGAACATCTATCCGTTCATCGATTCCATCATCATGAGCTTGTACAAGTCCCAGGGCCTCGGACCGGCGAAGTTTGTCGGACTGCAGAACTATGTCAAGATGTTCAGCGACAAGCAGCTCTGGCAGTCTACCTGGAACTCTGTCTACTTCGTCATTTTGACCGTTCCGGTCGGCGTGTTCATCGCGCTGCTGCTGGCGGTTCTGCTCAACAGCAAGATCAAGGGACGCGACGCGTACCGCTGCATCTACTTCCTGCCGATGGTCGTCGCGCCTGCTGCGGTCGCCATGGTCTGGCGCTGGATCTTCAATGCCGAGGTCGGTATTCTCAACCAAATGCTTGGCGTATTCGGCATCAAGGGCCCGAACTGGCTGTCTGGTCCCAATCTGGCCATCGTTTCTATCGCGATTATCGCGATCTGGAGCGCTGTCGGCTACGATCTGGTCATGATCCTGGCCGGCCTGCAGTCGATTTCCGCTTCCTATTATGAGGCGGCCGAGATCGACGGTGCGAACGCCATTCAGCGCTTCTTCCATATTACCGTGCCTCTCATCAGCCCGACCCTGTTCTTCGTCGTCCTGATGCGCACCATGAACTCCCTCAAGCAGTTTGATACGGTGTATCTGCTGGTCAAGTCGACGAATCCGGCCTTCAAAAAGAGCGCCACGCTGATGGTGCTGTTCTACCGTGAGGCGTTTGAGAAGTTCAACAAGGGCTATGCTTCCGCCATCGTGATGTGGAGCTTCGTGATCATCATGATTTTCACGGTGTTCCAGTTTGTGGCTGAGAAGAAGCTGGTCAACTATGATTAAGGAGGTGTGAACGATGACGACTGCTGCGAAGCCTGTATCTGTGAATAAAGAGTCCAGCTACCGCCGTAATGCGAAGTTTCTGGTTCATATCATTCTGATCATGGGCTCCTTCATCATGATTTTCCCGTTCGTTTGGATGATCCTGACTTCCTTCAAGACGCAGGGTGAGGCCATCATGATTCCGCCGATCCTGCTGCCGTCTTCCTGGGCGCCGGTTTCGTATATCGAGGTTCTCCGTACGCTCCCGTTCGATAAGCTCTATTTCAACACCATCGTGCTCATGCTTGCCCGTATCGTCTGTGCGACGGTGACCTCCTCCATGGCGGGCTTTGCGTTTGCCAAGCTGGAGTTCCCCTTCAAGAAGCTGTTCTTCTTCATCGTTCTGACCCAGCTGATGCTCCCGTCCCAGGTCTTCATCATCCCGCAGTACGGCATGCTCTCCGCGATGAATCAGCTGAACACCATCTTCGCGCTGATCTTCCCGGGCCTTGTCAGTGCATTCGGCACGTTCTTCCTGCGCCAGTTCTACATGGGTCTGCCCAATGACCTGAGCGAAGCGGCGAAGCTGGATGGCTGCAACGTCTTCCAGACCTTCTTCCTGATCCTCATGCCGCTGACCAAGACCGCGATGATGGCGCTGGCCGTGTTCACCGCGCTGTTCGCTTACAGCGACATGATGTGGCCGCTCATCGTCAACATGAACATCGAGAAGATGACGCTGTCCGCGGGCATCAGCTCGCTGCAGGGCCAGCACTCCACCAACTATCCGGTCATGATGGCTGGCTCCGCGCTGGCGATGATCCCGATGCTGGTGCTGTATCTGCTTTTCCAGCGCCAGTTCATCGAAGGCATTGCGCTGACTGGTACCAAGGCGTAAGCTTGATTTCCCCAAAGGCGGTGACTCGTTTGCCGCCTTTTCTTTTTAGGGAATTGCGTCAAGAATCGTACAGCGAGCACCGAACGGCAGGCTTTGGCAGGCTGTTCGGAAGGCTGCGGGCACAGCCCGCTTGTTTGACAGAAAGGAGAGTGCTCTATGAAACTGGAGAAAATCCGCTATGCGCTGGGCGACCTCGTCGCGCAGTATCTTGTGGATCGGGACAGCAGCCAAGTGTCCTTGCAGCTGCTGCCTGCGGGCATTGAGGACTGCTATCAGGCGCGGCGCAGCGTGGCCCTGACGCAGGAATACGATCATGCGGGATTCACGGTGCCCGCCTGGGGAGCCGGAAGCCTGTGCCATCTGGCACTGGATGGTTTTCCGCAGAGCACCGGCGCGGGCGGCGGCACGATGAAGCATGGACCTGTCAACGATCTGCTTCGGTTGGTCAGCCATGAAAGCCATCAGGAGGCGGATGTGACGGTCATCGAGATGCGGCTGCGTGCCGATGCCGGCTTTGAGGTGCTGCATGTGCTACGCTGGCGCGAGGGCGATCAGGGCGTTGAAATCAAAACCAGCTTCATCAATTGCGCCGAGTGCGACTTTATGCTCAATATGCTCACCAGCTTCTCGCTGGACAACCTGTCTCCGTTCGATCCGGACGTCTCCGCCGATCGTCTGGCGCTGCATCGCTATCGGGGCGGCTGGAGCCTGGAGGGCAAGCATGTCGTGGACAGCGTGGAAAAGCTGAACTTGGACAGGGCCTGGCATCCGGCCTTTGCGGAGAGCGAGCGCTTTGGCTGCGCGGGCGCGTACACGACCAAGCGCTTCTTCCCGATGTCTGCGGTGGAGGATACGAAGGCCGGCGTCGTTTGGGCGGCGCAGCTTCAATGCGTAGGCTCCTGGCAGATGGAGCTTTCCCGCATTCATGACGGCTACAGCTTCTCCGGCGGCATGGCGGACTTTGAGTTCGGCCATTGGAGCAAGATCGTGAGGCCGGGCGAACGCTTTGATTCGACCACGGCGTATGTGACGGCCTGCCGGGGCGATGCCAGCGCGGCGGCGCAGCGCCTGGTCCGCATGCATCGTTACTGGCGCAAGGATCGTCCGGCGAGCGAAGCAGAGCTGCCGGTGATCTTCAACGAATGGTGCACGTCCTGGGGCTTCCCGACGGAGCAGGAGATGCTGAGCCTGGCGGCTTGCCTTGACGGACTGCCGGTCAAGTATCTGGTCATCGATGCGGGCTGGTCGGAGGCGGAGACGCATTTCCTGGGACAGAGCGGAAACGGCGAGTGGAAGCTGGATCCCAAATCCTTCCCGCGCGGCTTGAAGGCGCTTTCCCGCGAGCTGAAGGAAAAGGGCCTGCGCCTGGGCATCTGGTTTGAGTTTGAGGTCACCACCCGCGGCGCGCGCGTATTCGAAAAGGAATACGATCATCTGCATCTTCAGCGCAATGGCCAGGTGATCTATACGGGCCCTGACCGCAGCTTCTGGGATTTCCGCAAGCCCGAGGTGGTGGCGTATCTGCAGGAGAAGGTGATCGACTTCCTGCGCGACAATGAGATTGGCTATCTGAAGGTTGACTACAACGGCGATCCGGGCGTGACGGTCGACGGTGCGGAGAGCGGCGGCGAAGGACTGCGCCAGCAGATGACGGCCGTGCGCGATTTCTTCCTGAGCATGCATGAGCAGCTCCCGGATCTGGTGATCGAGAATTGCTCCAGCGGCGGCCACCGCCTGGATCCGGGCATGATGGACATCACGTCCATGTCCTCCTTCTCCGATGCGCACGAGAGCGACTGCTTCCCGTACATTGCAGCCAACGTGCACGATCTGTTCCTGCCGGAGCAGTCCCAGATCTGGGTGGTTCTGTGGGAGGACATGAGCCGGGAGAAGCTGATCTATCGTCTGACCGGAGGCTTCCTGGGCCGGTTGTGTCTGTCCGGCGGCCTGGACAGGCTATATCCGTGGCAGAGGGAGCTGCTTAAGGAAGCGCTCAGCTTCTACGAGGACATCAAGTACATCCTCAAGGACGGCGTATCGCGCCGCATCCAGGACTGCAGCCATAACATGTACAGGCTCAGCGGCGTGGATGCGCTTGTGCGCGAGGGCGATAACGGCGAGGTGTTGGTTGTAGCGCACAGCTTTGCGCTGGACGGCGCGAAGACGCTGCGCATTCCCCTGCGCGAGGGCCTGACGCTGCGCAGGGCCTTCGGTTCCGGCGCGTCGTACGCGATTACGGATGGATGCCTTGAGCTGACGTTCAGCGAGCCGTTTAACGGCTATGCGTTCCATTTGGTCAATGCCTGATGATCGGCAAGAAAGGAACGGAGACTATGCTTCATGAACTGGAAATCCGCATGCTGCCGGGCGAGGCCTGGTGGGGCGGTTTGGTCAACTGCGGCTATAGGATGCCCCTGACACAGCAGAGCCGCTGCACGGTGGACCCGTTTGGCGGCGAGGATCTGGATCAGGGCGCGCCTGTGTTCCTGTCTTCAAAGGGACGCTGCATTTCAAGCGGCAAGGGGTTTGTACTCTCGGCAGAGGATGGCGTGATCCGCTGCCGCGGAGAGGAAGAAATCCGGCTTGAAGCGCTGGGCAGCGATCTGAGGAGCGCCTATCTGGCGGCAAGCCAAAAGTATTTCCCGTTTTCCGGCGGGTTGCCGGACGAACGCTTTTTCAGCCGGCCGCAGTACAACACGTGGATTGAATTGGGTACCAACCAGACGACGAAAGCGATCCTCACCTATGCGAGGAGCATCCTGGCGGATGGTCTGCCCGCCGGCATTCTGATGATTGACGAGGGCTGGCAGGAGGAATATGGCGTATTTGAGTTCAACCGCAGAAAGATCCCGGATCCCAAGGCGCTGATGGATGGACTGCATGCCATGGGCTTTGCCGTGATGCTCTGGGTGACGCCGGTCATCGCCTGCGCAGGCCCGCGCTTCAGGGAGCTCTGCGCGCGAGAGTATCTGCTCAAGGACGGCAAGAAGCAGATTGCCCTTCGCACGTGGTGGAACGGTTACAGCGCTGTGCTGGATTTGACCAACGACGGCGCCTGTGCCTGGCTGCATGCGCAGCTGCACAGCCTGATGGAGCGCTATGGCGTGAACGGATTCAAGCTCGACGCCGGCGACCGCTACTTCTATCGCGACGACGATGCCACGTGCAGGCCGACGACGGCCAGAGAGCATACGACGCTGTTCAACCGCATCGGAGAGACGTATGCGCTCAATGAGTTCCGCTCGGCATGGAACTTTGGCGGCCGCCCGATCGTGGCGAGGCTGCAGGACAAGAAGCACAACTGGGACACGGACGGATTGAGCACGCTCATTCCGAACACGATTGTGCAGGGGCTGCTGTGACCTGCCCCCCGATCCTTGTGCCAGTTTCAGAGTTAGTTGAGATATAATCAACAAAACAAAGGAGCTGGAAGAAATGGCGCAAAAGAAGTACACGGTGGAACAGATCATTGTCAAACTTCGGGAGGTTGAACTGCTTTGCAACAAGGGGAATACCATTGCAGAAGCGGCAAGGCAAGCTGGGATCACAGAGCAGACCTACTATCGCTGGCGGAAGGAATACGGCGGCATGAATACGGCAGACGCCAAGCGAATGAAGGAACTTGAAAAAGAGAATGGACGGCTGAAGAAGCTGGTAGCAGACCTGAGCTTGGACAATGCCATTTTACGGGATGTGAACTCAAAAAACTTCTAAGCCCGGTGAAGCAAAGGGCAGCCGTATCGTTTGTGGTTGAAACACATCAAGTGACTGAACGACGGGCTTGCCGGGTGTTGAAAGTAAACCGAACTGCCTATCGATATGAGCCCGTGCACTTGCCGGATGAGGATGAAGTACGCGCAGAAATCATTGAAAAGGCGACCAATTACGGGCGTGTAGGCTACCGAAAGGTGACGCACATGCTACGCAATGAAGGCCGAAAGATCAACCATAAGCGGGTGGAACGCATCTGGCGGGAAGAGGGGCTAAAGCTGCCGCATAAACAGCCCAGGAAGCGGCGCTTGTTCTTGAATGACGGCAGCTGTGTCCGGCTGCGACCGGAGCATCGGAACCATGTATGGAGCTATGACTTTGTAGAAGACAGCACAATGGACGGTAGGAAACTGCGATTTCTCAACATCATTGACGAGCACACCAGGGAGTGTCTGGCCAATATCCCCAGACGCTCGTGGCGGGGAACGGATGTGATGGAGGCCTTGGCAGATATTATGCTTGGCAGAGGTTGCCCGGAGTACATCCGCAGCGACAATGGCCCGGAATTCATAGCCAAGAAACTACGCAAATGGCTTTCAAACCTCGGCGTTATCACAACCTATATTGAACCAGGCAGCCCTTGGGAGAACGGCTACTGCGAGAGTTTCAACAGCCGAATGCGAGATGAGTTTTTGAACGGCGAATTGTTTGGCAATCT
>ENA-UOUL01004082-UOUL01004082.1-bioreactor-metagenome-genome-assembly--contig:-NODE-4082-length-13955-cov-9.425926_pt1 | contig 13955 bp, 11 predicted proteins | sample MGYA00249838_ERZ747220 | MGnify/ENA primary metagenome ERZ747220 (study PRJEB28778, sample SAMN05720191) | bioreactor metagenome | isolation source: Anaerobic biogas reactor | place: USA:Washington...
GATGTCCTGGCACAAAAATCAGTCTACGATGTCTTGGCACTCAACAATTAGACGGTTTGCTTGAGGGATTCCTTTGCGACCTTCCTATAAGGGATGGAAACAAGAAAAGTCGGCCAGTACATATCGAGAAGAAGAACCCTTTGCGACCTTCCTATAAGGGATGGAAACGGAAAAATGCTGGTGTGGCTGATGGAGGAACTGGACCGTTGAGACCTTTCTATAAGGTATGGGAACGAGGCATCCTGGAGTCTCGAAAACTCTCAACTTCCCCATAGTTCCAATCGAACCGTTGCGGGGTTCATACATAACAAGAGGGAGCCCGTAGAGGCTCCCTCTTATATTCCAACCGAACCATTCGGGGTGACATTTTCCCTGTCCCCTCTGAATCAACTTTCGTGTGATCGATCAGTGGTTCTTCAGAGATTTCTCGGCAAAGGGATCCTGCTTTTCCGGATCCGCCGAAAATAAGAGTTACAGGGTACCGGCATCAATGCCGAAAAACTCCGTATCCTTGTAGCCGCCACGTTTCAGAGCAGCCTTGAATTCCCGGTCTGCTTCCGCCAGTATCTGCTTCAGGCAGCCCCTCTGTATCTCCCTGTTCTGCAGAATGATTTCCCCGTCGACCAGTACGGTATCAACATCCTGCCCGCTTGCGGCATTCACAAGCTGTTCAACGGGATTGAAGAAGGGATAGAGATGGGGCTGTTCAATGTCCACCAGGATAAGGTCCGCCCGTTTGCCGACCTCCACTGAGCCGATCATCGACTCCATTCCCAGCGCTTTCGCGGCATCGATGGTCACCATTTCGAGGACTTTCCGAGCGGGAAGAAGGGATGTGTCGTGGAAAAAATTCCTGTGGAGGAGCTGCCCGATGCGCAGGTCCTTCCAGAGATCGAAGGTCCTGTCCGGACCGTTGCCGTCTGTTCCTATAACCACCCGTCCGCCGGCATCCAACAGCTCGATCACGGGGCATCGGGCACGGACATGTGACTTGGTGCTTGGCCCGGTGACGACTGTTGTTCCTGTACGGGCCAGTATTTCTATCTCTTCCGGAGAGATGCCCGTGCAGTGGGCAAGAGAGACATCTTTCCCGAGGCATCCGGGGCAGTGCTGTTCCACAAAGGTGATATCTCCGCCGTAGGCGTGGCCGTGGATAAGGGTGCCGTATTCATCGGCTGTCTCTCTCATCTTTGTCAGCTGTTCGATGGAGAGCTCCACGGAGTCCGGCTCCTTGTGCCCGAAGTGAGAAATGACGACCACGGCGTACGTGCGGCCGCGGTTCGTGTTGTGCCATTTTCGCACCACGTTCTCAGTCATTGTATAGGCGTCCTGGGGGAAGACGTTCTTTTCAGTGAATGTGTCGCCGTGCCACTTCCGCGTTTTTTTCGGCCAGGGGCCGGCGGAGGTGCCTATTCCGGAGATAGTCCGCGCTCCCAGCGACTGGGCTCCGTAAAAATGGGCGTCGATGATTTCCGGATCATCGATCCGGGGGTGGCCTCCTATGATGTTCACGGAGGTGGTGGTGCCGAACCGGATCTTTTCCGCCGCGGCCAGCCTGGCCTCTGCGTACCAGAATTCGGGAGTGCTGCAGCGGTAGTAGATGTCCTCGGAGACTTCCAGCCAGGTGTTCACTATGCCGCTGCCCCGGGTGAAAGAATGCCCGGCATGGCAGTGGCAGTCGATCAACCCGGGCAGAAGGGCCTTTCCCCTGCCGTCAATATGGAGGCGTGCGGTTTTGTTCTCATCAGACGGGAAATCCCCTGTTTCAGCGATCTTCCCGTCATGAATGCCCACATAGCCGCATGGGATGACAGGCCTTCCGGGGTCCATGGTGACTATTGCCGCTCCTTCGATCAGTATGTCGAACATGGGATCTCTCTCCTTCCAAAGCTGGGCTGGTCTTTTCGGGTGTTACGGCAGCACCCGGTCTTGAACATTAAATTTTCAGGGCACGGAATCAGGGGAATTCCGGGCAGAAGCAGAGAACCGGAAAACCAGAGAACCAGATTCTTCCTCGCTTCGCTCGATCAGAATGACAGAGGCCGGTTCGTTCGGAACAACAACGCTTCGCCCGTTCAGAATGACAGGCTTTTGCGTGTCATCCTGAGGAGCCGCAGGCGACGAAGGATCTGGTTTTGAGCATGGGAAACCAAAAGCAGATCCTTCTCTTCGTTCAGGATGACAGGACCGTATTCTGCCTAAACACCCGGAAGAACGGGGCTTCACCCGTCCGGGGAAAACGACAGTGCTTTTCTGACAACATTCTGACGCAAAAAAAGCGGGCGTGATTTCCGCCCGCATCAGTCGATCGTTCCGTCCCGGATGAACTTCTCTATCAGTGCCCGCACGACAGAGTTTGCCGAATACATTGCGCCGGGGTTCTTCTCGTTCAGCTTCTCCACCGCACGGTAGAGGTCCCGCTTCATTTGTTCGGGAAGCCTGACGAGGAGCTGGGTGCTGTCCTTGGCGTACTGATTCGGCATGGCGGTTTCCCCCTCTATTCGAGGGCACGGACCCTTTCGACCAGCCCGCCGTATCCCCGAACGGATCGGGCGATGAGCGATACGGCCTGGTCCGACCAGCCGTAGCAGTAGAACGTCTTGTCGTCTTCTGCCGGGATCATCCCGTAAATGTACGGGTCAACGCTTATCACGAAGGCTTTGGCCCCGGGATCGATCTTCCGCCGGTAGGCCTGGAGGACGGTGTAGAACTCGTCGCCTTTGTTCTGCTGCTGGTCGGTGACGATCACGATATTGTCGCAGCGTATCTGCCTGCGGATCAATTCTTTCAGGGAGACTGACGTATCGGTGTCTCCTCCTGCGGTTATCCTGGAGGCTGCGGCAAGGATGGATTCTCCCGGCTGAGGGGCGAAGGGGTACGACCTGGTGTTGAAGAGGCGGATCAGGCTGTTTTCTCCCGCCTTTCTCAGTACGGAGAGGGCGAGGACTGACCCGGCGAGGAGCGGCTGCCCCTCCATGGAGCTGGAGATGTCGAGCAGGACCGCAGTCTTCCCGGGAATTTCGGGCAGGTTGTCCACCGAGAGGTCCACTGCCCGTTCGAGGGCGCTCCTGAGCCAGGAAATGCGGACCTTCTTCCATGCCTGGGCGAACCGGAACGGCAGGATCTTCGCTCTCCGGATCTCCTCCGGGTCACAGAACCGTTCCACGATCCGGGGTTCAGGTCTATCCTCCGTGAAAACGGGGACCCGCACGTGCTCGGGCTCCAGTTTTCCCTCTTCGCCGGATTCATGCCCGAATATATCTTCGGGGTGACCGTCCCCGTACAGCCATTCTTCTTTTTTCCGCCATTCATCTTCGAAGCCGTTTCCCGACAGTGCCGAGAGCTGGCGCAGCAGGGAGAAGAGGGACATGTGCGGGATCAGCGCCCGCCAGAGAACGGGGGTCATTTCGCTCACAGCTCCGGTGACGGCGTTCCATGGGAGCCGGCCTTCGCTGATGAGCCGGGCCGCTTCGGCGGGGTGCCGGCCGGCGTCGGTCTTCTTGAGCCGTTCAAAGGCGGCAATTCGGGGAAGCAGCACGGGGTCGGCGCCTTCGGGGCCGCTTTTGCCCGCCGCATGGCGGAACAGGGCCTGCATGGCCTCTGTCTTCGGCCTGGGATGATAGACGCGCAGCAGGTCACGCAGGGAGTATCCCCTACCATCGCCGCTGTACGTGAGGACCTCGTATTCGGTCAGCCTCTCAAGACGGGCAGCGGCGAGCTTCTTGACCATTCTGCCACCCTGCCCCCTTCCGAGTGATCCAAGAGCCAGGGTGAACTCCGCGAGGTCGGCTATGGTGATCACCACGCGGTCGAAGACGCGGGCAAAGCAGTTGGGAGAGGCAAGGGAAAGGACTGCGAGGCCTACCAGGGGCTGGAGGCGCATGAGGCCTTCGGTGCGCGCGTAGACAAGGGCGCGGGCCATGAACTCCGGTTCCTCGTCGGCGGCGAAATCATGAAGCTGGAGGGTACGCCCGGCGAGCATGTCCTCTGAGGCGTAGAACACGTCTGAGACCGTATTGACGAGAAGCATACGGAGATATTCTTCTCTCCAGTCACGCTCGTATGCGGGATATCCCTCGCTGTTGAGCGGGCGGTCAGGCCGTATTTTCTGCAGTACTTTCATGGCGTGCCCCACACAGATCACCTCTCGCCCGGAATGTCATCGCTGCCTGAAAAAAAAGAATCCGCGAGGAAGAATGGACGAGGAGTGTGTTTTTCCGCGAAAGCGGGTATTACATTTGGCTCTCTCCACACTCTGGACAAGCAGTAGCCCCGTCCGGCGCCTCAGCGAATTCCCTTTTGATTATAGGATGGTATATATCTACCGTCAAGAGGGGGGATGCCCCGTTGTTCCGGGACATCCCCCCGTGCCTTTCGGCGAAAAAGCATGGAATAAAAAAGTGAAACGGCGACAGCCGGAGGTGAGAATGCCCGGGAAAGATCAGGCGCACCTGTTCCGGTTTTTTCCGTCAAGCAGCCTCCCCGTTAAGGAAGGCAGCCGGTTGCTTGATACGTGACCCTTGAGGCGTGATCCCCTGTTTACCGACGTGGGGTTCGTCTTAGTCTTTACTGAGGCCCCGGCCGAGACCGGGGTCCTCACAATGAGTCTTGAATCGTGAGAAATTACAATCAACAGTTTTTTCGTCTTGACCCCGACTAGGGTCTTTCCTTTTTTTCCGTTTACGTCGCCGTTTCATACTTTGTTTTGCCGGTTCCGCGGTTTCTGTCAGAAGGCGGGGCGCGGAGGAGTTTCCCCCGCGCGGCCCTACTCCATTTCCACCAGGTCGGTGGTGGCGTTGATCACCTCGAGACGTGAATCGATGGAATCGGAAAGATCCATCCATTTCCGGACGTTGTCGATTTTCTCCCGTTCTTCGTAGAGAACCTCCACCTTGGGGGACTCCCCGTCGAATCTCGGGGCGTTTCTGAGGCGGTTCTGGGCAGTGCTGTCGTTCAGGGCACGGTAGGTCATTATCATCATGGAGGCCAGTTTGCGCCTGATGACCAGGAGATCGGAGATGCTGTAGGCTTTCCCCTGGAGTTCAACGGTCACCTTCAGGTTTGTGTACTCGATGGAGCGCTTGATGCGCATATACTCGGCACACAGGTCGTTGTTCGACTGGATGAGGGAAGCCACTTCTTTGGCCTGGTCATCCTTTGTCTGAAAACGGGGCATCTCGGTGGAGAGCTTCGAGGCATACTCGGTAATGGAACCCCGCTGCGACTCCATCCGCTTCTCGATGACCCTGAGACGCTTCATTCCTTCGATTATCTTCAAAAGTCGAGTCCTCCCGCTGTGTAACGTGTCAATTTATTCCGGGTCCCGTATGTACGTCCCGGAAAAGACCAGAAAGCGCTTTTCTTCGTTCCGTGTTCCATAGAAAAAATTGTCAAGGTGCAGGATCAGAAACACGTGCAAAACGGTTGCTTGATGAATTGTTTCCGCCCCGGATGAGGCGGCGTGAAATGAATAAAAAAATCCGCAGGATGATATGGACAGGAAAAAGATTTCCGTCAGCATGCTGCCGCCGCTGCCCCGTTCCGTACGGGGAGAAACTTCGGATGAGGCATCGGTGAACTGCAAGGAAATTATATATGGTATATATCTACCTGTCAAGGGGGGGTGAAAAACTTTTTTCTTAATCTTGCCCTGAAAGATTCTGGAATTGCCGTAAAGAGTTCTTTTTCGGCTGGAGTGTGAGTCAATATGGTGTAATCCTCTGCTGCCTATTTTAACCGGTATTTTATTTACACTTATAAAAATAAGTGTTACACTGAAAGCGCCGGAGAGGAGGCGGTGACGATCAAAAACAAAAGCTCGAAAGAGATGATCGCAATCATTGAAGCGGACGGATGGACTCTGGACAGGATCAGGGGAGACCACCACCAGTTCGTTCATAAGACAAAGCCGGGTATCGTCACTATTCCCCATCCGGAAAAGAATCTGGGAACCTGGCTTATCAACAGGATCCTGAAACAGGCAGGGCTGAAATAGGCCCGTTTCATCCACAAAAGGAGTGGTCCTTATGGCACCCAAAAAAGACCTGCGCATTTACGCGGCCATCTTCCATTATGAAAAGGAGGACAAGCTGTACTGTGTTGAATACCCTGACCTCCCCGGATGCGTGACCGTAGGTGAGAACTTGGAAGTCGCCCTTCGAAGGGCGAAGGAGGCTCTTGAAGGGTTCATCTATTCTTCCGAACAGAACGGCTACCCGGTTCCTTCCCCTACGCCGCTGGAAAAAATGAAGGTTCCGGCCGGTCATATGCTCGTTCCTGTTTCCGTGCGCATGGATATCGTACGGGACGAAATGGCAAACAGGAGCGTTACAAAGAACGTGACACTTCCTGCCTGGCTGAACAGGCTGGCCATAGAGCACAAGATCAATTTCTCCAGTACCCTGCAGGAAGCACTGCGGGAGCGCCTGGGGGTTTGAAAGGGGACATCGCCCCGTACCGACCCTGAAAAAACACGTACATCCTGAAACTCCTGACGCCGTCCTTTCTCCGTCTTTTCCTTCCGCAGCCCCGTTCCCCATGTGCAATTATGCTACACTTCTTTCGGATAGTTAGGAGGCGATCACCCTGCTGATTCACACCTACCGCAATCCCGCTGATATTTCCCCTCTTCTGTCGGAGCGGGCCGGGGACCCCGGGCGGGTCTTCCTGGTTCCGTCGAACCGCGACAGGCCCCTTCTGCTGGACATGCTCTCCGTTCCCGGGGAGCGGACTGTCTGGATATGGGACGACCTCTACCGTGCCCTCCTCGACGCCGGGGCGGGGGAGAAACCCCGGGCCCAGATAGACCCACCGGACCACTGGCTGCTTCTGCGGACCATCGTGAGATCCCTGCGGGAGCGGTTCACCGATTCCCTGCCTCCGGGAACGTTCTCCGACGGATTCCTCGACCTGGCCGGACAGGCGGTCCGCGAGCTGCTGCGGGAGGACGTTCCTCCCGACAGGCTGGCCGAGTCGCTGGGGTGTGCCGGGTGCCCTTCCGGGAACGGCTGCTCCATGCTGGATGACGAGTCGGGGATCCTCTGCCGGATCTACCGGAACTACACGTCCCTCCTGCAGGAACAGGGCCTGGCGGACAGCGCCCAGATACCCTCCCTGGGGAGGGACCTGCTGGCAGGCTGCGAAGAAGCCAGGGAGCGTGTGAAAGGGCTCCGAATCACGGCCGTGGGATTCCTGAGCTTTGCCTCGGGGCAGCTCCGGTTTCTGCAGGAACTGATCCAGGCAGGGGCGGAGATGGAGTTTTTCGTGCCCGATTGCGGCAGGGGCGATTTTTACACCGCTGTTGACCAGTTTCCCGAGGCAACCGCAGCGCCTGTTGCCGGAAGCGGCCCCGCCCTCTCGTACTCCATCGGGGGCGGCGACCTGCGCCTTGCCTCCGACACCCTTGCGCGGGAACTGCTCCTCTGGTCCTCGGGAGAGGGACATATACAGGGGTCCACGGGGCTCGACTTTCCCGGGTGGTCTTCCATAGCGGTCTGCGGAGGCGACGAGGACCTGGCCTCAGCCATGGAGAGCTTTGCCCGGTACGGCCTGCCCTTTCAGCTGAAGGAGGGGATCCTGGTCTCGGAGACGGTCCTCTGGAAAAACGCCTTCCGGGCTGTCGACCTCGCATCCGAGGGATGGCCCTCTGCGGAGACGGCGGATTTCCTGTCGGGATTCCTCTTTTCCCCTTTTGATTTCCCCCGGGAGGCCTTCGGCAGTGCCCTTCCCTTCGGGAGGGAGAGGTGGCTCGACTTCCTCGGTACGGCGTCCGGGGAAAACTCCGGCCCCTGTTCCCCGCTGAGCGCCTTTCGGAGGGCGCTCTCCTTCACTGATGCCGTACGGGAAGGAGGCCGGCCCGAGGACCTGCTCTCCGCCCTGGGAAAGCTGGCGCCCGGAAGGGAGGAGATGAAGCGCCTTCTTGCGGGGGCCCGGGACAATATCTCCCTTGACGAAACGCTCCGGACGGTGAACGCGGCCATTCTTGAAGCCGGTGAAAAGGAGCGGGCCATCCGGGACCTGCGCCGGAACCTGGGACCTTCGGGCACGGATGTCCTCCGGGGTGACGAGGCCATGGCCTTCCTTAGCCGATGGGCCGAGACCGCCACCACGAGGACGTCCCCTCCGGTATCTCCCGCCCTGTCGCTGCACCCGGGAACGCCACCGGTGCTCACATCGGCTGCGGTGTGGGTTTTCCTGGGCGCAGGTGCTCAGCAGTGGCCCGGACAGGTGCGGGAGTCGGCTCTGCTGAACGATGACCGGAAGAGCATCCTTCATGAAAACCTGGGCCTGGGGCGGAGCCACCTTCCCCTGGTTCCGGAGAAGCGGAGCCAGCGGGAGGCACTCTTCCGGAGGCTCGCGGCCTGTGCCCGGGAGCTGTGCCTGTTCGTCCGGCCCCTGGCCGACGACGGGGGACGCCCCCTGCCGGTCTCACCCTTTCTTGATGCGGCGGAGAACGGCCAGTCGCCGTGGCTGGTAAATGCCGGGAGGCCCCTGGACCGTTCCCTGGGCGACATGATCCCTGAGAGCGGTGACATCCTCGCCGGAGGAGTGGAGATCCCTGTGAACTGCAGCCCCGTGGCCGGACTGTCCCGGGGTGATCCCCGTACCACTCCCCTTCCCCCCCTGCCCGAGAGGGTCTTTCACCTGAGCAGCCTGGACGACTACGCCGCATGCCCATTCTTCTACTACTGCAGGAGGATGGGGCTGGAACCGCCAAGTGAGGAACTGTTCCGCAGGGACCTTGCGGGGAACGGGTTTCACAGGCTGTGGGAGCTGGTCTGGAAAGAATGCCTGCGGAACGGGGGAAGGCTTCAGGAACTGGCGGAACGGCTGTTCGACGCCGCCTACGGGGAGAAGTACCCCGCCATGCTCTCGGACCCCAGGCTCGCCCGCCGGCGTATGGACTCCATGGAGAAGAACATCCGCCTCGGGGCGCTGCAGGACGCCATGGAAGACGAAGGGCTCCGGGAAAACCGGAGGGAACAGAAGCTCGAGTTCCCCCTCCCGGATCTGGAGATCGGGGGGACGGTCTTTCGCGGACGGTGCGACCGGCTTGAGATCTTGAGCAACGGGGCCGTTCTGATCTTCGACTACAAGAGCGGCAAGGCCGACCGGTATAAAAAAAGCCTTCAGCTCGCGGCATACAGCATCGCCCTTCAGCGGGCCGGCGAGAGTCCGGGCGCCTCGGCCGCCGTCTTTCTGTCACTGGCGGACGGCTCTTCGGCGGGGGCGGGGAATGATGCGCCCTCCTGGCTCGGCCTGGGGAAGACATCCCTCGAGGGACTGGAAGCGCAGGCCCTCCAGGCAATGGACCGGGCGGCGGGATCATTCGCCACAGGTCTTTTTCCGCCCGATTACGACTCTGACCAGTGCACACGCTGCTCTTTTTCGGCCCTCTGCAGGCGCAGGGACTTCCGGGCCGAAGAAGAGGAAAACGGGGAGGAGGAATAGGCCATGTCCGATGCAGATATCCTGTCGCGGCGCCTGAAAGAAAAGATCGCGTCAGAGGGATGCCTCCTTCCGGCCCAGGAGGAGGCGGTATTCTCCGACGCCCCCCTCACGCTTGTAGGGGCAGGGGCAGGGACGGGAAAGACCCACACCCTGTCGTGGCGCTTTATCCGTGCCCTTCTCCGGGAGGGGATGCGGCCCCGGGACATCCTGACCCTGACGTTCACCGAGAAGGCCGCCCGGGAGATGTCGGACCGGATCTCGACCCTCTTCGCCGAACTGAGGCCCGTCCTCGACCCCGACGGCACCCTGCTCGCCGGGGCTGCTGAAGAGCTTGCCGAGGCCCCCATCTCAACCATTCACTCCTTCGCGCTGAACATCCTGCGGGAGGAGGCCCTCTTCCTTCCATCGGGGCTGTCGGCCCGCCCCATTTCCACGCCGGAGGAGAAGCAGTTCATCAGCCGCGCGACGGCCGCCCTGGACGCCGTTGATCCTGCGTGGTTTCGGAATGCCCTTCCCCGGGAGCGGACGCTCGGGGATTTCGCGGGAGAGGATCTGTCGGACATTTCCCGGGTGCTGAACGCCTATTCCCCGGAGAGCACGGCCACCTTCGCCCTCTCCCTGGCCGGCATCCTGGAAAGCCGGGGGACCGGCCCCGACGATCTGCTGAAGGCGGCCGGGGACAGGGACTATTTCGCCCCCGTTGCTGCCGTGCTGAAATCAGTGTGCCTTCCCCGGGCGAGGGAGGCGGCAGAGATCTGGCTGGGCAGCGTCCTTCCCGGACTGTCCTCCGAACTGCCCGGCGGAGGGGCCTACAAAGAGAAACTCGAAGCTTTCCGGAACGACTGGGGAGGAACGTCCCCCGGGGCCCTTGACGGCGAGGGGATCCTCGAGTTCGCCGCACAGCTCTCCGGACGCCTTCTGAAGAGCCTGAGCGGAGCAACTGGAGGCGCTGCGAAAGAAGCCGCGGCACTGGCGGGGTCCGCATCCCTGAAAGAGCACAGGGAGCGGTTCGCCTTCCTGTGGACGGGGCTGGAGTTCCTGTCGTCGGGCCGGGAGGAGCACCACTTCCGCCTTCGGGGAGTTCTGCTGCGCCTCACGGCTCTGGTGTGGTGCTGTTACCGGGAGTTCCGCCGCAGGCGGGGGCTTCTCTCCTTCGACGACATGATCCGACTTGCGGGGGAGGCTGCCGCGCCGGGCGAGGGGGGACGGCAGGTGCGCACTTACCGTGAGATCCTCGTGGACGAGTTCCAGGATACAAACCCTCTCCAGGACACGCTGATCCGCTCGGTGGCGGGGGCCGGGAGCAGGATGTTCCTTGTGGGCGACCTGAAGCAGTCCATCTACCGCTTCCGCCACGCGGACCCCACACTCTTCGGCGGCCTGATCGGCCGGAGGAACGAGGGAGACAGCTATATTCCCCTCCAGGCGAGCTTTCGTACCAGGGCCTCCCTGCTGAAGGAGATAAACGGGCTGTTCGGCAGGGTCTGGCGGGACGGGCTCTCGTCCTCCCTCCCCCAGAAATACGAGGAACTGGTCTTTCCCGGCGACCCGGAGGCAGGGGAAAGGCGGGAACAGACGTCCATCCCTTCCGTAACGTCGGTGATCCGGTACGCCCGGCCTCTTGAGAGCGACGGAGGAAAGGCAAAGACGGAGAAAACGAACGAGGTGCGGATACGGGTCGCCCGGGGGCTGGCGAAAACTCTGGCCGGTTTCCACGGGAAGCCCGTGTGGGACAAGAAAGAGAAGATCATGCGGCCTGCCCTGTGGAGGGACATGGCGGTCCTCGTGCCGGCACGGACGGTTTTTCCCGCCCTGGAGAAGGTCTTCAGGTCCGAGGCCGGCATTCCTGCCGTCTTCGAGAAGGGAAAGGAGTACTTTTCCCGGGGGGAGATCGGGGACCTGGATGCCGCCATCCGGACCCTTGCCTTTCCGGAGGACCGGGGGGCGCTCCTGGCCTACCTTGCGACTCCCTTTTCAGGGCTCTCCATGGAAGAATGCTTCGCCCTCTTCCCCGACGGTGAGAAATTCGGAAGCCTCCACCCCGCCAGGGCGGCCCGCCTTGAGGAACTGCGCACGGAGGCACGATACGGGGGGCTCTTCTCCGCCCTTTGCTCACTGCTCCGGAACCAGTCGTTCCTCCGGTCCTATCCTGCCTGGAACCGCAGGAACGTCCTGGCCAATCTCCGGCAGGCCCTCGACATGGTGAGGGAGTACGAGGCCATCTTCGGTCCCGACCCGTCAGGGTGCGCGGGATATTTCGCCTCCATGCGGTCGGGCCGGTGGTCGGTAGCGGAGCCCACTCCCCTCGGTGAGGACGAAGACGTGGTCCGCGTCATGACGGTCCACAGCGCAAAGGGGCTTGAATTTCCCATCGTTGCCGTCTTCGACATGAACAGGGCGTCCGGGGGGAGCGGGGGAAGAGGGGAATCCCTGAAGGCGTCGCCTCTGCTGGGTGTGGGTGCGTCATTCTACCCCCGGGAATGGTGTTCCGGGGGAGAGGACAATACGTCGGCAACGGGGAAGCTTGCCTCCTTCCTTGAGAAGCGGGAGTCCGGGGAGGAATGGCAGCGCCTGTTCTACGTGGCCTGCACCCGGGCCATGGACAGCCTGGTCCTCTGCTCTCCCTGCACACTGGACAAGGAGGGCGTTCCTTCCCCGAAGGAGGGATCGTGGCTCGACCTTCTGGGGCCGGATTTTCTGCCCGCTCCCGGCGGAGAGGAGGACGACCGCCCGATCAGCCCCGAAAACAGGGACGACGGACCGGATGAAGTTCCCCGGAGCCGGAGCGTTCCCCTGCCGTCGCCGGATGACCTGCGGTACGAGCGCCTGAGCGCCACGTCCTACGCCCTCTTCTCGTGGTGCCCGGCGGCGTGGCGGATGAAGTTCCGACAGGGAGTGGAGTTGACTTGGGAGCTTCCCTCGTCTGAGGAGTTCGGCGGCGCCGACCTGGGCTCTCTCGCCCACTGGGTCCTCGCACGGTGGGACTTCACGGTCCCGGGACTGGACTTCTTCCTTGGGAATTCTCTCCCCTCCCGGCTTCCCCCGAGGCTGCGACCGTCGTGGAACGACGCCGGGGAGCGGAAGGCACTCCGGCAATGGCTGTCGACCACCGCGGAGGGCAAGGCTGGAAAGAAACTTGCCGCCCTTGCCGCTTCGGGCAGCCTCTCCCGGGAGATCCCATTCCGGATCGCCCTGAAGGACGGGCCGCTGCTCACAGGAGCCATGGACGCCCTCTGGCGTGACGGGGACCGGGTCTTCATAAGGGATTACAAGATAACGGCCGGTGACGACAGGCTCGATGCAGGGGAAGAGCCGTCGTGGAAGTTCCTCTACGATTCCCAGCTCCTCTTCTACGGATGCGCCGCCCGGACACTGTTCGGCGGCTCGGAGACGGATATCCGCCTGATCCGGCTGCGGACCGGGGAAGAAGGGGAGCCGGTGGTGCCGGAGGCATCATGGGAGGCAGTGGAAGAGGACATACGATCGGCCGCCCTCCGGGCAGCCCGGGGCCCCTTTTCGCCCCGGACCGACCGGTGCCGGAGGTGCTTCTACCGCATGGACTGCCCCTTTCGGGAATGAAGCTTCTCTTTCCGGACAGAAGTGGAACCGGGTGTTCTGATCATGTTCGTAGAACAAGTGAAAACACGGGATGCTATAATGAACTGACAGCCGCCCCCAAAATAAAGAGAGGTGATGGACGTGCTGGAAAAGGAAGGCTTGGATTTCATCAGAAGAATTGCAGAGAAATACGGAGCGGCGAGAGTGTTTCTCTTCGGCTCGTCTCTTCACTCTCCAGCAGAAGCCCATGACGTGGACCTTGCCGTAGAGGGAGTATCGAAGAACGATCTGGACTCTTTCTGGGATGAGTTGATGTGGGCGGACGAACTCGACCGCAAGCCCGTGGACATTGTTCGTATAGAAGATGGACACTGGTTGAACCCTATTATTTTCGACGAGGGAGTTCTTCTCTATGAAGCCCAGCCATCTCGAGTCGCTCAGTAATCTGCTCAGGAAAAACAGGGAGACGCTCGCATCCCTGGAGCGCGCCTTGAAAATACCTGAATGGAACGAGTTCGAGACCATGGGAATCGGTGTTCTTCTGTCCGATGTATACCAGGGAGTAGAGCAGATTTTAAAAAATCTCCGGGGAATGCTTCGGTACCGTCATGTGCAGCGGCATGGATACGGTATTGACCTGGACTGGGTGTCGTCCTGAGCAAAGGACCTGGTTTTGCTGTCATCCTGAGCGGCAGCGAAGGATCTGGTTCAGGGCTTTTAAGGCCTCCAGGGTCAAGCCCAGATTCTTCGTCGCTGCGCTCCTCAGAATGACAGAGTACTGGGTGTCGTCCTGAACAAAGTGAAGGACCTGGTTTTGCTGTCATCCTGAGCGCAGCGAAGGATCTGGTTCAGGGCCTTCAGAATCAAGCACAGATCCTTCGGCGATGAGACCGCCTCAGGATGACAGCTTCTGTCTGTCATCCTGAGCGACAGCGAAGGATCTGGTT
>ENA-UOUL01004088-UOUL01004088.1-bioreactor-metagenome-genome-assembly--contig:-NODE-4088-length-13946-cov-3.208162_pt1 | contig 13946 bp, 9 predicted proteins | sample MGYA00249838_ERZ747220 | MGnify/ENA primary metagenome ERZ747220 (study PRJEB28778, sample SAMN05720191) | bioreactor metagenome | isolation source: Anaerobic biogas reactor | place: USA:Washington...
CACCTGCTCGGCGACCTCGCGGTGGTCGTGCAGCATCGCGGCGAGCAGGAGCAGGACGTCCTCGAAGTCGATCACCCCGCGCGTCGTCTTGACCTCCTCGTAGGCGACGAGGAGCCGCGCGACCGTCTGGTGCGAGAACCCCGCGACCTCGGGGCGCTGCTCGTTCTCGGCCGCGCGCACGTAGTCGTCGGGCTCGACGAGCGAGACCTTGGCCCACTCGATCTCGCCCGCGAGGTCACGGACCGCGAGCCGGTCGACCTCGAGCGCGAGCCGCTGGGCCGCCTCGGCGACCGCGGGGGCCTTGTGCTCCATGAGCCGGGGCGGTGAGCCACCCACGACCCGGGGCCAGAAGTAGCCGAGCTGACGCAGCGCCGCGGCGTGGAAGGTGCGCGCCTGGACACCGTCGATGCCGAGCTCGCGCAGCCGGGTGCGCATCTCGCCCGCGGCGCGGGCCGTGAAGGTCACTGCGAGGACCGAGGACGCGGGGTAGGTGCCGGTGCGCACGCCATAGGCGATGCGGTGGGTGATCGCGCGCGTCTTGCCCGTGCCAGCCCCCGCGAGCACGCACACGGGTCCGGTCGTCGCGAGCGCGACCTCACGCTGCTCGGGGTCGAGCGCCTCGAGGATCTGGTCGGGGGAGAGCATCGGGGCCATCCTCGCAGGGCTCGCTGACAGCCAGCACCGCGCAGGCAGGGCTTGCACGATAACGTAGCCTGCCGCCATGACTGCTCCCGACACCGTGACGATGTACTCCACGACGTGGTGCGGCTACTGCCGCCGGCTCAAGACGCAGATGGACTCCGCAGGGATCTCCTACGTCGAGGTCAACATCGAGGAGGACCCTGAGGCCGCGGCGCTCGTCGAGCAGGTCAACGGCGGCAACCGGACCGTGCCGACGCTGCGCTTCCCGGACGGCTCGACCGCGACGAACCCCTCGCTCGCCGAGGTGCGCGAGCGGCTCGCCGCCTCGTGAGCCACCCCCGTACGGCCTGAGACGCCGCTCAGGGCAGCGGGCCGCCGAACCACTCTTCGACGAGCGCCCGCGCGACCGAGGCACGCCCCGGCAGGATCACCTCGCCCGAGCGCGCAGCCGCCTCGAGCCCGGCCCGGTCGAACCAGCGCGCCTCCTCGATCTCGACCCCGTCGACGACGACGTCGGTGCGCTCCGTCCGCGCCTGGAAGGCGAGCATGAGCGAGGCGGGGAACGGCCACGTCTGCGAGCCGCGGTACTCGAGGTCCGTCACGGGGAGCGCGACCTCCTCGAGCACCTCGCGGCGCAGCGCCTGCTCGGCGCTCTCCCCCGCCTCGACGAAGCCCGCGAGCGTCGAGAAGCGTCGCTCGGGCCAGTGCGTCGCGTGGGCGAGGAGGATCCGGTCCGCGGGGTCGACGACCGCCATGATGACCGCGGGGTCGGTGCGCGGGTACAGCTCGGTCCCCTCCGCGGTGCACCGGCGCTGCCAGCCCGCGAAGCTCGGCTCGGTCGGGGCTCCGCAGCGCGCGCAGAACCGGTGCGAGGCGTGCCACGCACCGAGAGCGACGGCGGTCGCCGCGAGCCCCGCGTCGCGCGGGCCGAGCAGGTGCCCGACCTCGCGCAGCCGCTGCCACTGCGCCCCGGGGATGACCCCGAGGTCCGGCTCGGTCCCCGGCTCGGGGTCGGCCGCGGGCCGCGGCTCGGCGGGGTGCACGAGGGCGAGGTACGCGCCGTCGTCGTCGGTCCCGAGGAACATCGCCTGAGCGTGCTCGGCGAGCGCGGTCACGACGGGGTCGCTCGGGCTGCGCAGGTCGAGCTCGGTGCGGGTCTGGCGTACCGCGACGCGCGCACCACGCGCGAGGACGACGCGCGTGCCCTCGCGCGCCATGAGCTCGGTCAGCAGGTCGGGCCTCGCTCGCAGGTGCGCGGCACGGTCGACGCTCCCGCGCGCGAGCGGAAGCTCGTCCCACCGCACTCGCCAGGTCACCGCTCCACCGTACGTCGCGCCGAGGTACCCACCCGCCCGCCTCGCCGACCAGCCACGGCACGCCCTGCCCTGCCACGCCACGCCGCACCGCGCCGCGTGGCGTCCAGAGTCGGGCGACGGAGCGCGAGGCCCGCGCGGGGCGTCGGCTCATCGATCGACCTCGGGCAGCTCGCCGGGACACGCCCGGACGGCGACGCGCCCGCGCCACCGAGGCGACCTAGGCTGACCGCGTGACCCGATCCCCGCTCGCCCTCGCCGCGCTCGCGACCGTGGCGATCCCCGGTCTCGACGCGCGCGACGTACGCCCCGCGGGAAGCCCAGGGACCGACTTCGACGTCGCGGTCGTGACCGACGCCGAGCGCAAGCGGTGGGCGGTCCGCGCCCCCGTGCACGCCGCAGCCGGGGCCGCGCTCGAGGCCGAGCTCGCGCTGCTCGGCGCGCTCGCGCACCATGCCGACACGGGCGCGCTGCCCTTTGACGTCCCCCGGGTCGCGGGCTCGGTCCCGCTCGAGGGCGGCGGACGGGCGGTCGTCCACCCCGTCCTGCGCGGCAGCGAGGTGCGGCTCGAGTCCCTCACGGGCGGGCCCGGGCTCGCCGCTGCGATCGGCCGCTCGGTCGCGGCGATCCACGAGCTGCCCACGAGCATCGTCGAGGACGCGGGCCTCGCGTCCTACGACGCGCAGTCCTACCGTGAGCGCCGGCTCTCGGAGGTCGACGAGGCGGCCCGCACCGGCAAGGTGCCCGGCACGCTGCTGCGGCGCTGGGAGGAGCGCCTCGAGAACGTCGCGTGGTGGCGCTTCCGGCCGACCGTCGTGCACGGGGACCTCACGGCCTCGCACGTGCTGACCGACGGTCACCTCGTCACGGGGGTGCTCGGATGGGGCGAGGCGAAGGTCGCCGACCCCGCGGACGACCTCGCGTGGTTGCTCGTCGCGGCACCGAGCGACGCGGTCGAGTCGATCATGGAGGCCTACCAGCTGCGCAGGACCGAGCTCAAGGACCCGCACCTGACCGACCGCGCGCTCCTCGCGGGCGAGCTCGCGCTTGCCCGGTGGCTGCTGTTCGGCGTACGCACGAAGCAGGACGACGTCGTCGCCGACGCCGAGGAGATGCTCGCCGAGCTCGAGGCCCACGTCGCCGAGGAGCAGGCGAGCGAGGTCGAGCAGGACGAACCGCTCGAGGAGTAGTCCCGCTCGGAGTGGTCCCACCCGGGGTGGTCCCGCCCAAAGCGGTCTCGACCCGGCCCGGTCCTCAGCCCGGCACGGTGCCCGCGAGGAGCGCGGGGACGTCCTCGGGCGTCACGGTGAGCGTCGAGGCGACGGTCTGGCCCGTCGCCGCGAAGAAGAACACCGCGCGTACCCGCGACTGGTCGATCCCCCGGTACGTCGCCCACGCGAGCCGGTAGAGCGCGAGCTGGAGCTCCCGCTCCCGCAGCTGCGCGGCGTCGCGCGGCGGCCGCCCGGACTTCCAGTCGACGACGACGTACCCCTCCCCCTCGGCGAAGATCGCGTCGGGGCGCGCGTGGACGACGAGCCCGCCGAGCGGGACCACGAGGTCGACCTCGATCTCGACCGGGACCTTCGAGGCCCACTCGCTCGCCGCGAACGCCTCCTGGAGCGCTGCGCTCGTCTCGTCCGCCGCGACGTCGTCGTCGGCACCGGGAAGGTCCTCGAGGTCGACGAGCGAGGTCGTGCGGAAGTGCTGCTCGACCCACTGGTGGAAGAGGGTCCCGCGCAGCGCTGCGACGGACGGCTCGCGCGGGACCGGCCGACGAAGGTTGCGCACGAAGCGGTCCCGGTGGTGCACGAGCTGGGTGAGCGCCGTCGGTGAGGCGGCCGCAGGCATCTCGACCTCGGCCGACGCGGGCTCGCGGCGTCGGGCGTCCTCCGCGAGGAGCAGCTCGACGAGGCGGGCTGTCTCGTCGCCGGGGTCGTCAGCCACCGCGTCGTTCGCGCCGAGGGTCTCGGACCAGGACCGGACCTTTGCCGCCGCGGCCTCGAGCGCCGCGCGCCGTCGTGCGCCGTCCCCCGCGAACGGGTCGACGGGCCAGCTTCCGCGCGCGGGCTCGCTCAGGAGCGGGTTCTCCTCGCCCGGCTCGGGCGGCTCGAGCTCGAGCGCCCCTGCGCTCGCGAGCTCGTCGAGGAACACCGAGGGCGGGCACGCGGTCTTCCCGGTCTCGGCCCACCACGCTCCCGTGAGCAGCAGCTCGTGGCGCGCGCGGGTCAGTGCGACGTACGCGACGCGTCGGTCCTCGCTCACCTCGTGGCGCGCGACGTCGCCCTTGAACCGATCGATCTGTTCGAGGAGGACCTCGGTGTCGTCGGCGAGCGCGGGGTCGAGCGCGGGCAGGCGCGGCGTCCCGTCGGGATCGGCATGGTCCTTGCGCAAGGGGTAGGGCAGCTGGTCGACCGCGGTGAGCCACGCCCTGCGCTTGCCGCCCGATCCCCGGACCGGCATCGCGGGGAACGTCGAGTCGCGCATCCCGGGCACGACGACGACGTCCCACTCCAGGCCCTTCGCGGCGTGCACCGTGAGCAGCTGGACCCGGTCGGCCGCGACGTCGACCTGGCCCGGCTCGCCCCCGCGCTCGTGCTCGTCGATCGCGTCGAGGTAGTCGAGGAACGCCCCGAGCGTCGCGGGGGCGCCGTCCTGGTCGGCGCTGAACTGCTCGGCGATCTCCTGGAGGCGGTCGAGGTGCACGCGGGCGCGCGGACCGCCGCGCGCGGCGAGCTCGATGTCGAGACCGAGGAGCCGCTCGGCCTCGACCACGAGGTCACCGACGGGAAGGTACGTCGCGCGGCGCAGCGCGGTGAGCCGCTCGGCGAGGTCCTGCATGCGCTCGCGCCCCGCCTCGGACAGCTCGTGGCCGCGCGAGTCGCGCCAGCCGGGGGGCGGCAGGGTCTCGATCGCCTCGACGATCGATCGCTCGTCGACCTCGTCGTCCTCGACCTGCGGCGCGTCGGGGTCGGTCGTCTCGTGCCCTCGGCGCCGCGCGGCGAGCTGGCGGCCCCAGTCGCCGAGCCACGCGACGTCGGCGAGGCCGAGCCGCATCCGTGCCGCGGTGAGCAACCGCATGAGGGCGTCCCCGCGTGTCGGGTCGTGCGCGGCCTGGAGCGCCGCGACGACGTCGACGACCTCGGGGACCGAGAGCAGCCCGCCGAGGCCCACGACCTCGAAGGGGACGCCGCGGTCGCGCAGCGCGGTCGTGAGCGGGCCGAACTGGCTCCGCTTGCGGCACAGCACCGCCGTCGTCGGGGGCGTCGACCCGGGCTCGCCCCAGCCGAGCGAGGCGAGGTGCTCGGCGACGTGCTCGGCCTCGTCGACGACGGTCGGCAGGTACGCAGCACGCACCGCGCCGCGCTGTGCCTCGGGCCGGGGACGCAGCTCGGGGACCTCGAGACGCGTCGCGCTCGCGAGCGGGCGGGCCGTGACGTTCGCGGCGTCGAGGATCGCGCGGTCGTTGCGCCACGCGGTCGACAGGTGCAGCTGGGGTGCGGGTGCGTCGCCCGCGGTGCGGAAGGTCTCGCGGAAGGCCGCGAGTCCGCCCGCGGAGGCACCGCGCCAGCCGTAGATCGACTGGTTGGGGTCGCCGACCGCCATGACCGGGTGCGCGTCGCCGAAGAGCGAGTGCAGGAAGTCGAGCTGGGCGACCGAGGTGTCCTGGTACTCGTCGAGGATGACGTGCGAGAACCGCGCGCGTTCTCCCGCACGGACTGCAGGGAGCCGCGCGAGGCGGCCCGCGAGCATGACCTGGTCCGCGAAGTCCATGACGCCGAGCTCGGTCTTGCGCTCGCGGTACGCCGCGACGACCCGCGCGAGGCGCGAGCGCAGCCGAAGGCTCTCGACGATCTCGCGCAGGTCCTTGGGGTAGGCCCGCTTGCCGGGGGCGAGCTCGCGGTCGCCGAAGGTCTCGGCGAGCGCGTCCATCTCCTCCGCGGCCTCGGCGGGGTCGAGCAGGTGCTCGGCGAACGCGTCCGAGAGCGAGAGCACCGCGTTGACGAGCGTCTTGACGGCGTACGACGGCGCGTCGTCGGCGAAGTCGAAGCTCTCGACGACCTCGTGCGCGAGCTGCCAGCGAGATCCCTCGCTCAGCACACGGGCACCCGGGTCGTGCCCGATCCGCAACGCGTGGTCGGCGACGACCGACGCCGCATAGGAGTTGTACGTCGCGACGGTCGGCCCTGCGCTCGTCGTGACGACCTCGCCCGTGCTGGCCCACCAGCGACGCAGCTGACGGTGGATGCGCTCGGCGAGCTCGCCCGCGGCCTTGCGGGTGAACGTCAGACCAAGGATCTCCTCGGGCGCGGCAAGGTCGTTCGCGACGAGCCAGACGATGCGCTGGGACATCGTCTGGGTCTTGCCCGAGCCAGCTCCCGCGACGACGAGCGTCGGGGTGTCGTCGGCCTCGATGACCGCGACCTGCTCGTCGGTCGGCTCGGTCTCGGGAGAGATCGCGCGGACGACGTCGTGGGCCGAGAACCTCATGCGGTCACCTGGGCCCCTTCGTCGCCGAGCGGGCAGGACCGCCGTACGGGGCACGTCTGGCACAGGGCGTTGACCGCGACCGTGATCGAGGGACCCGTCATCTCGGCCCGCGCCTGACCCACGAGCCGCTCGGCCCACGCCGGGTCCTCCGACTCGACGAGCGGTGCCTGCTGACGCTCGGTCGCCCCGCGGGCACCCGTCCCGAGGTAGACGAGCGCGCCTCCCCCGCTGCGCGCGGGGGCACCCGGGGGCGTCGTGCCCGGGTGCGTCTGGGTGTCTGGGCCCGTGTCCGGCGCTGTGTCGGTGTCGGGCGCGAGGCGCAGCGCACCGTGCTCGACCGCAAGCTGATAGACACCCAGCTGAGCGTGCTCACGCGCCTCGGCCGCGGAGACCGGGTACTTGCTCGTCTTGAGGTCGACGATCCGCAACCTCCCCTGCCAGTCGCGCTCGACCCGGTCGACCCTGCCCCGGATCCGCACGGGCCCCGCGGGTGTCGCCATCTCGAGGTCGACGTCGACCTCGGTCCCCACGACCTCGGGGTGCGCGGCGAGATAGTCGGCGAGCCGGTCGACCATGCGCCGCGCGCGCTCGTGCTCGCGCTCCGTGAGCCAGCCCTCGGGCAGGTCGAGGGTGGGCCACAGCCGGTCGAGCTCGGCGTGCAGCTCCTCGCGCGTGCCGCTCGGGTGGGCGTCGGCGATCTCGTGCACGAGCGTCCCGAGCTCGGACGCGAACGAGCTCGTGCCCGTCCCGCCCGCAGACTCGAGCGCCCAGCGCAGCGAGCAGCGAGAGAGCGACTCGACGCGCGAGGGCGAGAGGGTCGCGCGCTGCTGCGGCCCGTAGAGCGGCGCCTCGGTGCTCACCGGAGCGAGTCCCGCCCACGTCGCGGGGTCGGCCCCCGGGACCCCCGCCGCGGCGAGCCGTGCGAGGTGGCGCGCAGCCCGATCGGCACGGGAGCGCGCCTCGGGCGACGGAGCGTCCTCGAGCTCGGGGGCGAGCGCCTCGCGACGCAGCTGGGCGACGAGACCACGCAGGTCGAGCGGCAGCTCGGGGTCACGGCGGCGGCTCTCGACGTCACCGTCGTCGGCGGGCGGCGCGACGAGGTCGAGGAAGCCCGAGGGGCGATCCTCCTCGTCCTGCACCGCGGTCACCACAAGGCGCGTGCGGGCGCGCGAGACCGCGAGCGCGAACGAGCGCAGCTCGTCGTCGAGAACCGCACGCCGCGCCTCGCGCAGGTCCGTCCCTCGTGCCGCGAGCCGTCCCGCGACCGCGTCGACGAGGCCTTGCGCGCCGAGCAGGGAGTCGCGCAGGCGCAGGTCGGGCCATGCGCCGTCCTGGACGCCCGTGACCGCGACGAGCTCCCACTGCCCGCCGGCCGCGCTCGCCGCGGTGCACAAGGTCACTGCGTCCGCGCCCGTCGCGCGGGCTGCGAGCGTGTCCTCCGTGAGGTCCTGCGCCGCGAGGTGCTCGAGGAACCCCTCGGGCCCTGCGTGCGGCATGCGCTCGGCGTGCCGCTCGGCGGCCTTGAAGAGAGCGAGCATCGCGTCGAGGTCGCGATCCGCGCGCAGCCCCGTGACGCCGCCCGCGAGGGCAGCAGCACGCCAGGGCCCCTCGAGCCCTGCGGCGGACCACACCGCCCACAAGACGGTCGCGGCCGTCGCGCCCGGCTCGCGCATCGCACGACGTCCCGCCTCGAGGACGGCGGTGACCGTGCGCAACGCCCGCGCCTGGGGCGCCGCGTGCGCGGGGAGCGTGGCGGCCAGGCCGCTCGCGGTCACCGCCTCGACGAGGAGCGCCCCGCTCGCGCGGTAGCCGCCCGAGGAGAGCTCGGCCTCGCGCAAGAGCTTGCGCAGCCGACGCAGGCCGAGTGCGTCGAGCCCGCCGACGACCGAGGTGAGCAGCTCGGCGACCGTCTCCTCGTCGAGCCACGGCTCGTCCGCGTCGCGAGACCGGTCCTCGGCGTCGATGACCGCACGCATCGCGAGCAGAAAGGGGCGGACCGCGGGCTCAGAGCGCACCGGAAGCTCCGCACCGGGGACGTGGACGGGCACCGAGAGCCGCACGAGCGCCGATCGCAACGCGGTGACCTGCGACCCCGAGCGGGCCACGACCGCCATGTCGCGCCACGGGACATGGCCGAGCAGGTGCGCCTCGCGCAGCGCACGGGCGACGAAGGCTGCCTCCTGCGCCCGCGAGGACAGCACCGCGACGGTCACGGGCTCGACGTCGCCCGGGTCCTGCGCCCCGCGCGGCTCGACGTCCTGGTGCCCGTGCGTCCCGGCGCCGCGCACGAGCGCCGTGACCCGGGAGGTCACCTCGGCGAGCCGGGGCCCCTGACGGTGCCCGCGGCGGAGCACGAGCGGCTCGGTGCCGAGCAGGCCGAAGCCGTCGAGGAACGCGGTCGGCACGGCCCCGCGGTGCGTCTGGACCGCGACGTCGGGGTCGCCGAGCACGACGAGCCGCGCACCACGGTCCGCGAGCACGCGCGCGAGCTGACCGACCGCCTGGGTCGACTCCTGGGCGTCGTCGACGACCACGAGGTCCCACGACGGGACGTCCTCGTCGGGCCACGCCGCGATCGCCTCGGCCGCCCGCTCGACGAGCAGCCCGGGGTCAAGGCGCTCTCCCGCGTCGGGCGTCGCGGTGCCGAGCGCGACGACGTCGAGGTACTCGCGGTAGAGCGTCGCCGCGAAGGTCCACTCGGCGCGGCCGTGCCGGTCACCGAGCGCCGCGAGCTCGTCAGGACCCACGCCGCGCTCGGCCGCGCGCATGAGCAGGTCACGCAGCTCGTCACGGAAGGCGCGCTGGGCGAGGACCTCGACCGGGACGCCGTCGGGCAGCCGAAGACCGACCCCCTCGCCCTCGAGGTGCCCCTCGAGCAGCTCGCGCAGCAGCACGTCCTGCTCAGGTCCCGAGATGAGCACGGGCAGCGGTCGCCCCTCGCGCACCGCCTCGGTCCGCAGGACCGTGAAGGCGAGGCTCGTGGGCGTGCCCACGAGCGGCCCGCGCGTGACCTGGCCGAGCAGCCCTGCGGCCCGTTCACGCAGCGCGCCCGCGCTCCTGCGACGCGGGGAGAGCATGACCACCCGATCCGCAGGGACGCCGGCCGCGACCGCCTCGAGCAGCACCGCGAGAGCCGTCGTCGTCTTGCCCGTGCCCGGCGCCCCGAGCACGGCGAGCGACTCGCCCGCGACCGCGCGACGCACGACCTCGGCCTGGTGCTCGTCGAGCTCGGGAAGCGGTGCGGGCGGGGCGGGCGCGACGAGACGGACGGGACCAGGCATGGCGACATGAGACCACAGCCGTGTGACACGACCGGGGTCCTCGCCGCGCGACGCGGCCCCGGGGGGGGCGGTCAGTCCTCCGCGTCGGGGAACGGCCACCCGTTCGGCTCGCACGGCGCGACCCGCACCGACTGCTGCTGCATCACGGGCGCGAGCTCGCCCGCGCCGGGGCACGAGACGTGCTGCTTGCCGAGCAGGTGCCCGACCTCGTGGTTGACGACGTACTGGCGGTACTGGGTCCGCGAGGTGAACTCCTCGGTCCCCTCGACCCAGCGCGTGAAGTTGAGGGCCGCGTGCCCCTCACGCCCGCACGAGTACTCGCCCTCGGTGCGCAGCGGCGCGCACAGCTCGTCGACCTTCGCGGGCGAGGCGAGCACGACGCGCATGTCCGCCTCCCCCTCGACGCGGGCGAACGTCAAGGTGCCCTCGGCCCCCCAACCGCGCGGGTCGTTGAGGATCGTCATGACGGTCTCGGCGAAGCGCAGCCCGTCGACCGGGAGCCCGTCCTCGACCTCGACCCGCACGCGCACGAGCTCGCCCGAGCCGGGCGCCTCGGACTCGCCCGGGACGCGCAGCAGCTCCCCGCTCGCGCTGCGCGGGGTCCCTGCCTCGAGGATCCCTGCCTCGCGGTCCGCGGGGCTGAGCCCCGTCTCGTCGGGCTCCTCGGGGTCCGGCTCCTTGTCCTTCTTCTTCCTGGGCTTCTTCTCGCCCTCGTCCTCCGGGCTCGACGACGGCGCGTCGCCCAGGGGCGTGGGCGAGACCGTCATGAGGTCCAGACCGGTCCCCGCGAGGTCGTCGACGACGCTCGGTGCCGCGTCCTCCTGATGGGTCAGCGCCCCCGCGCCGATCCCGGCCGCGAAGCACGCGAGGACCACCGCGACGAGTACGGGGATGCGCACGACGCGGCGGCGTGACCGCGACGATCGCTCTCCGCGCGCGGCGTCCGCGTGCTCAGGCCCCACGTGGCCTCGTGCCCATGACATCGTTCCATGTTCTCATCCGGTCCCGCGGGTCGAGCAACTCGTGCGGCTACGATCGGGCCGTGGCCGAGACCCCTGAGACCGTGAGGCGCACGCGCATGACGCGCGACGCGCGGCGCGAGCAGGTGCTCCAGATCGCCCAGGAGCTGTTCGCGACCCAGGGCTACCACCACGTGTCGATGGACGACATCGCCGACCAGGCGCTCGTGTCCAAGCCTGTGCTGTACCGCCACTTCCCCTCGAAGCTCGACCTGTACCTCGCGGTCGTCGACAGGGCGGGCGACGCCCTCGTCGCTGCGGTGAGCACGGCTCTCGAGCCGCTCGCGGACCCCGAGCCCGCGCCCGGGGACGGCGAGGCCGTCGTGCACGCGCTCGTGCGCGCCTACTTCGACTACGTCGAGGCCGCGGGGCAGGCCGCGACGCTGCTCTTCGAGTCCGACGTCACGCGCGACGACGACGTCCGCGCCCGGGTCGAGAGCGCCTCTGTCGAGACCGCGGGACGCATCTCTGGCGTGCTCGAGCACTTCACGTCGCTCTCCCCCGCGCACACCGAGCTCGTCGCGACCTCGCTCGTGGGGATGGCGCAGATCGCCGCGAGCGCCCGGCACCGTGGGGACGGTCCGTACGCCTCGCTCTCGGTCGAGGAGGCCGCGGACCTCGTCGCGCGCGTCGCGTGGGGCGGGATCACGGGTCTCGTGCGGGCCGAGCAGGCCGAACGGGGCTGAGCCGCCGGGTACGCCGGGCGCGAACACCGCGTCGGGACCGGGCCCACCGCACCTTAGGATGGCTCGCGAGCCGCGGTGCGGCGACGCGACAGGAAGGCATGACAGTGGACATCACGATCGGTGTGCAGCACCTGGCCCGCGAGCTCGTGGTCGAGTCGGACCTCTCGGCGGAGGAGGCTGCGGCCACGGTCAGCGCCGCGATCTCGGGCGGCGCGACGCTCGAGCTCGACGACACGCGCGGGCGCCGGGTCATCGTCCCGACCGCCGCGATCGGCTACGTCGAGATCGGCAGCGAGCAGGCGCGTCCCGTGGGCTTCGGCGCCGCGAACTGACTCAGGCCGTCAGGCCGAGCCGCTCCATGCGCCGGGTGTGCTCGGCCGTGAGTGCGGCGAACACGCGCTGGACCCGGTCCTCGGACTCACCCGGCCCGGCAGCCGCGAGCAGGCGACCGAACGCGGGGTGACGCACGATCGTCCCCTGGATCACGGCGAGCGCGTCCCCGACGAGCCGGCGGCCCCACAGCGCGAGGCGTGACGCGGCGACGTCGTCGGCGAGCACCTGGGACAGCTGCGCGACGACGAGCTCGGTGTGGGCCTCGTCCCCGAGCAGCCCCGCGACGAGCTCGCGCGTCTCGGGGTCCGTCCCCTCGGCGAGCAGGCGCAGGAAGTCGTCGGCGACCGCGTAGCCGATGAAGGCCTTGAGGAGGCGCTCGGACCACGAGCCGGCAGTCGTGCGCTCCTCGAAGTCCTGCACGACCCCGTCGAACGGCGCCATCGCCTCCGCGGGGTCGCCGCCGAGCGCCGTGATCCGCTCGACGAGCCGCTCCTCCCGCTCGAGCGCACGCACCGCGGAGCGCGCGATCACCTGCCGCTCCTGGATGCTCGGCGCGGCAGCCGCGTCACCCGCGAGCCGCACGAACGCCTCGAACTCGAACTCGGCCGCGAGGCCGAGCATGACGACGGTGTCGGCCCCCGGGTCCGAGGAGGGGGTCGCCGGGGAAGGGCTGAGACGAGTCACCGCGGCAGCCTATCGCCGTGCGACGCGCCGCACCGCGGCACGAGGGGGCGCTGTCCGATAGCATGTCCTCGTTCAACGGTTGCCCGGTCGTCTCGACGATCCGCTGGCCCACCCGCTCACCGGGTGTCGTCGCCGGCACTGAAATCCACGATCGGCTGCCGACCATCACGCGATGGCGCACGTCCCGATCACCCGGTCCTCGACCAGACCCCGGCCCGTAGCCCGCCGTCGCACGCACGAAGGCAAGTGACGACGTGACAGCTTCTCCCCAGGCACCCGAGAGCCCAGCCACCGACGAGGCCCCCCAGACCGAGACCCTCGAGGTCAAGACCAACGAGGGCGGCATGCCGCTCGTCGAGGCGACCCACGCGAGCGTGCAGGCCGCCGACACGACCTTCGCCGACTACGGCGTGCGGCAAGAGATCGTCGACGCGCTCGCCGGCGCCGGCATCACCGCCCCCTTCCCGATCCAGGCGATGACCCTCCCGGTCGCGCTCGCGGGCCACGACATCATCGGCCAGGCGAAGACCGGCACGGGCAAGACCCTCGGCTTCGGCGTGCCGCTCCTGCACCGGGTCGTCGCGCCCGGCGAGGAGGGCTACGACGAGCTGCCCGCCCCGGGCAAGCCGCAGGCCCTCGTCGTGGCCCCCACGCGCGAGCTCGCGGTCCAGGTCGCGGGCGACCTGGTCATGGCGTCCTCGCTGCGCAAGGTCCGCATCGTGCAGATCTACGGCGGGCGGGCCTACGAGCCGCAGATCGAGGCGATCAACCGTGGCGTCGAGGTCGTCGTGGGCACGCCCGGGCGCATGATCGACCTGCTCGAGCAGGGTCACCTCGACCTGTCCTACGTCAAGTGCGTCGTGCTCGACGAGGCCGACGAGATGCTCGACCTGGGCTTCCTGCCCGACGTCGAGAAGCTCCTCGCCCGCACCCCCGCCTCGCGGCACACGATGCTGTTCTCCGCGACGATGCCCGGCCCCGTCGTGGCGATGGCACGCCGGTACATGACCCAGCCCACCCACATCCGCGCGAACGACCCCGAGGACTCGGGCGCGACGGTCAAGAACATCCGGCAGATCGTCTACCGCGCGCACGCCCTCGACAAGGTCGAGGTGCTCGCGCGCATCCTGCAGGCCGAGGGCCGCGGGCTCACGATCGTCTTCGCGCGCACCAAGCGCACCGCGGCGAAGGTCGCCGACGACCTCGTCGACCGCGGCTTCGCGGCCGCCTCGCTGCACGGCGACCTCGGCCAGGGTGCACGCGAGCAGGCCCTGCGCGCGTTCCGCAACGGCAAGGTCGACGTGCTCGTCGCGACCGACGTCGCCGCGCGCGGGATCGACGTCGACGACGTCACCCACGTCGTCAACTACCAGTGCCCCGAGGACGAGAAGGTCTACCTGCACCGCACGGGTCGCACGGGTCGCGCGGGCAACAAGGGCACCGCGGTGACGTTCGTCGACTGGGACGACGTGCCGCGCTGGTCGCTCATCGACAAGGCGC
>ENA-UOUL01004093-UOUL01004093.1-bioreactor-metagenome-genome-assembly--contig:-NODE-4093-length-13928-cov-4.423507_pt1 | contig 13928 bp, 15 predicted proteins | sample MGYA00249838_ERZ747220 | MGnify/ENA primary metagenome ERZ747220 (study PRJEB28778, sample SAMN05720191) | bioreactor metagenome | isolation source: Anaerobic biogas reactor | place: USA:Washington...
TCACTATCTCGCTTGGCACCCCCACGCCCACCGGTACGCTGCAGCCTCTGGCAACGCCTACCCCACGGATTCCCAAGATCGGGATCATTGCGGGCCATGCCGGCAGTGATTCGGGAGCAATCTGTGATGATGGGCTGCAGGAAGTGGATATCAACCGCGACGTTGCGAACCGTGTGGTAGCCTCGCTTCAGGCTCGGGGATGGCAAGTTGAGCTACTCGATGAGTTTGACGCGCGCTTGACGGACTACCGGGCCGATGCCGTGCTATCGATCCACGCCGACTCCTGTAACATGCCCGACAAGTCGGGCTTCAAGATGGCACGCGCCGAGTCCAGCTATATCCCTGAATCGGAAGATCGTCTGGTGGCCTGTGTCAGCCAGCACTACGCCAGGCAGACCGGATTGCCGTTCGATCCCTATACAATCACCTATGACATGACGCGCTATCACGCCTACTACGAGATCGATCCCAGCACACCCGCGGCGATCATCGAAATCGGATTCATGCTCGATGACCGCGACCTTCTGGTCAATCGCCCCAACATCGTGGCGCAGGGCATCATCGATGGGTTGATCTGTTTCATCGAGGGTGAATCGCCTTGAGTGACCCGCACGGCCTGCCAGGAGTGTTGGCAGGGGTAGGCCCGGCACGACATTCGGATCTCAACGCTTTTCGACAGGGACGGTTACGCCTGGTGCGCTTGCGCGCCCAGGTGAATCCCATTGGGGACCTCGCGAAGTGGCGCGATGCCGGTGCTGCCGAGGCCATCCTGAGCTTATTGAGTCCCTTGCCAGCTCGACAGCCAACTTCCCCTGAACGCTTCGTTGAGGTATTCGCCGCGGACATCGAGGCCTTCCTGAAGGCGGGTGGGCGTTACCTCGAGGTGCACGACGAGCCCAACCGCTCCGATCGCGGCGCGGGGGTGACCTGGCAGGATGGTGCCGGTTTCGCTGCATGGTTCCACGCGGTATCCCATCTGATTCGTGGCAAGTTTGGCGATACGCCCAGGGTTGGCTTCCCCGCGCTCACCCCCGCATCGTCACGGCGACCGGATCCCTCAGCAGCTGTTGACGAGGGCACCTTTCTTGAGCAATGCCGAGATGCGCTGGAACTCGCAGATTGGGCGGCCCTGCACGTATACTGGCGTACGCTGGAGGAGATGCGCGGCTCTGGCGCGGGCATGCGCTTCCTCGCGACCTATCTGGAGGCCTTCCCGGAGCAGGTCTTCATCGTCACCGAGTTCGCCAACGCCAGTTTGGACCTGGCCCCTGGGCCGCGCGGCGATCAGTATGCTGAGTTTGTGACCTTGTTGGCCCAGTACGACCGCATCTTGGGAGCGAGTGGCTTCCTCCTGCGATCAGCCGATCCGCACTATGACCCGCTGGCGTGGATTGCGAACGATGGCACGCCCCGCGCGACGATCGCGCACTTGGGGCGACGCCCCGAGCTCCCGGACCCACGACAGGTCTGGTTTTATTGGCCTACTGGGTTCCGGGCCTATGATCAGCTCTTTGGAGATCACCAGCGAGCCCACCACGATGGCTTCGGCATCGTCGGGGGGCACAATGGGGTGGATCTGGCTGTGGACCGTGATGCGCCTGAGGCATCTCCTATCCACGCTGCGCTTGGTGGTACCGTTGTCCAGGTTGCGCTAGATCAGAGCGGCTACGGTCAGCATGTGCGGGTTCGTAGCTACGGCCCGCAAGGTGAGGAGATCACGTTACTCTATGGCCATCTCTCGGGCATCGAGGTGACAACGGGCACGTTGGTCGCCCGCGGCGATGTGCTGGGTTGGGCGGGTCCCGCAACGCACCGCAGCGGCCCCCATCTCCACTTCGGCATGCGCGTGACCGGTGTTGATCTGCCCGTGACTTTCGACTGGCTCAATCCCCGTCCCCATCTGGAGGCCAGACCGCGAGTCCTGCCGCGCTGAACTCTTGATAGCCATGCTATCGATGTAGGGCGCCGATTAGAGGGTGCGTCTGGCAGTGCCTGGGCTGTGCCGGTGTTCGGTGTTGCACGTTTGCTTTGCAACGCCGTCTGGGGTAGAATCTAGTATGTAGTGTGTGTCACGCTTTGGCGTCCGAATCCGCTCTTGAAAGGAGTCTGCGCTATGTCCTACCAGAAAGTCATTATCGTCGGCAATCTCGGGCGTGACCCCGAGATGCGCTATACGCCCGACGGCACTCCGGTAACCAGTTTCAATGTGGCGACAAACCGTCGCTGGACGAACACTGACGGCTCGCAAGGCGAGGAGACGGTGTGGTTCCGCGTCACTGCTTGGCGCAAATCCGCAGAGATCGCGGCTCAGTATCTTACTAAGGGGCGCCAGGTCATGGTCGAGGGGCGCCTGACCTCGGACGAAAAAGGTTCACCCCGCGTCTTCCAGCGCAAAGATGGCACTTATGGCGCCTCATTTGAAGTGACCGCCCAGACAGTGCGCTTCCTGAGCAGCATTGGCGAAAGCGCTGATCACACCGAAGAAGTTGATGACGGGGGCGACATTCCTTTCTAGGAGCGTTTTATGCCACAAGTCAGACAGATCAATATCGAGTTGCCTGAAGACCTGAAGGCGACTTATGCCAACGTGGTTCGGGTGGCCCATACGCCGGGTGAGTTCATCCTCGACTTCTCCGCCATCCTGCCGGGCGAACTCAAACCCAGGGTCGCCTCACGCATCGTGATGTCCCCCCTGGGGCTGAAACTGCTGCTCAAAGCGCTGAGCGAGAACATCGCCCGTTATGAAACCAATTTTGGTGAGATCAAGACCCCCGAAACACACACCCTGGCGGATGACCTGTTTCACAGCACCTCCAATCCGCCCGCCCCGGAAGCATAAGCCATGGGCAGCCTATTGGATAAGATCAGCGACGAGATCCGTGAGGATTTTGAGCGGCGCACCAAGATCCGCGATGAGGTATTGGCACAGGCGCGTCAACTGACGCGCCATGCCGCCATGGCGATCCGTGCGGTACACCGCGAAGAGGACGAGGAAGCCCAACTGCACCTCACTGAAGCCCGCCAAATGGTGGGTCAGATGCGCGAGGTTCTCAAGGGTGACCCGGACCTGTACTTTGCCGGCTACACCCAGGATGCGATCAAGGAATACGTTGAAGCGCACATCACCTACGCCCTGGTCAAGGGCGAGGCGCTGCCCACCCCGCAGGACCTTGGCGCAGAATTTCCCGCCTACCTGGGCGGGCTGACCGAAACACTGGGTGAACTGCGCCGGCGCTGCCTGGACCTGCTCAGGCCGGGTTATTCGCACGAGGTGGAGCGCCTTTTGAACTGGATGGACGAGATCTTTGCCCAACTGGTGACCATGGACTACCCGGATGCGATCACCGATGGACTGCGCCGCAAGACCGACCTGGCGCGCGGCATCATCGAGCGCACGCGGGCAGACATCACGATCAGTTTCCGGCAGAGCGAACTGGAAAGTGCACTGGAAAGGCTGTCAATTCGTCTCGACAGCCTGGAAGGCAAATGAGGACCATCCGCTGCTCGGAACTGGGTACCTATCTTTTCTGTGAGCGGGCATGGTGGTACCAGCAGCAGGGCATCGCCTCGCAAAACGAGGCGGAGTTGAACACCGGGACTGAACTGCACCGGGCTTTCAGCCGGACGATATTTGCCTCGGTGCTGTTGAAACTGGCTGGTTGGGTTTTGCTGACCTCCGGTTTGGTGCTGGCGATCTACTACCTGGTCAGCCGCATCATATGACGTACTTATATATAGCGCTGCTGCTGATCCTGGCGGCAGCGCTGGTCTTTTGGCTTGCAGGACGGAAGCGCAAGAAAAGCGGTCTGCCGGGCGGCGAGATCATCTATGCCGACAGCCGCCTGTGGCAGAGAGTGACTGAACCCTATTTTGATTCCCACCTGCGCCTTTCCGGCAAGCCAGATTTTGTGATCAAACAGGGCCACACCAGCATCCCGGTGGAGGTCAAGACCGGGCGTACTCCCAGTGCGCCATATGACTCGCATATCTTCCAGCTGGCGGCATACTGCGTGCTGATCGACCGTGCCACCGGTCTGCGTCCGCCCTACGGCATTTTGCATTACCCCGAACGGACCTACAAGATCGATTTCACCGGGGAACTGGAAGACAGCCTGCTGGACCTGCTTAAAGAGATGCACAGCAGGGAAAAGTTTAGCAACGGCGTGCCGCGTTCGCATGAATCCGAGGCGCGCTGCAGAAAGTGTGGTTTCAGGAAGGTGTGCGACCAGAAACTCGCCGGTTGACATCCACCCGCAATTCAAGTATCCTTTACCTTGCGTCCGGGCGGGACCGACGCGGCGGAGCCCTGCGAACCCCGTCAGGTCTGAGAGGAAGCAGCGGTAAGGAGGATACTTCGGGTGCCGTCGGGAAACCTGCCCGGGCGCATTTTTAATGAAAGCCAGGATATGATGAACCATTCCGAACCCAACCCACCGGTCATTTCATACGAAGGGTCCGATTACCAGGAATCCTTCTGGGAAAAGGGCGGACGCCAGTATGAAGACCTGACCGAAGCGATCGCACTCAAACGTCTGCTGCCACAAGAAGGTCGGCTGATGCTGGAAATCGGAGCCGGTGCCGGGCGCAACACCCCACGTTATGCCCAGTATGAGCGTGTGGTGTTGATGGACTACTCACGCACCCAACTTCAACAAGCCAGCCAGCGCCTGGGGGCAAGCCAGCGTTATGTCTATGTGGCGGCGGATGTCTACAAGCTGCCATTCATGGGCGGCCTGTTCGACGGCGCGACCATGATCCGCGTTTTGCACCACATGGCTGAGCCACAACTGGCACTGCAGAACATCCGGCGTGTGCTGGCAAAAGACGCCACCTTCATCCTGGAGTTCGCCAACAAGCGCAACCTGAAAGCCATCGCCCGTTACCTGCTGGGCAAGCAGGAATGGAACCCCTTTGACCGAAACCCGGTCGAATTCACCGAATTAAACTATGATTTTCACCCCAAAGCGATCCGCGCCTGGCTGCGGGCGTGTGATTTCAAGATCGACAGGCAGTTGACCGTCTCACATTTTCGAACAGAATTCCTGAAACGCCGCGTCCCGTCCAAAACGCTGGCGGCGCTGGACAGCATGCTGCAGTGGACAGGTGCCTTTGCGCAGTACACGCCCAGCGTCTTCACCCGTGCGCTGATGCAGGGGGCGGCGCCTACGGTCAAGCCGGGGGCTTTCTTCCAGTGCCCGGTCTGCGGCTGTGACCTGCCCGAAGAACAACACGATATAAAGTGCCCACAGTGCGCAAAGACCTGGCAGTTCCGCGACGGCATTTATGATTTCAGGATCCAGGCATGATCTGGAACGAAATCTGGCATTTCCCTTGCCCGCTATGGTGAATTAACTGGGTCCATACCAATTAAAAAACGGGGCACTTATCAAAAGTGCCCCGTCCTTGTGTCTCCAGGCAGCCTAAATATACAGGTCGCGCTTGTTATAGATCCAGTACCCAGCCACCACGCAGACCAAGATGATCAGCGCGGAAAGTGCCAGGTAGATACCTTCCAGCTTGCCGGTGGTATAGAGGGTTGCCGGGTCAAAATACTTGAAGGGTGTGACATACCTGAGAAAATCCAGTTTTTCCTGCAGTTCGATCGCCACGGACATGAAATAGGTCACCAGGATGATCGCAATGGCGATCTGACCGGAGCGCTTGTAGCGCTTCAGGGCACAACCCAGGAACAGCCCGATAGACAGGAAGACGAGTTCAACCAGGAAGAGTGCCAGCATGGACAGGGTCAGGTAGTCGTAAAAGTCCTGCCCGGGCTGGTAGGTGCGGGTGGCGACCAGGGTGGTGCCCCAGGTGATCAACACAAAGGTGATGCAGTAGGTCAGGGCTGCCAGTGCCTTGGCGGTGACCACTTTTGAGCGCGATACCGGCAGCACGAGCGAGAACTCCACGGTCTTGTCGCGTTCTTCCTTGGAGATGATGTCACTGCCCCACAAGGCACCCGCCATGGCACCCATCAGGTAAAAATAGATCGACATGAGGCCCAAAAAGCCGCTGATCGTGGTCAGGTTAAAGGAGCGCATACTGAAGGCGTCGATCATTGCTTTGGGCATGGAGTCCAGCAGGGCGAGTAGCTCTGGGCTGCCTTCGAACGAGGCAAATTTGGACACTGCCACCATCACCATCAGGAATATGATGACACTCCAGGTGATCAGGGATTTTAAATTGGCTTTGAGTTCACGAAAGTATATGTTCATCGCAGCTCCTTATGACACGGCGTGCACATCGCGCTGGTTGTAGCGCCAGTAGCTCAGTACCAGCGCCAAAAGGCTGACCGCCAGGTTAAGCGCCACCAGGCGGGTGTCATAACTGCCGGTGGTAGTGATCGCTGCGGCGTCAAAATGCTTGAAGGGTGTGATCCACTCGATCGCCACCTCGTCAAAGATGCCGTTCAGGGAGTTTAAGACATACATGCCAAAGCCCAAGCCCAGCGCGTAAGGCGTGACACTGCGCACACGCCTGACCAGCAGCGAAACGATCAGTCCGACAGACAGGAAAAAGAGCTGGAAAGGCAGGATTGTCGCCAACAGCAGCAGCAAATTGCGCATTTCAAAGTCCCGGCCAGGTTGAAAGAGCCCGATGGCAATGAAAGTGCTTATCCAGATGACCGCATTGGTAAGCGCCAGGCTCGCCAGGGCTGCCAGCAGCTTGCTGGTCAAAATCTGCGTGCGGCTGACCGGGCGGGTCAAGAGAAAATCGGCGGTCAACTCAGTCTCTTCGATCGAAACCAGCCCAAAGCCGTAATTGCCCGCCTGGATCGCCAGGCACAACTGGACGAACAAAAAGATGAAGCTGAAAAAGCCCAGTGCTGTCGCCAGGTCCATGTTATTCAAGCCGAATACCGCCTTCATCTGCGGCGGGAAGTTGGCCAACACCTGGTTCATCAGGGCGGCTTCGTCAATGAAGACCGGCGAAAACGAGTAGAACAGGATGATCAGCAGCGCCAGCGAGAGCGACCAGGTGATCACTGAACGCAGGCGGATCAAAAATTCATGCCTGAAAATGTGCCGGTTCATGGCTATGCCTGCTCGTAATAGTGCATAAAGATCTCTTCGAGGGTCGGCTCTTCGATGGTGATGTCGCTCAATTGCAGCGCACTGACCTGCTGCACCACCTGGTTGATGTTGCCTTTGAAGAAGAAACTGAGCGTGCCGTTCTCTTTCGAGAGGTTGGTCACACCCGGCAGATCGAAGGCCTGTGGGTCCAGCCCCTCGGCGACAATGCGCACCTTCTTGTAATTGTTCTGCTGCAGGGTTTTGATATCCGAAACTTCGGCAATGCGTCCTTCACGGATGATGCCCACCCGCGTGCACATGCGCTGCACCTCGCCCAGGATGTGTGACGAGAAGAACACGGTCACCCCGCGGGCATTCTCCTGGCGCACCAGGTCAAAGAACTTGCGCTGCATCAGGGGGTCCAGCCCGGCGGTGGGTTCGTCCAAAAAGAGCAGGCTGGGGCTGTGCAGCAAACCCTGCACGATGCCGACCTTCTTTTTGTTGCCATAAGATAGGTCGCTGATGCGCCGGTTCAGTTCCAATTCCATGTACTCGGACAGTTCCTGCATGCGCTGTGTGCAGTCCTTCTGGAAAAAGCTGGCTGAATATTTCAACAGGTCGATGACCTTCATGCCTTCATAGTAATAAACCTCGGAAGGCAGGTAGCCGATGTCCTTGCGGATTTCGGGGCCATCTTTGGTGACATCCTTGCCGAAAACGGTTGCCCTTCCGCTGGTCGGGTGGATCAGCGACAACAACAGGCGGATGGTGGTGGACTTGCCGGCGCCGTTGGGGCCGATGAAACCGAAGATCTCACCCTGCTCCACACCGAACGAGACATCCACGATGCCCCTGGACTTGCCGTAGTACTTGGTCAACCCTTCAACTTCGATTATGCACATAATTACTCCTTGTATCTGCCCGTTGATCCGTGGGGGATGTATGATCTGAAGGCGATCCTTCTCACTTCCATATGTCGGATGGGTGCATGACGAAAAATTCGGGCTAAGTGTATTACCAAGGCCTCTAAAAGTCAATCACTTATGAACAGGTCGCTACCCATGTGAATTAAGGACAAAAAATGAGCAGTTTTCCCATAAAACGCTCTTTGTCATTATAATTAAGCATCGTCCATCAGCCAGAAGCAAGGACAGCGCATCCCATGGCCATGTCTTCTCGAGAAAGGTTAATATCCGCCCTCGCGCACCAAAACCCGGACCACACGCCGTGTGCGTTCATGCTGCATGGCGCTCTGCATAAATCCAGCCGCAATTACCTCGACTTTATCGACCGCCAGCTTGCCATGGGCCTGGATGCCTTCGTCGAACTGCCCCCGCGTGCCCCCCACACTGTCAATGACCACTACAACCTGCACGGCCTGCCGGTCAGCTACCACCCCGATGTGGTCATCTGCGAGTTCAAACAGCCCGGCTTGAACGAGCCGCTGCTGGTCAAGGAGTATCACACACCAGCCGGCATGCTTGTATGCGAGGTCCGGCAGACCGACGACTGGCGCTGGGGCGACCATGTGCCTTTTCTGGACGACTACATCATCCCGCGAGCCACCCGGTTCCCGCTTGGCAGTGAAGAAGACCTGGCGGCGCTGCAATACCTGCTGCAGCCGCCCACCGATGCCGAGATCAATGCCGCCATACAGGAAAGCCAGCCCGTGCTTACCAAAGCCCGCCAGGAGGACCTGCTGGTGGCGGGTGGCTGGGGTGTGGGGGCGGACATGGTGGGCTGGGTGTATGGGTTGAACCCGATGATCACCGATGCCTATGACCGCCCTGATTTTCTCAAGGCTCTCCTGGGCATGATCGCTGATTGGAACCGCAAGCGCATGTCCATCCTGCTCGAGATGGGCCTGGACTTGTATATCAAGCGCGCCTGGTATGAGAACGTAGATTTCTTCTCTCCCAAAAAGTGGCGCGAGTTTATTTATCCCATCCTGAAAGCTGATGCCGACCTGGCACACCAGGCGGGTGCCAAATTCGGCTACATCATCACCGCCCGCGCGATGCCCCTGCTGGAAATGATCGCCGAAGCGGGGGTGGATGTGCTGATCGGCGTGGACCCGCACACCTTTGACCTGGCAAAGGCCAAAGCCATGCTGGCGGGCAGGGTCTGCCTGTGGGGCGGGGTCAACGGGCACCTGGCGGTCGAGCAGGGTACGCCCGAGGAGGTGCAAGCGGAAGTGCGCGCGGCGATGGAACAGCTGGCACCGGGCGGTGGTTTCATCCTCTCACCGGTCGACAACGTGCGCGAAGACACACCCACAGCAAATGAAAATGTCCGGGCGCTGATCCGTGCCTGGCAGGAATTTCGATAATACAGCCATTGGAGAAAACCATGACGAGTAACCCATTCAGAAGCATCCCGATCATCGACGGGCACATTCATTTCGGGCACCCTTCCTACCGTGAGAATTTGGTTCAAATCCTCGATCAGGCCAATATCGGTCGCTTTAATATCGTCTGTACACCGCATATGCAGCGCCTCAGCCTGGTGCCTGATGCCCTGCAGTTGAAAGCGCTATTCCCCCGCAGGTGTTACGTCTTTGGCGGGCTGGATATCTCGACCCTCTTCATGGCACCGCAATACGCCGGCGAGGTCTTTGCCCACTATGTCGACAGCCTGCTTGAGATGGGCTGTGACGGCATCAAGATGATCGAAGGCAAGCCGCAGATGCGCAAAACCCTGCCCATCCCCGATTTTGACGCCGCGGTTTACGCCCCCTACTGGGATCACATGGCAGAAACGGGCACTCCGCTGGTCTTCCATGTCAACGACCCCGAAGAATTCTGGGATGCTGAGCGCTGCCCGGGTTGGGCAAAAAAGATGGGCTGGTTCTATGGCGACGGCACCTACATCAACAACGAAGTGCAATACCGCCAGGTGCTGAATGTGCTCGAGCGTCACCCCAACCTCAATGTCATTTTTGCCCATTTCTTCTTTTTATCCGCGCAACTCGAGCGTCTATCGGGCTATCTTGACCGTTTTCCCAACATGCAGGTCGACCTGACCCCGGGTATCGAGATGTACATGAACTTTGCCCGCGACCCGCAGAAAGCACGCGAGTTCTTCATAAAATACCAGGATCGCATCGTCTACGGCACCGACATCGGCGCCAAGGCCCTCCTGGCGACGCCCGGGATGAACATTGAGGCCTCTGAAAGCCGCCTGCGCATCCAGCTCATCCGTCGCTTTTTGGAGACGGAAGGACCCTTCCAGTTGCAATCGGAGGAAGGCTTCCTCTTTGGTGACCCCGAATTCACCTTCCAGGGCATCGCCCTGCCGGATGAAGTGCTGGAAAAGATCTACCACGGCAATTTTGAACGCAGCGTGTCCGCCCAGCCCAGAACGCTCAACATCCCCGCGGTCATTGAAGAATGCGATCGCCAGGAAGCGGTACTGGGTGCCATGCGCGTTATGCAGCCCAACCAGGGTATTGACCTGGGACTGATCACTCAGACCCGGGAGTTTTTCAAGTCATTGACCTGACTTATCCATTGATCCGTTTATTGCGAAAGGAGAAATCATAATGAAAACGATCAAAAAATGGCAGGAACCCCTTTATGGGATCGGCGGCTTTGGCCCCGGCTTTATGTACCAGCTGGTGATGACCTACCTGCTCTATTTCTACCGCCCGGCAGTGGCCCGCATCGAGACCGGTGCACTGATCTTTGCCCCGGCGGCTGGTTACGCCGCGGGCATGCTCATCGCGCGCATCCTGGATGGCGTGGTAGACCTGCCCATTGCCAACTGGACGGATAACCTCAAGAGCCGCTGGGGTCGCCGACGCCCGCTGATGATCATCGGGCTGGTGCCCACCATCATTGCCTTCATCATGCTCTGGTACCCACCCATGCCGGGTGTCGGTCTCAATGCCACCGCATCCTGGGCGAACGCGGTCTACGTCTCGGTGGTCTCGACGATCTATTTCTTCTTCCATACCCTGATCGTGGTGCCCTACCTGGCATCGCTTTCCGAGATCGTCACCGATGAGAAGTCCCGCGTGCGCGTGGCAAGCTGGCAGACTTTCTTTAACACCATGGGCTATGTGCTGACCTTCGTCGTGGCACCCATGCTGTTCAATAAGTTTGGCATCCGCGGCACGATCTGGTTGCTGGCGCCCAGTTTCCTGTCCTTCCTCGGTCCGATCCTGGTGATCAAGGAAAGTTCGACGCTTGAAGCAGACACGAAGAGCAAGGTGGCGGACGTGCCGCTGTGGCAGAGCATCAAGATGACCCTCAACAACCCGCTCTTCCGCATCTACATTGCCTCGCTGGCGACCTTCTACTTCGGGCTGCAGTTCTTCCTGGGCGGTATTGCCTTCATGGCAGCGGACATGATGGGGCTTTCGGATGCCCAGTTGGGCCTGATGAACGCTGCTGCCTTCGCCCCCATCCCCTTCATGCTGCTTCTGTTCAACTTCATTGTCAAGAAAAAGGGCATCAAGTGGGCTTTCCGGCTGAGTTTGCTGGTCTTTGCCTTTGCCATGCTGCTCTTCCCGCTGGGCTGGACAAAGCTTAACCTGCCCATTCCGCCCTTCCTGGTGGGTGTGATCGCCGGGGCGATCGGCAGCTTCTCGATCGGCGTGTTCTTCACCATCCCCTACGCGCTGCCCGCCCAGATCGCTGCCAACGAGGCAGCCCAGACCGGCAAGGACCGCGCCGGGATGTACTTCGCGGTGCAAGGCGTGATCAACCAGTTCGTCGGCGGCTTGGCAGGCTCCATCCTGACCCTCCTGCTGGGCTGGCAGTACGGCGTGATCGCCATTGGCCCGGTGGTGGCACTGGCCTGCGTGGTCGCTTTCTTCCTCTTCAAGCCCTACCCGGAAAAGGCAGCCGCAGCAGCGGAAAAACCTGCCCAGATCTAGGGCGGGCTGTTGGTTGGTTTTCGGGGAGCATACCCGGCCAGGTAAAATCACAGGCGGGTATGCTCCTACATAATGCATGCAGGCAATTCATTTCGTTTACCCGGCTTGCCTATTGACATTTGTTGACGGATTGATTAATCTATAGGTGTACGATTTCTAAATGATTAACTCTTTATAGTTCAATAGAATATCTTCAAGATCGGTTTTACTGCAGAAAAGAGGTCACATGACTGCCAGGATTTTGCGTTCGCTTATTCTCATTGTGTTAATTCTCTCGTTCGGACTCGCCGCAAGTGCTGCCCAGGCCGTTTCAATCGCACCTCCCATCACCTCGTTATCCAAAATCGTGATGGATGAGGGTCCCATGCCCAGTCCTTTGGGCAACCGGATAAGCGCACCTGGCTCGATCAGTGCTAGCGATGGGAGCTACAACGACCGAATCTATATTTCATGGAATTCGGTGGATGGTGCGACATATTATGAACTCTATGTAAGAACTGAGGATGATCCTTCTTTAACCAATATCTATTCGGGTGGGAGTACCGACTATGATGATACTTATGCCTTGGGCGGTACATATTATTACTACTCGGTTAAAGCCTGTGATGTTAGTGAGTGCTCCGATTATTCCAGCTCCGATCAGGGGTATATCGACCTGGACCCACCCAGCAGTGTAACCGCATCGGATGGGACCAGTACCTCCGAGATTTTGGTTGAATGGGTGCTCTACAGTCGGAGATCCAGTTTGCCGGTCGAGATTTGGAGCAGTGACAGCGATGATCCGAACAGTGCAGATTATTACGATGTCGGTTCAGGCAGTTCATACTCAGACATGAACGCTGACCCGGGCAAGTATTACTATTACTGGGTCAAAGCTTGTGGCGATGACTTCTGCTCCGATTTATCGACCTCATACGACCAGGGTTACATGGACATCGAGGCAGTATCAGGGGTCTCAGCCTCTGACGGGACACACACAGACAAAGTTGAGATCACCTGGGACTTTATGCCTGGCATGGACGCATTTAATATCTACCGTTATACCAGTGATGATCCAACCGGACTTGATCCTCTTGATTTGGTACTATATGAAACCTCGTACTTTGATACGACCGCCGATCCGGGCACCACTTATTATTACTGGGTTAAAGCCTGCGGCCCGGATGAATGTTCAAGCAGTTTTTCCACCTCAGACAGCGGCTACCGCCTGGCTCTGAATTACCACCTGTTCCTGCCGCTGATCCTCAAGTAGGCGTATTCTCAGAACGGACAAATGGCACACCTCAATAGGAGATGTGCCATTTTGTCTTAAAAACAACTTGGGGCTAGATCCACTTCAAAATGCCGGCGAAAACCACCATCATCAGCACATCGATCCCAAACAGGATGCCGATCACCAGGCGCTGCGTCTTGGGCTTCCAGTCGTAGCACAGGAACGACACCACGAAGAAGGGGATGTAGACTGTGATGAACACCGGCAGGGCACCCCACCAGGTATAGACCCAGTGAAAAGCGGGGGTCATTGCCAAAAAGATCTCGATCACCGAGAACAGTGCGGCGTTGAGGATGGCAAAGAAGATGCGGTTGTTGATCCCCAGGATCTTGGCCTTGGGGTCTTCGGGTAATAACTTGCTCAAAACCAGCCCGGCAACCGAGAACATCAGGCTCAGTTCGATGCCCACCCCGACGAGCAGCAACCAGGAGGTGCCGGTGGGGACGGTCCAAAGGGCGTGCCCGCTGAACTTCTGGATCAGGGCGTTGATGATCTCGAAGAACCAGTGCGTGGCATACAGCGACAGCCCGGCAGCGATGCCTTTCCAGTTCTTTTTGCTGTACTCGTTGGTGTAGATATACATGACCAGTGCCAGCAGTGTGATGACGTACCATTGAAAATTTTCGCCGCTGCGCAGGATGGCAAGGGCTTGTTGGGTGAGTTCGGGTTGATCCATTTTTTCTCCTTTTAATAAGTGCTTTGATGAATTGTATCAAACCGACAGCACGTCGACAGGGTGATACAATAATATTCGAATGAAGAT
>ENA-UOUL01004094-UOUL01004094.1-bioreactor-metagenome-genome-assembly--contig:-NODE-4094-length-13923-cov-2.680919_pt1 | contig 13923 bp, 10 predicted proteins | sample MGYA00249838_ERZ747220 | MGnify/ENA primary metagenome ERZ747220 (study PRJEB28778, sample SAMN05720191) | bioreactor metagenome | isolation source: Anaerobic biogas reactor | place: USA:Washington...
GGGGAGGCCGGTCGGCTCGCTGAACGCACCGTCGGGGCCGGGCCGCCAGGGCACGACGGCGGTCACCGCGGCGGCGGGCAGCGGGCCGTACAGGTGCGGGAACCGCATCGACTCCGGGTCGCCGGGGACGCCGGGTTCCCAGCGGACCGGGTCGGTCAGGCGGGCGGGGTCGACGACCAGCAGCAGCAGGTCGTCGCGCCCCGCGTACAGCCGGTTGGCGGGCAGGGGGACCTGCTCGGGGGTCGACAGGTGGACGAAGCCGTCGGTGCCCTCGGCCGGCGTGACGAGCGAGGGCGGCGCCAGCGATCCCAGCGTGAGCGCCGCCCGCCACGCCGTCGCCGTCGTGATGTGCACCAGCATCGTCGGCGTCGCGCTCGGGGTCGGTGCGTCGGTCACCCGCGCACGCTAGGTCGGAGGTGCGCCCCCGGCCCGCAGCGCGCCGGTCGGTCCATCCGTTCTGACACAGTCGGCGGACAGGGTTGTCCGTCGGTTGTGTCAGAACGGGAGGATCAGGCTCGGTCGCCGCTCTGACGCACTTAGCGGACAGGGTTGTCCGGCCGCTGTGTCAGAAGCGCTCCGGGGCCGGGGCCGGGGCCGGGGCCGGGGCCGGAGCCGGAGCCGGAGCGTGGGTCGAGGGCCGGGACGCGGGTCAGCGGGTGCTGACGGTCGCGGTGTCGCGGCCGGAGCGGAGGACGTGGCCGCTGAGGGCGCCGGTGGCCTGGTTGTCCTCGACGGCCACGACCCCGTTGACGTAGACGCGGCGGACGCCGTTCGCCTCGGCGGTGAGGCGGGGCGAGTCGCCCGGGAGGTCGCGCACGAGCGTGGCGTGGTCGGCGCCGACGGTCTCGGGGTCGAACACGAACAGGTCGGCGAAGTGGCCCTCCGCGATCGTGCCCCGGTCGCGGAGCCCGAACAGCTTCGCGGGGACCTCGGTCATGAGCTGCACGGCCCGCTCGAGCGTGACCAGCTTCCGGCCCCGCAGCGTGTCGGCGAGGAACCGGGTCGGGAACGGCGCCCCGCACATGCGGTCGAGGTGGGCGCCGGCGTCGGACCCGCCGAGCATCGCCCGGTCGTCGGCCCAGGTCTGGCGGCGGAGCTCCCACGATGCGTCGTCGCCGTCGGGCGGGATCGGCCAGAGCACCGTGCGCAGCTCGTCGGCGACCACGATGTCGACGAGCGTGGCGAACGGGTCGTCGGACCCGCGCTCGGCGGCGACGTCGGCGACCCGGCGGCCCTTCAGCCCCTCGTTGGCGTCGCTGTAGGTGTCGCCGATGACGTAGTTGGCGAAGTCGGCGAGGCGCTTGAACACGCCGGCCTCGTCGGACCCGGCCCGCTCGAGCATGAACGCCTGGGTGTCGGGGTCCTGGAGCCGGGCGATGCGCTCGGGGACGGGCAGGCGGAGGATGTCGCCCCAGCCGGGGATCAGGAACAGCCCGCAGTGGGTGAGGAAGCTCATGTTCATGGGCACCTGCACCGGCAGGGTGAGGGCGACGACCCGGCCGCCCCGCTCGCGTGCGACGTCGTCGGCGCCGAGCTGGCGGGGGATGCGGCCCGGCTCCTTCGAGTCGATCGTGAGCACGTTCCAGTTGAGGGGGCGGCCGGCGGCGGCGGACATCGACGCGAACAGGTCGATCTCGTCGTCGCTGAAGCGGTCGAGGCAGCCGTCGGTCATGCCCTCGAGCGTGGTGCCCGGGTGCTCGCCGACGACCTCGCACAGGGCGATCAGCTCGTCGGTGGTCGCCCAGCGGGACGCGACCGGCTGACCGTCGCCGTCGGAGTGCGTGCGGCTGAGGGTGGTGGAGAAGCCGAGCCCGCCGGCCTCGATCGACTCGGCGAGCACCCGCTTCATCTCGGCGAGCTGATCGTCGTCGGCCTCGTTGCCGACGGCGTCGGCGCCCATGACGTAGCGGCGCAGCGCGCAGTGGCCGACGAGGAACCCGGCGTTGACGCCGATTTTGCCGTCGAGGCGACCGAGGTAGTCGCCGAAGCTGTGCCAGTCCCACGGCACCCCCTGCTCGAGCGCGGCGACCGACATGCCTTCGACGCTGGCCATCATCTCCCGTGTGTAGGCGGCGTCCTCGGCGCGCAGCGGGGCGAGGGTGAACCCGCAGTTGCCGCTGATCACGCTGGTGACGCCGTGGACGTTCGACGGCGAGACGTGGGGATCCCAGAAGATCTGGGCGTCGTAGTGGGTGTGGGGGTCGATGACGCCGGGGGCGACCACCAGCCCGGTGGCGTCGAGCGTCTCGGCCGCGTCCTCGGTGATCGTGCCCGGTTCGGCCACGGCGACGATCCGCCCGTCGCGGATGCCGATGTCGGCGGGGCGGGCGGGGGCACCGGTGCCGTCGACGACGGTGCCGCCGGTGATCAGGTGGTCGAGCATGGAGGGCCTCCGGGCGCGGTGCCGAAATCTGACGGGTCGTCAGATTAGGCGCGGCGCCGTCGGCCCGACACCCGCGAGGCCCGGAAGGGTGACCTCGACGAGTGTCGCGGCCGGTCGCACCACCCGTGGCTCAGGCGGCCACCGGGGTGTCGGCGGGAGGCGGGAGCATCAGCAGGTGGCGGGCCACCCGGAGGAAGGCTCGCACCCGCACCGCGTCGGGCTCGCAACGGTCGGCGAGCACGGAGACGGCCACGGGCGAGGCGCCGGTGGCGCGGCCGGCGCGCACGACGCGGGCGAGGAGGGTTTCGCTGCCCTGCACCCCGTGCTCGGCGAGGTGGTGGGACAGCCGGTCGAGGTCGATGTCGGTGTCCATGGGTCCTTTGTACGCCGGAACGAGGGTTACGGCTAGCGATGTTCCCTTCTCATCGTGATCACGTACGCTGATCGTCATGTCGAGGCTCAGGGACGTCGAGATCAAGCACCTGGTGGCCCTCCGGGCGGTCGCCGAGGAGGGCACGTTCGGCCGGGCGGCCAACCGGCTCGGATACACCCAGTCGGCGGTGAGCCAGCAGATCGCCGGCCTCGAACGGGCGCTGGGAGCACCGGTGTTCGACCGTCCGGGCGGCCCGCGCCCCGTCGAGCTCACGCCCCTCGGCTCGCTGCTGCTCGAGCACGCCAACGACGTGCTCGGGCGGCTCGACGCCGCCGGCGCCGCGGTCGAGCGCTTCGTGCGGGGCGAGACCGGGCCGCTCGTCGTCGGCACGTTCCAGAGCGTGACGACCTCGATCCTGCCGACGATCGTCGGCCGGCTCCGGGAGGAGTCCCCCGACGTCGACATCCGCCTCCGCGAGAGCAACGACAAGGAGGCGTTCCCCGGGGCCCTGGTCCGGGGCGAGCTCGACCTCGCGTTCACGCTCGACGACGACTGGCCCGGCGTCGAGACCGAGGTGCTGTTCGAGGACCCGTTCGTCGTGGTCACGCCGCGGTCCGATCTCCGCGCCGGGTGCTTTCCGGTCCAGGACCTCGTCGGCCGGGGGCTGGTCGGCTACCAGCTCACGAGCTGCCAGCGCGAGATCGAGGAGGGCCTCCGCCGGGTGGTCGACGGCGACCTCGACTGGGTGTTCCGCACCGACGACAACCTCGCCGTCGTCGCGCTCGTCCGGTCGGGGCTGGGGGCGGCGGTCGTGCCGCGGCTCGCGGTCGACGTCGACGACGACTCGGTCGCGATCCACGACCCCGAGCCGCCGATCCCGCCCCGGCGCGTCGGCCTGTCGTGGAAGGCGGGCCGTACGCTCAGCCCGGTCGCCCTCCGCTTCGCCGAGATCGCCCGCGAGGCGTGCCGTCCCCTCCAGCTCTCGGGAGCGGGCGCCGGCGCGGCCGCGGCTGTGACCACCGCCTAGCACCCGAAATTTCAACCCTGGTCCCCCGTATCGGTGGAGGAGGATTGAAATTTGGGGAGGTCAGGGGATGTGCTCGAGGTCGGCGGTGGTGATCGACCCGGAGCGGACCGCGTAGCGGCAGAGGTTGTCCTTCGCCTCGGGACCCTCCAGACCGGGCACGCCGGCGGAGGCGTACTTCTTGACGAGGTCGGCGATGCAGTTCTCGACCCGGCTGCGGGAGAGGAACAGGCGCTCGGCGGCCTGGGCGTAGGAGGCCGGCCGGGCCTGGTCGCCCCGCTCGGTCAGCAGCGGCTCGCACAGGGCGGTGAGGATGCGGCGCTCGGCGTTGGTGAACTCCAGCAGGTACTGGGTGGCCGGGCCGTCGGTGGGGATGGGGCGGGTGGAGCCCAGGTCGGGCGCCGCCTCCAGCTCGACCTGCACGTCGTGGGTGCGGATGCGGCCCCGCAGCTGCACGGTGACCCGGTCGATGGGCAGGGACGCGATCTCGTCCTGGTTCTCCAGCACCCGGGTCGGGCCGGTGTCGGGCACGAGGTAGACCGGCTGACTGGCCGAGTCGTTGCGGACCCAGAGCCGACCGTCCTGCATGCTCACCGTCGCGGCGGTGCGGCTGACGCCGAGGTCCTCGGGGCCGCCGTCGGCGCCGGAGCCGACCTGCACGTCGCACACCGAGCTGCGTCCGATCCGCACCCGTTGGCCCTCCTCGATGGTGGCCTGGTGGTCGCCGTGGGTCACGGTCGCTTTCGGCATGGCGCCCATCCTTCCACGATCCGCCGTCGCACCGGGTCGATCCGGCGCCGGACCAGGGAGCGTCAGAGGGCGAGGAGGTGGCGGAGCTCGGCGGCGATGCGGTCGGCGTCGACGGTCAGGGCGTCCTCGAGCGGCGGCGCGAACGGGAACGCCGGGACGTCGGCGGTGGCCAGGCGGCGGACCGGCGCGTCGAGGTCGTAGAACGCCTCCTCGGCGACCACGGCGGCGACCTCGGCGCCGACGCCGAAGCTGACGTTGTCCTCGTGCACGACCAGGCACCGGCCGGTGCGACGCACCGAGTCGAGGACGGTGTCGGTGTCGAGCGGGGCGATCGTGCGCAGGTCGATCACCTCGACGTCGCCGACCCCCTCCGCGGCGAGCCGGTCGGCGGCCTCGACCGCGAGGTGACGGTGGAGGCCGTAGGTGACGACCGTGGCGTCGCCGCCGGGCCGGGCCACGGCGGCGACGCCCATCGGGACCCGCCAGGTCGGGTCGTCGGGCACCGGCCCCTTGACGAGCCGGTAGGTCTTCTTGTGTTCGAGGAACAGCACCGGGTCGGGGTCGGCCAGCGCCTCGCGGAGCAGTCCGGCCACGTCGGCCGGGGTCGACGGGGCCACTACCTTGAGGCCCGGTACGTGGCCGTACGTCGCCTCGATCGACTGCGAGTGGTACAGCGCGCCGTGCACCCCGCCGCCCCACGGCGCCCGGATGACCAGCGGCACCGCGTAGTCGCCGTCGGAGCGGTAGTGGATGCGCGCCGCCTCGCTCGCGATCTGGTCGTAGGCGGAGTGGATGAAGTCGGCGAACTGGATCTCGCAGATCGGCCGGAGCCCGGCGAGCGCCAGGCCGATGCCGATGCCGACGATCGACGACTCGGCGAGCGGCGTGTCGAGGACGCGGGCGGACCCGAACTCCTCGGCCAGGCCGGCGGTGGCCCGGAACACGCCGCCGCGGGGCCCGACGTCCTCACCGAGCACGACCACCCGCGGGTCGTCCGCGAGGAGCTGTTGCTGGACGTGGCGCACGGTGTCGATCACGTTGCGTTCGGTCGCGGGTCCGGCGTCGTCGAGCGGCTTCTCGGCGTCGACCGCGACCGGCTGGTCGCCGAGCCCGTCGGGCGCGCCGCGCAGCGGACGCAGCGGGCGGGCGAACACCCGGCTCGCCGCGGTGGCGGGATCGGGGAAGGCGGCGGCCTCGGCCCGCCCAGCGGCCTCCTCGACCTCGGCGGTGACCTCGGCGGTGATCTCGTCCTCCCGCTCCTCGGTCAGCAGCCGCTGCTCGATCAGGTACTGGCGGATCTGGCGCAGCGGGTCCTTCTTCCGCCACGCCTCGACCTCGTCGGGGCTGCGGTAGGTGCGGTCGTCGTCGTCGGAGGTGTGGGCCCGGAAGCGGTAGGTCTTGCACTCGATCAGCGTCGGCCCGTCGCCGGCACCGGCCCGACGGATCGCCTGGTGCGTCGCGGCGTACACGTCGAGCGGGTCGTTGCCGTCGACGATGACCCCGCCGAAGCCGTACGCGTGGGCCCGGTCGGCGACGTCGTCGACCGCGCTCTCCTTCGTCAGCGGCACCGAGATCGCGTAGCCGTTGTTCTCGCACACGAACACGCACGGCAGCGAGTGGATGCCGGCGAAGTTGAGCGCCTCGTGGAAGTCGCCCTTCGACGTGGCCCCCTCGCCGAAGTAGGCCACCGCGACCTGGTCGTCGCCGCGCCGCCGGGCGGCGTAGGCGAGGCCGGTGGCGTGGGGGAGCTGGGTGGCGATCGGCGACGAGCCGGTGACGATGCCGCGGGCCGCGCTGCTCCAGTGGTTCGGCATCTGGCGGCCGCCCGAGCAGGGGTCGTCGCCGCGGCCGAATACGCCGAGCAGCACGTCCTCGGCGCTCATCCCCAGCGTCAGCACGACGCCGGTGTCGCGGTAGTAGGGGAGGACCACGTCGTGCCCGGCCCGGATCGCCCACGCCGAGCCGACCTGGGCGCCCTCGTGGCCCTGGCACGACACGACGAACGGGGCCTTGCCCATGCGGTTGAGCGACCAGATCCGCTGGTCGAGCGTGCGGGCCAGCAGGATCGTGCGGTAGATGCCGAGCAGGTCGGCCTCGGTCAGCCCCAGGGCGGTGTGGCGGTCCGGGATGTGCAGCGTCGAGCGGTCGTCCCCGAGCGGAGCGTGCATCGTGCGGGCCATCGGGTGCCTCCGGTGCGGTGGTTCAGGCCGAGGGGCGGGGCGATCCTCGGAGTCGGGCGACCGCCGAGATCGCGGCGAGCCGGTCCTCGGCGGTGCGGTCGGCGGCCTCGCCGGGCGGGATGCCGTCGGCATCGGCGCGGGCGAGGACGGTGCGCAACGTGTCGGCGATGCCCGCCACCCGGGCGTGGGCCCGGTCGCGGTCGTACGGTGCGCCGGACGGGTGTCGTTCCTCGGCGATGTTGATCACTCCGCCGGCGTTCACGACGTAGTCGGGCGCGTACAGCACACCCCGATCGACGATCGCCTGCCCATCCGTCGACGTGGTGAGCTGGTTGTTGGCCGATCCGCACACTGCCGCGCAGTGTAGTTCCGGGATCGTGACCCCGCTCAGCACCCCGCCGAGCGCACACGGGCTGAACACGTCGCATTCGGTGCGGTGCGCCTCGGCCGGGTCGACGACGGTGACGTCGGGGTGGCGCACCCGGACCGCGGCGATCGCGGCGGGGGAGACGTCGGCGATCGTGACCCGGGCCCCCGCCTCGATCAGGTGGTCGACCAGGGCGGAGCCGACCTTGCCGACGCCCGACACGACGACGTGGCGGCCGCCGAGGTCGGCGGTACCCCAGAGCCGCTCGGCGACGGCGTCGAGCGCGCACCGCACGCCCCACGCGGTGGCGGGGGACGGGTCGCCCGAGCCGCCGAGGGACTCGCTGACGCCGGTGACGTACGGCGTCTCGCGGCGGATGAGGTCCATGTCGGCCTGCGTCGTGCCGACGTCCTCGGCGGTGAGGTAGCGGCCCGCGAGCCCGTCGATGAACCGGGCGTAGGCCCGGATCAGCGCCTCGCTGCGGGTGGTCGCCGGGTCGCCGATGATCACCGCCTTGCCACCACCGGCGTCGAGACCCGACACCGCGTGCTTGTAGGTCATGCCGCGGGCGAGGCGGCACACGTCGGCGAGGGCGTCGGCCTCGGTGGCGTAGGGCAGGAACCGGGTGCCGCCGACGGCCGGGCCGAGCGCGGTCGAGTGGACGGCGACGATCGCCCGCAGCCCCGACGGGGCGTGGTGGCAGAACGCGACCTGCTCGAACCCCTCCTGCTCGGCGTGGGCGAAGACGGACGGTGCCTGCATGGTCACGCCCAGGGTAGGCACGCGCCTCCGGTGCTCACCGGGGGACGCCTGGGGCCACAGGGGATCGGCCCCGGGCGTCACACCGGCCCGCCGCGCCGGCCCGGGCATCACTCCGGACCGGCGCGGCGGTGGGCGTACTGGCCGCGGGGACCGCGGCCATCGCCATTCCTCCCGGTCCCCCGCTCGACGGGAGGAGGAGGTTGGTCCGGGGTCAGCCGGTGGTGTCGCGCACGACCACCTGGCCGCCGGTGGGCCAGGTGACGTGACGGCCGTCGGCACTGATCACCGGTGCGGTCGGGTTGCCGCCCCCGAGCTTCACGATCGTGCTCTCCAACCGGTCGAAGTGGATGATGCCCCTGCCGGCGTTGTTGAACGGGATGTTCGTCGCCGAGGTGTAGTACGCGACGTAGCGGCCGTCGTAGCTGATCGTCGGGTAGTAGGAGGAGCCGTTCGCCTGCGCTCCGCTCGAGCTGACCGACACGCGGACCGTCGTCCCTCCCACCCGGTCGTGCACGAAGATGTCGCCCATCAGGTTGGAGTCGAAGGAGACCAGGTTCGTCGCGTTCGAGAGGAACGCGACATTGGTGCCGTCCCCGCTGATGGCCGGCATGTGGGAGTCCGAGTTCGCCTGGCCTCCGCCGGTGGGGACCGAGACGCGGGTGGTCGTCGACGTGAGGAGGTCGTGCACGAAGATGTCCTCCCGGGCGTTGGTGTCGTTGGGTACCAGGTTCGTGGCCGCCGACTGGAACACGACCTGGTGTCCCTCGCTGCTCAGGGCCGGCGGGCTCGACGAGCCGGCGAAGTTGGCCTGCGCACCGCTCGACGAGACCGAGGCGCGGACGGTGGTGCCCAACAGGCGGTCGTGCACGAAGACATCACGGATCCCGTTCGTGTCGCCGTCCACCAGGTTGGTCGCGAACGACCAGAAGGCGACGACCCGCCCGTTGCCGCTGATCGCCACCTCGCCGCTGCTCTCGCCGTTCCCCTGCGTTCCGTCGGTGGCGACCGAGACGCGGGTGGTCTCGCCGGTCTCCCGGTCGTAGACGAACACGTCCCATTCGCCGTTGGTGTCGTCGTCCACCAGGTTCGACGCGTTCGAGCTGTACGCCACCACCTGGCCCGACGCGCTGATGGCCCCGTAGGCGGCGCCGCTGTCCGGGTGCCCACCGTCGGGAGTCCGCGAGACCCGCTCCGTGGTCCCGTTCCGACGATCGCGGACGTACACGCCGCCGATGGCGCCCTCGTCACCCGGGACGAGGTTGGTCGAGTTCGAAGCGAACACGGCGTACCGCCCGTCGGCGGAGAACCCCCCGCCGTAGGAGGAGCCATTGCCCGGCGTGCCGTCGCCGGCGACCGAGATCGTCGAGGTGAACGCCCCCACCCGGTGGAGGCCGACCTCCTTGTCGGTCGGCTCGCCGTCCGCGGGCAGGCTGGCGTCGAGCACGATCTCGCCCGGCACGTAGCCGTCGGACGGGACCAGCGCGTACTGATCCTCGGTCAGCGTCACGATCACGGTGTCCTCCGTCTGGGACGGCACGGCGTAGGCGGCGGGTTCGCTGTCGTGGACCCCGATGCGGACGAGGACGGTTCCGACGCAGTCGGACGTCTGGTGGTCGCATCGGATCTGGATCGGGACCGTGCGGTCGTCGCCGACCGTCAGCAGCGTCGATCCCTCGATGCGGGGCCAGCAGCCGGCGAGGGTCGTCGCGACGAGCGCGGCCACGACGAGGGTGCGACCGCGGGCTCGCCGGGTCGTGGTGGTCCTGGTCGAGGTCATGGGTGTACCTCCCATCAGAGGGTCTCGAACCACTTCAACGTCCGAGCCGCCCTCGATCCGTCGCGCGGATTCGAGACGCCGCGGCGCGGCGGCGTCGCGTGGTCCGGGTCGCCGCCGACGTTGGGGGTGGTCCGCCGCCAGCCGGTACCGTCGCGAAATGGCCCTCCCCACCGCCGCCTACTCGGTGCGCCTCCGCGTGCGCCTCGACAACGTCCCCGGCGCCCTGGGACGGCTGGCGGTAGCCATCGGCGAGGGGGGCGCGAACATCGTCGCCCTCCACGGGTTCGAGGCCAAGGGGCCGTTCCTCGACGAGGACGTCGTCATCAACTGCGCCGACGCCTCCCACATCGAGCGCGTTCGCGAGCTGATCACCGGGCTCGACGGCGTCGAGATCCTCGAGTTCGCCGACCGCACGTTCGAGATGCACGCCGGCGGCAAGATCCACGTCCTCGCGACCGTGCCGATCATCGACCGCGACGACCTCTCGATGGCCTACACGCCCGGCGTGGCGCGGGTGTGCACGGCGATCGCGGTCGACAAGGAGCGCGTCCACGACCTGACGATCAAGAAGAACACGGTCGCCATCGTCACCGACGGCACCGCCGTGCTCGGCCTGGGCGACATCGGCCCCGAGGCGTCGCTGCCGGTCATGGAGGGCAAGGCGCTGCTGTTCAAGAGCTTCGCCGACGTCGACGCCTTCCCCGTGTGCATCGACACCTCCGCCGACGAGACGCCCGACGACAAGGTCCGGGCCATCGTCGAGACGGTGTGCCGCATCGCCCCGGTGTACGGGGGGATCAACCTCGAGGACATCGCCGCGCCGGCCTGCTTCGAGGTCGAGGCCCAGCTCCGCGAGCGGCTCGACATCCCCGTGTTCCACGACGACCAGCACGGCACCGCGGTCGTCACGCTCGCCGCCCTCCAGAACTCGCTGAAGCTGGTCGGCAAGCGGATGGAGGACCTCACCGTCGTGATCTCCGGGGCGGGCGCCGCGGGCGTGGCGATCGCCAAGATCCTGATGGCCGCGGGCGTCCAGGACGTCGTGGCCTGCGACAGCCGCGGAGCGATCACCGGCGACCGCGACGACCTCAACTCCGCCAAGCGCGAGTTCGCCGCCGTCACCAACCCGCGGGGGATCTCGGGCGCCCTCGCCGACGTGTTGCCGGGCGCCGACGTGTTCGTCGGGGTGTCGGGTCCGGACCTGCTCACCGCGGACGACCTCCGCAAGATGGCGAGCGACCCGATCGTGTTCGCCATGGCCAACCCCGATCCGGAGATCCGGCCCGAGGAGGCCGAGGGGCTCGCCGCGGTGATGGCCACCGGGCGCAGCGACTACCCGAACCAGATCAACAACGTGCTCGCCTTCCCGGGCATCTTCCGGGGCGCGCTCGACGCCGGGGCCACCGAGATCACCGAGGGCATGAAGGTCGCCGCCGCCGAGGCGATCGCCGCCGCGGTGCCCGCCGACGAGCTGACGCCGGAGAACATCGTCCCGTCGGTGTTCGACCGCACGGTCGTGGAGCTGGTCGCCGCCGCGGTCGCCGGTGCCGCGGTCACCGACGGCGTCTGCCGCTGACCCGTTCCACCAGCGGTCGCGTCGTGGTCGGCCGCGCCCGTGGGCGCGCGTCCGGCGCTCAGTCCTCGTCGTCGTCGATCGGGACCGGGCCGACGACCTCGGGCTCGGACGGCGCGGCGTCGTAGCGGTTCTCCCGCACCGCCACCGACTGGATGGCGCCCCCCTCGTAGGCGGCGACCCGTAGCGCCCGGGCGACGCGGACGTACTCGTTGCCGGCGATCGAGACCTCGCCGATCGCGTCCCCGCGTGCCGAGATCGAGATGGCCGTGGCGCGGGGCGAGTCGGCCAGCCGGTTGCCCGTGATCTCGGCGTGCTCGGTGTCGCCCTCGTCGAGGGTTCGCACGACGACCAGCGGCCCGTCGGTGTCGAGGCCCTCCAGGCGGTTGTCGGTGATCCGCACCCGGGCCCGGCGGTCGACGACGATCCCGCGCCGGGGCCGTCCGCCGGTGATCCGGTTGCCGGTGACGACGATGGTGTCGTCGGACGGCTCGGACTGGATCGACACGACGTCGGTCCCGGCCGGAGCGTCGACGATGGTGTTGGCCCGCACCTCGCCGCCGACGCCCTCCATGCGGATGCCGGAACCGGCCTGCGACACCCGGAACGTGACGTGGTTGTCGACGACCAGCGCGGCGTCGCCCTTCACCGTGATCTGCCCCTGCGAACGGCCGGCGTCGGTGAGCCGGTTGCCCCGGATCTCGATGTCGTGGCCCTTCACGTAGATGCCCTCGGTGTCGGTGCGCCCGATCGGCCCCCCGTCGCCGGACGCGACCGACTCGATGCGGTTCCCCTCGATCCGCATCCCGCTGCCCTGGGCGATGATGCCGTAGGCGCGGTCGCTGCCCCAGACCTCGGAGATGTGGTTCCCCGAGCACACGAGGCCGGTCCGGTCGGCGTAGTGGAGGTTCCCGCGCTCCTGGTCGCCGATGCGGAGCCCGTGGGCGCGGACCGAGCGGATCGTGTTGTCGCGCACCGACGCCTCCCCCCACCGGTGGAACGCGAGGAAGAAGCCGCCGCCGCCCGAGCCGCGCGGTCCGGCGCCGCCGTCGACCTGGTTGCCCTCGACGATCAGGCGGTCGGGTCCGTGGTCGAGCGCACCTTCCTCCCAGGCGTGGACGGGGTGGGACACCCGCTCGAACCGGCAGTCGACGAAGCGGAGCAGTCCGAAGTCGGTCTCGATCGCGTTGAAGTCGAACCAGCGGACGCCGCTCCGGAAGCCGACGCCCTCGACGTCGACCGACGCCGTGCACCGAAGGATCGACGACGTATCGAGGCCGGTGGCGTCGAGGAACGAGTCGGCCTCGCCCCGCAGGGCGAGTGGGGAGTCGACCGCGACGGTGGTGAGCGTCGGGCACCGCCACGTGCCCGCCGGGACGTGCAGCGTGGCGAAGCGCTCCCCGCCGGTCCCGGCGTTGATCTCCCGGGAGCGAGCGAGCGCCGCGTCGAGGGCGGCGGCGAGCGCCTCGCTGTCGTCCGCTCCGCCGCCGCGGGCGCCGAAGTCGAGCAGGTCGAACCGGTCCGGATCGGGTTCCGAGGGTCGTGTCGTCGGCGCCGAGGAGCTCGGTGCCGCGGGAGTCCCCGGGGCGCTCGTGGCCGACGGGGAGCCGGTCCGCGGTCGGCGGCGTTCCTGCTGGTCGAGCGCGATCGCGACCGCCGCCGCGCCGGTCGCCGCGGCGAGCCCGGCCACGAGCAGGCCCCGCCTCGACACCCGGCGGGGCGAGGTCGGATCGCCCGCGGCGAGGGGGTCGGTATCGGTGCCCGGGTCGGGTTCGTCGGCGTCCATGGCGTCGCCCCGACGCTACGACCCCCCGGCCCCCACCCCCGGTCGGTTCGGGACCGGCTCGTGTCCGGCACCGACCGGTCCGACGCTCGGGCCCGCCGCACCCGACGCCGCCGCGCCGCCGCGCGCGTGCTGGTGGCTGGAACCGGCGTCGATCCGGTGACCTCACGCTTTTCAGGTGGTCCGGGCCGAGCGATGCCGAACAAGCGGGGACGAGGTGCCACGCGAGATCCCTGGTCACGGGGTCGGCCGCATGACACGGACGACGACGGACGAGCGGGCACGCGGGATGGAGGGCCGCTACGCGGAAGGGAACCGGTGGCGCTCACCGCCGCCGGTGTGCGGCCGATGGTTCCCGATGGGGAGGAAGGGAAACCGCGTCGCGCGACGAGTGGTGACGGTGGTCGCGTTCGTCGTCGCGCTGGCCGGGCTCGCGTCGTGCGCCCAGTACAAGACGACGTGCAGGCCGGAGCCGATCATCAAGGGCTGACCCAATCTGGCTCAGCCCTGGATCCGCGCCGTCGCGGCCAAGTGAGCCATGAACAGCATGTAGGTGTCGGTCCCCTTACGAGACGTCAGTAGGCGAATCGCCGTCTCGGCCGACTCAACACGCGTGAGTACCGCCGGCTTCGTGAACGGCTCGAGGTGGTCGTAGTCGGCCGCGTGTCGGGCCTCTATGAGCTGCACGAACGTGCCGGCGACATCGCGCAGGTCGGTGTCGTCACGTACGGCCATCAGTGCGTCGAACACCCGCGGTGGTGGTCGGTCCGGCCCGGAGACCCAAGCGCACACGCTCTTGACGCCTTGGTGTGGGATCAAACGAACGAAGCGGTGTCGAGCTTCGTCCGTGCATGGTGGCTCGGGCACTACGTGGCGAGCGACCTGCAGCGTGATCTCATGGAACAGCGCGTAGTACGCGGCTGAAACGGCGCGACGAAGATTCGCGTTTCG
>ENA-UOUL01004096-UOUL01004096.1-bioreactor-metagenome-genome-assembly--contig:-NODE-4096-length-13920-cov-8.608322_pt1 | contig 13920 bp, 16 predicted proteins | sample MGYA00249838_ERZ747220 | MGnify/ENA primary metagenome ERZ747220 (study PRJEB28778, sample SAMN05720191) | bioreactor metagenome | isolation source: Anaerobic biogas reactor | place: USA:Washington...
CGTACGAGACGACGTTCGACGGGGACCTCGTCGACGCGATGAACGCCGCGATCGAAGCGCACGACCCGCTCGGCCGCACCGTCCCCTACATGCTGTCCGCCGGAACCGACGCGAAAGCCTTCGCCAAACTCGGAATCCGGTGCTTCGGGTTCGCCCCGCTCAAACTGCCACCCGAACTGGACTTTCCGGCACTGTTCCACGGTGTCGACGAGCGCGTCCCGGTGGATGCCCTGCACTTCGGTACCCGCGTCATGGAACACTTCCTGATGCATTCGTGATTCGTGTTCCCGCGATCCGGGTTGCATGATCACCGATGTGTCCGGACGTGTCCCCCGACTCGAACGAAAGGAAAGGAAAGGATCGGTATGGCCTTCGACTACGACCCGTACTCGTTTCTGCCCGAGCTGCCCACCTTCGAGGTGACCAGCACCGACTTCGCCGAAGGTGAGGAGTGGAAGCTCCCGCAGGCCAGCGCCGCGTTCGGCATTCCCGGCGGCGGCGACGTCTCACCGCAGTTGTCGTGGTCCGGTTTCCCCGCCGACACGAAGAGCTTCGCCGTGACGATCTTCGATCCCGACGCGCCGACCGCATCCGGGTTCTGGCACTGGTCCGTTGCGAACATTCCGGCCGCCGTCACCGAACTCGCGACCGGCGCCGGCACCCCCGACGGCACCGGACTGCCGGCCGGCGCCGTCCAGTTGCGCAACGACGGTGGCGGGGTCGGCTTCCTCGGTGCCGCGCCGCCCGCGGGGCACGGCTACCACCGCTACATCGTCGCGGTACACGCGTTACCCGTCGCGGTGATCGAGGGCATCGGCTCCGACACACCGCCGGCGGTGCTCGGCTTCAACCTGTTCGGTCAGGCCACGGCGCGCGCATTGCTCACCGGCACCTACGAGGTGAAGTAGTCCCGACCTGTCGAACGGGGTGTGGGCGAGAGATCCGATCTCTCGCCCACACCCCGTTCGGCCGGTGCGTCAGTTGCCGGCGCCGACGGCGTCGGCGAGGCACGTGTACCCCGACGCACGGACCTTCCGGGCGATGCCCTTGTTGAGGCGACGCGCCCAGAACGGTCCGCCGTAGATGAACCCGGTGTAGCCCTGTACCAGCGATGCACCGGCGAGAATCCGCTGCCACGCCTGTTCGGGGGTCTCGATGCCACCGACGGAGATCAAGGTCAGACGATCACCGACCCGCAGGTGCAGGCGCCGCAACACCTCGAGGGATCGCTCGGCGACCGGCGCCCCCGACAATCCACCCGCGCCGATGGCGTCGACCCGCGCCGGATCGCTGCGCAGACCGTCACGGCGGATCGTGGTGTTCGTCGCGACGATACCCGCCAGCCCGAGTTCGACGGCGAGATCGGCGACGGCGTCGACATCCTCGTCCGACAGGTCGGGAGCGATCTTCACCAGCACCGGCACCGAAACCGTGTCGAGGACGGCCTGCAGCAGCGGGCGCAGCGACTCGACCGCCTGCAGATCCCGCAGTCCCGGCGTGTTCGGTGACGACACGTTCACCACAAGGAAATCGGCGAGCGGACCGAGCAGTTGCGCGCTGACCGTGTAGTCGGCGGCGGCGTCCTCGGCGGGCACCACCTTCGTCTTGCCGATGTTCGCACCGATCGGCACCGTACGGCGGCGCTGCCGCAACCGGTTCGACGCCTCCCCGGCACCGTTGTTGTTGAACCCCATGCGGTTGACGATCGCGCGGTCGTCCGGAAGCCGGAACAGCCGCGGCTGCGGATTGCCCGGCTGCGCCTGCGCGGTGACCGTGCCGATCTCGGCGAACCCGAACCCGAGTGGACCCCACGTGTCGACCCCGGTCGCGTCCTTGTCGAACCCGGCTGCGAGGCCGACAGGCGCGGGGAACCGGACTCCGAACACGTCGCTGTGCAGCACCGGATCGTCGACGACCAGTACCTTCGCGGCGAGGGCACGGGTCGGACCGAACCAGGTGACCAGACGCATCGCCAGGAACGCGAGGCGGTGGACGCGTTCCGGCGGCAGCAGGAACATCAATCGGAGCAGCAAGCGATACACGAACACTCTCCCTGGAGGCCGGGCCGTGGGGCCCGGGATCGGATCAGCGGACGGCGGGTTCGGGAATGTGACGGTCGGTCCGGCGGCGGCGCAGCAGCACCCGCCGACTGCCGTCCGGATACAGGCGCACCCGCGTCAGTTCCCACCCGTGGAACTCCGCGGAGATCGCCAACCGCAGCGACGCACTGACCCGTGACACCTCCCGGGGCAGCTTCAACGGCACATACTCGTACTCGTCGTTGCTGGTGTCCCACCCCACCGGGAGCCGCGTGAACCGGCTCGTGCGCTCGCCCGCCATCATTACCCTTCGACCGGGATCCGTTGCAGTCCGTCACCGGTCGCCGACGCGACCACCAGCGTGCCATCGGCCGGATCGACGGCCACGGAGTTGGGCTGTCGCACCGTCGCGAAGCGGTGGCGTTCCCGCGGGATACCGGTCGACAGATCGTAGCCCACCACCTCGTTGCTTCCGGTCAACGTCACCCACACCAGGTCACGGGCGGCGTCGTAGGTCACGGCGTACGGGGCCGGACCCACCGGGTAACGCTGCCGGAGCACCAGCGAATCGAGCGTGTACACGAGCAGTTCGTCGCCGTTGGTGTTGGTCACCATCACCCGGCCGAACGGATCGGAGATCATCTCGCTCGCACCGGTACCGGCGCGCAACGCGATGCCGAGCCGACCGTCGACGAGGTCGAGTTCGGTGATGGACGTCTGTCGCCGGTCCAGCACCGCCGCAGCGTCGCCACTCGTCACGACCACGTCGGCGGACGCCAGGCCGTCGATGGTGGTGGGTCGGTCCACACCCGCGGGGTCGGGCGCGATGTTCCACACCGTGCCGTCGGCGGTGCCGATCAACAGGTGACCGTCAGCGAGGACCGCCGCGGACACCAGCTCCCCGTCGAGCGTCGCCTGCGACGTCACCTCCCCGGATCCGACGTCGACCCGCGCCAGCTCATCGGACCCGAGCACGAGCACGGTGCCGTCGGGGCCGGCGTCCACCGTGTTCGCCTCGAACGGCAGATCCACCCCGCGAGGTTCGGCACCGGCACCGTCGAGCAGCAGCAGCTGCTCGTCGGTGGTCCACGCGGCGAGCACCGTGCTGCCCGGGACGGTGATCAGTTCGTCCACCGCGGGGAACGCCCGGACAGTGCCGGCGGGGTCGGTCGTGGTGGCGGGTGCGGCGGCGGGGGTGGCCGGTTCGATCGTCGGGAGATCCGACGACGAGTCGTCCGTCGAGGAGCATCCGGTCGCGAGGATCGCGACCATCCCGACGACCGCTGCGGCCCTCCGCGCGAGCACAGTCCTGCCGCGTGCCACCGGTCCACCCATCGTTGTCGCTCCTGCCTGTTCACCGTCTCGTCGGGTGCACCGGCCCCGGGCACCGTCGTCCAGTGTTCCCGATCGTGGACGCGCCGCCGTCACCGCCTCCGCTGCGACCCGACACGCTGTGACGGACGGCTCACCGCGGCGCGCGGTGCGGCAGCACCAGCGGGGTGCCCGTCTCCGGATGAGCACCGACCCGCACCGGATAGTCGTAGACGCGGCTGAGCAACTCCTCGGTGAGCACATCCCCGGGGGTGCCGTCCGCCACGATCAGCCCCTTCTCGAGCACACAGATGCGGTCTGCGTAGGCCGCGGCCAACCCGAGGTCGTGCAGTACCACCACCACGGCGTGACCGGCGTCGGCGCGCTCACGTACGACCCGCATGATCGTCTCCTGATGCCCGATGTCGAGGGCTGCGGTCGGCTCGTCGAGCAGCAGGGTTCGGGTGTCCTGCGCCAGCACCCGCGCCAGCGCGACCCGGGCCCGCTCGCCGCCGGACAACGCCGGGAACGGACGGTCGGCCAGATGCGCCACGTCACAGGTCGTGAACGCTGCCGCCACGATCGCGTCGTCGTCGCCGCGACGCTCGGTGCGGGCCCACGCCGCCCGCCCCATCCGCACGACCTGTCGCGCGCTGAACGGGAATCCGACGGTGTGCTGCTGCGGCAGCACCGCGCGGCGCCGCGCCAACGCGATCGGTGCCCAGTCGTCGAGGTCACGCCCCTCGACCTCGACACGTCCGCCGGTGAGTGGATGGTCGCCGGTCAGCGCGGCGAGCAGCGTGGACTTACCGGCGCCGTTGGGGCCGACGAGCGCGACGACCTCACCGACCCGCACTTCGATGTCGACGCCGTGCAGGATCTCGCGGTCGCCGCGCGACAACCTGATCTGCTCGCCGCGCAGGGTGACGGTGCCGGGGTCGGCGGGGCCGGGCAGATCGGCGCGGGCACCGAACCGCTCGAGCAACGGAATCGGGGTCACGCCCAGCCTCCCTGCTTGGCGCGGGTGCGGCGCAGCATCCAGAAGAACACCGGCCCGCCGATCAGTGACGTGAGCATGCCGAGGGGCAGATCCGCGTTGGGAACGAGGGTGCGGGCACCGAGATCCGCCGCGAGCAGTACCAGGGCGCCGCCGAGCGCGCTCGCGCACACCAGCACGCGGTGGGCGGGACCGAGCGCGAGGCGCATCAGGTGCGGCACCACCAGGCCGACGAACATGATGATGCCGGTGAACGCGACGGCGGCGCTCACCAGCACCGCAACCACCACGATCGACACCTGCCGCACCCGTTCGACTCCGACACCGAGATGGTGGGCGACGGACTCGCCGAGCGCGAGGAGATCGAGTTTCGGGGCGATCAGGATCGATGCGATCACCCCGGCAACGGTCAACGGCGCGACGATGGACACGATGTCCCAGGTGGCGCCGCCGAGACTGCCGAGCTGCCAGAACACGATCTGGTCGCGGGCGGCGGGATTCGCGACGAACGTGAACAGGGCGATGAGGCCACCGGCGAGGGCGTTGACGGCCACGCCCGTGAGGATCACGGTGACCACCTCGGTGCGGCCGTTCGATCGGGACAGTGCGTACACGAGCGCGGTGGTGACCAGACCGGACAGCATCGCCGCGCCGGCGAGCGCCCATCCGGCGGTGAACGCACCACCGAGGACGATCACGGCGGACGCACCGACCGCCGCGCCGGAGGAGACACCGATGACCCCGGGTTCGGCGAGGGGATTCGCGAAGATGCCCTGCAGCAGAGCCCCGGAACACCCGAGGGCCGCGCCGACGAGCATCGCGAGGACCACCCGCGGGAACCGCACCTCCCACAGGGTCACCTCGCCGGCCGGGTGAGCCGGCAGCGGCCCGATCTCGAGTCCGATGCTGTGCAGCAGGCTCCCGACGACCTCGGCGGGCGAGGTGGGAACCTGGCCGAGGCACGCGGACACCACGGCGAGCACCGCCAGCGCCGCGACGAGCACGGCGAACACGACGGTGATGCGGGTCGCGCCGGCGGTGCGGCGCGCCACGTCGGGGAGACCGGTCGCCTCGGTGACCTCGCTCACGCCGCGTCCGACGGGTAGAGCGCCTCGGCGAGGGCCGCGAGCACCTTCCCCGTCTCCGGTCCGAAGCTCAGCAGGGTCGCGTCGTCCATGTCGATGATGTTGCCGTCGCGGCCGGCGGGGGTCTGCGCGATGCCGGGGAGCTGAGCGAGTCCGTCGGCGCCGCCGACGGACTCGAGGCTGCCCGTCATGATCAGGATCACGTCGGGTGCGGACGCGATCATGGCTTCGCTGGTGATCGGCACGAACTGCGAGTCGAGTCCGGCGACGGTACCGGCGTCCAGACCTCCGAGCGCGGTGATCAGTGCGTCGGCACCGGATCCGGGACCGCCGAGCATCTTGATCGCCGACCCGCGCAGGTACAGGAACGCGACCGTCGGCCGGGGATGATCGTCGGGGACGGCAGCGATCGCGGCGTCGATCTCGGCCTGGGTGCGTCGCGCGAGTTCGGCGCCTTCCGCGGACACCCCGAGCGCCGCCGCGACCGCCTCGATCTGGGTGCCGACGGTGTCGAGGGTGTGGTCGGGGTCGACGAAGACCACCGGAACCCCGGTGGCGCGGAGCTGCTCCTGGACGGCCAGCGGTCCGATCGACGTATCGGTGAGCACCACGGTCGGGGTGAGCGCGAGAATCGCCTCCGCGTTGAGGCTGTGCCCGCCGGGTGTCACATTGGGCAGGTCCTCACCCGACGGGTAGATGGCGGTGGATCGGCCCACGATGTTGTCGCCGAGGCCGAGGGACGCCACGGTCTGCGCGAGGGTGCCCGAACGGTCGGCGACGACGATTCGGGATACGTCGGTGATCGTGACGTCGACCCCGTCGAAGCTACGCACCGTCGTCGGTAGGACCGGTGCGGGCGCGTCGGTGATCGGACGCGGCTCGCGATCGTCGACGATCGCGGTACGCGCCCCCGTCGCCACGGTCGTCGCCGACGATCCGGTGGCGTCGGTGGAGCAGGCCCCGACGAGCAGCGCTACCACCGCGAGCAGTGCGACGGCCAGGGCCGGTCGGAACACCGGGAGTCGGGACGGGGAGGTGGCGGACACGGACATCGGTCAGGCACGCACCCGGTACCGGTCGAGGTCGGCGCCGAGGTCGGTGAACAGTGCACGGTTGAGTCCGAACACCAGGTTGGCCTCGTCGATGACCGCCTGCTGCTGGTCGGCATCGAGCGGAGCCGCGTCGAGCTTCGCTCGGTAGTCGTCCTTGAACGGTTTCGGCTTGGGGATCTCGTCGAAGATGTAGAAACGCAGTCCGTCCCGTTCGTAGCCGTAGGCACGTTCGAGCATGCGACGGATGATCTGGCCGCCGGACAGGTCGCCCAGGTACCGCAGGTAGTGGTGGGCGAGGAAGGCTTCGGGGGAGCGCGCGGCGACCTCGTCGAGCCGTTCCACGTACGCGACCGTCGCCGGCAGCGGGGCGATGGTCGTGCGCCAGTCGGGTCCGATGAGGAACTCGAGGTCGGCTTCGAGCGCGGCGGTGCGCAGTAGTTCCGGCGACAGGAACGGCCCGACGATCGGGTCGTCACCGTAGGTCGCGCCGATGCGCTCGAGTGCGTCGTACACGAACCAGGTCTGGGCGATGAGCGCCGTGTGCGCATCGGCGTTGAGCTGACCGTCCAGCAGAGTCGTCACGAACTCGGAGTTCTCGGTATCGTTGTGCTCCTGCTGCGTCCCGGTGCGGATACGCTCCGCGAATCCGACGATTTCCGTCGTGGTCATGCCACCACCTCCTGATGCCGATGTGTCGTTCCGTCGCCTGTGGTGGCGTCGATGCGCTCTTCGCAGGCTAGCCTAGCCTGCGAAGAGGACGCGGATAAGGTGTCGCGGTGCGGTCACGCACTGACGTCGTCGAGGGCTGCCGAGATCGCCGGCGGCAATGCCAGCTCCTCCGCCACAAGCACTCCTGTCAACTGTGCCAGATCGCGCGCACCCACCAGAATCGATGCGACGTTCGGCCGGTCGCGAACCCACGCCAGAGCCACCGCGAGCGGCGACGTCCCGAGTCCGTCCGCGGCGGTGGCGACGGCGTCGACCACCCGCACCGACGCGGGGGTGAGATAGCGGCGCACCTCCTCGGTGTGCACGTCGTCGGCGCCGCGCGAGTCCACGGGCATCCCCGACCGGTACTTGCCGGTGAGCACCCCACCCGCGAGCGGCACGGCCGCGAACACCCCGACCCCGTGGTGTGCGGCGGCGGGAACGAGTTCGTCCTCGACACCGCGCGCCAGCAGCGAGTACTCCACCTGCGTGCACACCAGAGGGGCCGGTCGCCGGGTGGCCGCGGCCGTCGTCGCGAGCTGCCAGCCCAGATAACCGCGCACGCCGACATACCGGACCCGGCCACTGGTGACGGCGAATTCGAGTGCGGACGCGACCTCGTCGACGGGGGTGTGCGGATCCCAGGTGGCGACCTGCCACACGTCGAGATGATCGGTACCGAGCTCCCGCAACGTCGTGTCGAGCTGGGTGAGCAGACCACCGCGGGAACAGTCCACCCGGCCGGTGTCGAGCTTGGTGGTGTCGATCCCGGAGCTACCCGACAGGACGAGCTGGTCGCGGGGCACCACATCGTCGAGGAGTTCGGCGAGGATCCGCTGGGCGACGCCGTCGCCGTAGGCGGGGGAGGTGTCGACCAGCGTGCCGCCCGCATCGACGAACGCGGACAACTGCGCCGCCGCCTCGTCGCCGTCCGTGCCCCGCCCCCACGTGAGCGTGCCGAGTCCGAGCCGCGACACCCGCAGCCCGCTGGCACCGACCGTTCTCTGCTCCATCCGCCCGTCGACCTCCCGACCGATGTTCCCGGACGGCCGATCGCCACCCGGTGCACTGGAGCACAACAGTAGTGCCGCGTGCTCACCCGGTGGGGTTGCGCCGCGCCGCGTAGCCTTCCGCGCGTGACACTTCACTTCTGCCGCATCCGTACCGTCTCCGCCGCGGGAGCGGTCGCATGATCGACTCGATGACCTGGCTGCAAACCGTTGTTCTCGGTGTCGTCCAGGGGCTCACGGAATTCCTCCCGATCTCCTCGTCCGGCCACCTGCGCATCGTCTCGGAACTGTTCTTCGGAGAGGACGCCGGCGCCTCGTTCACCGCAGTGACGCAACTCGGCACCGAAGCCGCCGTGCTCGTGTACTTCGCCCGCGACATCGCCAGGATCATCACCGCCTGGTTCCGCGGCCTGTTCCACGCCGAGCACCGCGCCGATCACGACTACAAGATGGGCTGGTACGTGATCCTCGGCACCATCCCGATCGGCATCCTCGGGTTCCTGTTCAAGGACGAGATCCGCACCGTCGCCCGGAACCTGTGGCTCGTCGCGACCATGCTCATCGTGTTCTCGTTCGTCATCGCGGCCGCCGAGTACTACGGGCGGCAGCGCCGCACCGTCGAACAGCTCACCCTCAAGGACGGCCTCGTCATGGGCACCGCGCAGGCCCTCGCCCTGATCCCCGGGGTGTCGCGGTCCGGCGGCACGATCTCCGCGGGCCTGTTCCTCGGATTGACCCGGGAGGCCGCGGCACGCTACTCGTTCCTGCTCGCGATCCCCGCCGTCGTCGCGTCCGGGTTGTTCAGCCTGCCCGACGCCTTCGCCCCGGAGGGGGAGGGGCTGGTCGCGTCGGGACCGCAGTTGTTCGTCGCGACCGTCATCGCATTCGCTGTCGGGTACGCCGCGATCGCGTGGCTGCTGAAGTTCGTCACCACCCATTCGATGTACTGGTTCGTCGGCTACCGCATCATCGTCGGTGTCCTCGTGCTCGTCCTGCTCGCGACGGGAGTGATCGCCGCGACCTAGCGTCGGAACCGTCCGCAGTGGAATCGGCGACACTGCCACTACGCTGGATTCCATGACGGTGATCCTGCTGCGTCACGGACGATCCACGGCCAACACCTCCCACGTGCTGGCCGGCCGCACCCCCGGTGTCGAACTCGACGAGGTCGGTCACGTCCAGGCGAAGAACCTCGTCGCGCGTCTCGCCGGGGTCGAGATCACCGCGATCGTCCGGTCGCCGCTGCTGCGCTGCCGCCAGACGGTGCATCCCCTGGCCGCCGACCGTGGCCTCGCCCCCGACGTCGACGAACGGCTCGCCGAGGTCGACTACGGGCGATGGACCGGGCGGGAACTCGGCGAACTCGTCCGCGAACCGCTGTGGAAGGTCGTGCAGGCACACGCATCGGCGGCGGTGTTCCCCGGCGGCGAAGGGCTCGCGCAGGTGCAGGCCCGCGCGGTCGCGGCGATCCGGGACCACGACCGGCGGCTCGCCGAGACACACGGCAAGGACGTGGTGTGGGTCGCGTGCAGCCACGGTGACGTCATCAAATCGATCCTCGCCGATGCCCTCGCCACACACCTCGACGGGTTCCAGCGCATCGTCGCCGAGCCGGCGTCGCTGAGCGTCGTCCGCTACACCGACACCCGGCCGTACGTGCTGCGCGTCAACGACACCGGGACCGACCTGTCGGCGTTGAGCGCCGATGCGGGGCCGCGGCCGGTGCCGGGCGGCGAGGTTCCCGCAGAGAACCCCGCGGCCGGTGAGACAGGAGTGACCTCCGGCGGATAATGAGCAGTGACGGCATGGCAGAGTGTGGTGACCCCAGGGAGGTGCGATGGCCCGCGCGATACACGTCTTCCGGACACCGGACCGGTTCGTTGCCGGCACCGTCGGTGAACCCGGCGACCGGGTGTTCTATCTGCAGGCCGTACACGACACCCGGGTGGTGAGCGTCGTCCTGGAGAAGCAACAGGTCCAGATCCTCGCCGACCGCATGGGCCTGCTCCTCGACGAGGTGCACCGCCGGTTCGGCACGAACCTGCCCGACACTCCCGACGTCGACACCGGCCCGCTCGTCACCCCCATCGAAGCCGAGTTCCGGGTGGGCACCATGGGCCTCGGATGGGACGCGGACAGCGGGGCCGTCGTCGTCGAACTCCTCGCCGTCACCGAAACGGAGATCGACGAATCCGTCGTCCTCGACGACACCGAGGAAGGCCCCGACGCGGTGCGGGTGTTCCTCACCCCGGTGCAGGCCCGCGGCTTCGCGGCGCGGTCGGAGGTCGTGGTCGCGGCGGGGCGCACCCCGTGCCCGCTGTGCGGCGAACCGATCTCCGGCGAGGGACACATCTGCGTCCGCACCAACGGCTACCTGCGCTCCGAAGGATTCGATCCGGCAGCCTGGTTCGGTGAGGAGTCCTGATCGGGTGACCACTCCCGATGTGCGCACCGTACTCGGCGACGGCGACCTGACGGTCGTCGGACAGCTCGTGCAGGCGTCGAACGCGACCCTGGTGTGCGACGCCGCCCTCGGCGGCAGCACCGTCCGCTGCGTCTACAAGCCGGTCCGCGGCGAACGGCCGCTGTGGGATTTCCCCGACGGCACCCTCGCCGGTCGGGAGGTCGCATCGTACCTGGTGTGCGAGGCGCTCGGCTGGGACGTCATCCCCACGACACTGCTGCGTGACGGCCCGTTCGGTACCGGCATGGTGCAACGCTGGATAGACACGTGCGAACCCGATCCCACGCACCTCGACCTCGTCGACATCTGCCCCGTCGACGCCGTACCCGACGGCTATCTGCCGGTGCTGCGGGCCCGCGACATGGACGGCAGCGCCGTCGTTCTGGTCCACGCCGACGACACCCGCCTGCACCGCATGGCCGTCCTCGACGTGGTGCTCAACAACGCCGACCGCAAAGGCGGGCACGTCCTCGACGGCGCCGACGGCCGGGTGTACGGCGTCGACCACGGCATCTGCCTGCACAGCCACGACAAACTCCGCACCGTGCTGTGGGGCTGGGCGGGACGACCCCTCGATCCCACACTGCTCACCGACCTCGACAAACTCGCCCGCCGCCTCGACGACGAGTTCGGTGACGTCCTCGCCGAGCACATCACCGACACCGAGATCGAGGCCCTGCGCGACCGCATCCTCGCTCTGCTCGACGATCCCGTGATGCCGCACCCGTACGGTGACCGCCGCATTCCCTGGCCCGCGTTCTGAGCCGCCGGGTGCCGCGGGCACCCCCGCGCACGGTTCGATTAGTCTCGAAGACATGCTGTCTTGGTCCGATGTCGCGATCCCGTCCGTGCCCGGTGAAGGCCCCCCGCTGCGGTTGTTCGACACCGCCGACCGCGCGGTGCGTCCCGTCACTCCCGGTGCGACCGCGACGATGTACGTGTGCGGCATCACCCCGTACGACGCCACGCACCTCGGCCACGCCGCGACCTACCTCACGTTCGACCTCGTCAACCGGCTCTGGCGCGACGCCGGGCACGACGTGCACTACGTGCAGAACGTCACCGACGTCGACGACCCGTTGTTCGAACGCGCCGACCGCGACGGCGAGGACTGGATCGTGCTCGGTATGCGCGAGACCGCACTGTTCCGCGAGGACATGGAGGCATTGCGTGTCCTGCCGCCGCGCGACTACATCGGCGCCGTCGAATCGGTGAACGAGGTCGTCGAACTCGTCGAGAAACTCGTTGCCTCCGGTGCTGCGTACGCGGTCGACGACGAGCAGTATCCGGACGTCTACTTCCGGGTCGACGCCACCGACCAGTTCGGCTACGAATCCGGGTACGACCACGCCACGATGGCGAGGTTCTTCGCCGAACGCGGCGGCGACCCCGACCGCCCCGGCAAGCGCAACCCCCTCGACGCGCTGCTGTGGCGCGCGCAGCGGCCCGGCGAACCGGCATGGCCGTCCCCGTTCGGCGACGGCCGACCCGGCTGGCACATCGAATGCGCCGCGATCGCGTTGAACCGTATCGGCTCCGGCTTCGACGTCCAGGGCGGCGGCAGCGACCTGATCTTCCCGCACCACGAGTTCTCCGCCGCCCACGCCGAGGCCGGCTGCGGCATCGAGCGCATGGCCGGCCACTACGTCCACTCCGGGATGATCGGGCTGGACGGCGTGAAGATGAGCAAGTCCCTGGGCAACCTCGTGTTCGTGTCCAAGCTCACCGATGCAGGCTACGACCCCTCCGCCATCCGCCTGGCCCTGCTCGACTCCCACTACCGCGCCGACCGGGACTTCTCCGACGAGATCCTCACCGACGCCGTGGGGCGTCTCGACGCCTGGCGGGTCGCCCTTCGCACCCCCGGCACCCTCGCCGGGGCACAGGCCCTGGTCCAGGAGATCCGGACCCACCTCGCCTCCGACCTGGACACCCCCGGGGCACTGGCCGACGTGGACACCTGGGCACGGGAGTACCGGGGCGAGAACGAGGCCGGCGCGGGAGAACTCGTCTCGACGGCCCTCGACGCACTGCTGGGCGTGCGCCTGTGAACGTTTTCGGTGACAATGAGTGCCATGACCATTCGCGCTGAGTTCCAACCGACTGTCGACGAGTTCATCACCACCCTCACCGACTTCTCCACCGGCAGTTACCTCAAGGAGGACGAGAAGGAGTTCTGGGACCAGCCCTTCGACCCGGCGGTCCTGCCCGAACTCACGGCGATCCTCGAACGCCTCCTCGACGCCCTGGACGTTCTCCCGGACGACCCCACCGGTGAGATGCTCAGCTCCGTGGTCCAGGTCTCGGTCGATGAACTCGAGGAGTTCAACTCCCGCCACGCCGACGCCGTCCTCGAGCCCGAGGAGAAGCAGGAACTCAACGAGCTCATCCACGACGCCTCCGCCGCCACCGGTGCGGACGATGAGGCCCTCAACGAGCTGCCGGAGATCGATTAACCCCTTGCGCACCACACCTGCCGCCATCTTCTGGGACATGGACGGCACTCTCGTCGACACCGAACCCCTGTGGGAGCAGTTCACGTACGAGCTCTCCGAGATGATGGGCCGCCGCCTCACCCCCGAGCTGCGGGAGACGACGATCGGCGGCAGTTTCCGGCACACCGTCGCTGTGTGCGCGAATCACGCGGGCCTTCAGGTCACGGAGGATGATCATCCGCGCTACCGCGCGTTCATGAATGAGCGGATGGCGCAGCTGATGCGTTCGTCGTTGGCGCCGAATCCGGGCATCACGGAGCTTCTCGACGATCTGGCGCAGCGTGATCTGCCCATGCTCGTGACGACGAACACGGAGCGGACGTTGGCGGACATCTCGATCGGGGCCGTCGGTGAGCGTTATTTCGCCGACTCGGTGACGGGCGATGAGGTGCCCAGCCCGAAGCCCGCGCCGGACATGTACCTGCGGGCGGCGGAGATCGTCGGGGCGGCACCGGGGGAGTGCCTGGTGTTCGAGGACTCCTTCACCGGGATGAGCGCGGCCGTCGCCGCCGGATGCCGCGTCATCGGCCTGCCCTGGTACGCCGACACCGTCGTCCCGGAGGGCGTGACCACGCTGGAGTCACTGCACGGGCGCAATGATTTCGTCGGGGTGGACGCCGACACGGTGTACCGCTGGTTCGACCAACTGCAGCGCTGAGGTGGGCGGCATGGAATAATGTCGCCTCGTGAAGAACTTTGACTCCCTGTTTGCCGAACTCACCGATCGTGCCGCTTCCCGCCCCGAGGGCTCGGGAACGG
>ENA-UOUL01004097-UOUL01004097.1-bioreactor-metagenome-genome-assembly--contig:-NODE-4097-length-13920-cov-4.039370_pt1 | contig 13920 bp, 7 predicted proteins | sample MGYA00249838_ERZ747220 | MGnify/ENA primary metagenome ERZ747220 (study PRJEB28778, sample SAMN05720191) | bioreactor metagenome | isolation source: Anaerobic biogas reactor | place: USA:Washington...
GTTGGCTTCCAGACGAATATCAAGTGGGCGGATCAGGAGCGCGTGCTTCGCATGATCCCGGGGCTGAGCAACGCGGAGTTTGTTCGCTTTGGCCAGATGCACCGCAACACATTTCTGAATAGCCCGAAGCTGCTGCGTCCGACGTTGCAGTGGCGCGACCGCCCCGACTTTCTCTTCGCCGGCCAGATCACCGGCATGGAAGGGTACGTTGGATCGATTGCGGGCGGTTTAGTGGCTGGCCTGAATGCCTGGAGAATCTACGCCGGACGTGCGCCCGTCGAGCTGCCGCGCACCACCATGTTGGGAGCGTTGGCCTACTACATCACGCACGCCGATCCGGCCGGTTTTCAACCCATGAAGGCCAATTTTGGCTTGTTGCCTGATCTTGATCCGCCCGTTCGCGATAAGCGCCGGCGGTATGCAGCCTATGCAGCCAGAGCCCTGGCTGAGCTGGAAGCTGTGAAGAGATCCTTTCAGCTGAATGGGCCGGAGGCGCCCATCGAATAGACAAATGCAGCTTCAAGACGCGCGAACCCATTGGGGGCGCGATCGGAAACTATAATTGTGATTGAACATGACTTGAAGACCTATTGCGTTCGCGCGGAACATGTGCTACAATCCGCGCGAGAGTTGTCCTTTTGCTTGTAAGCCTGCCCGAGCAGCGCGTACCGTGCCCACATTCGGCGCTTTGTCGGGCTCTCTGGCGATGTGAAGGAGGGACGTATGCGAATCTTTAGGAATCGCCGGCGGTTGATGTCGCTGGTTCTAGCTCTCGCCATCCTCGCGAGCCTGACGCTTGGCAGTGCGACTGGTCTTGCCGTTACCACCATGGACGTGCTCCATAATGGCAATTTCGAGGGCGGCTTTGTAATGATCCCAGGATGCGGCATGGTTGGCGCAGGGTGGGGCTGCTTCACGAACGGTGGCAGCGCAGCATATGGTTTCTATGATGATCAGTGGGAGCCGGTTGTCGCAGACGGCGCGCACAGCCAGCTGATTGAGATCAACACCATGCAATATGCGGCCTCTGAGCCAGATCGCTATGCCGGCATCTACCAGACCGTCGCATTGACCAAGGGCTCGGTTTACACCTTGCAACTCAAGGGCGGTATGCGCGAAAGCGATCCGAATCCAATCGAAGATAAGTACCGCTATCGCGTGCAGTGGGGCTACACGACCGATGGCTCCACCGACTGGATGACGGTGACGAACTGGGCTGAGTTGCCGTGGGACAAGATCGACGAGCGCACCTCGCCAACCGGCCTGGAGAGCTATGCCACCTCATTTATTGCGCCCAGCCCGAAGATTACGCTGTTCATCCGGGCATGGAAGAAATGGGGCAACGCTTACAAGGAACTGGATGTCAACATCGACGCAGTGAGCCTGACGGGGCAGGTGGTGAAGCAGCCGCTTGAGCTCGCCGGCTCCGTCGTGGTGTTTCCTGGCGCCCCTGTGGACGGGCCGCATCCGGCCCCTGCTGCCCAGCCGGCCCCGGTCGCGGTCACTCCTGCGCCGCTGGTTTGCGGTGGGCCATCGTTGCTCGCTAACGGCGACTTTGAGAGCGGCTTCGTCAATGGTGTCGGCAAGTACTGGCAGGCTTTCAACAATGGTGGGGCCGCGGGTTACGGCTTCTATGACGAAATGTGGACGCCCGTCATCATGGATGGGACGCACGGCCAGTTGATCGAGATCAACACCTGGGGTCTGGCTGCCTCGCAGCCTGATCGCTTTGCAGGCATCTTCCAGCCCGTTTGGGGTTTGCAGGCCGGCGCCACCTACGAGATCTCGGCATACGGCATGCTGCGTGAGGATTCGGCTCACCCCATGGAGGATCCGTACAGTTACCGCGTGCAGTGGGGCTACGCACCCGCGGATCTGGACCCGAGCGAGCAGGACATCACGAGCTGGGTGGAGCTGCCGTGGGATACCGTCTATCTGCGCACCGCACCCGGCGGCATGTCATCGTTCAGCGCTCGCTTTGTTGCTCCGTCGGGCAAGGTGATCGTTGGCTTCCGTGCCTGGAAGAAGTGGGGCACCGCGCAGCGGGAACTGGATGTGAACCTGGATGCGATCAAGCTGGTGGCTTGCTCGGCGTCTGAGCTGCCGAAGCCGCCGGTCGATCCTGGCCCCGTAACCCCGGGTGTCTGCCACTATGTCGTTCAAGCCGGTGATTCATTGGCTGAAATCGCTAGCACCTATGGAACGACTCTGGAGTACCTGGCGTCGACGAATGGGATACGCAATCCGAATATTCTGATTCTGGGCCAGCGCCTTGTGGTGCCGTGCAAGGGTGCGCAGCCGGCGCCGCCCGGCGACGCGTGCACATTGTACACTGTGCAGCGTGGTGACACACTCACGAAGGTGGCGGCGAAGTACGGGTCGACCGTGCAGGCCATTGCACAGCGTAACGGCCTGCGCAACGTCAACCTGATCTACGTGGGGCAGCGGCTCTGCGTTCCTTAAGTCTGCGATCCTGCGGCTGGAGCGCTGGCGTGGTTCGAACTCTGCCACCCCGGTGCTCCGTCCGTTTTGGTCTTGAGGGATCGATCTCACCGGCGAGGTAAGATGCTTATGATGGACTGCCTGCTTTTGTTTCGCATCGAACTTGCTGTGGGCAAACTCTTGGAGGTGATCGCGCCAGAAGGGGCTGGCGTCCCGTAATGGCGTCTGGGGTGAATTGCGCCCCGGCATTTACCGGTTCATCATTCTAAGGAGGGATAGATGTTCAGTAAGCGTCGCACTTTCGTTGTAGTGCTGGCTGCGGCCTTGCTCATGCTGCTGGCATTCACCAGTATGGCGTCAGCGCAGGTCAAGGGCCCTGTATGCGTGGATGGTTATGTGATTAACCATCGCGAGCTGCCGGTCGATGGGACCAAGACATCTCCGGCATTGGTGGTGACAGCGGTGAGTGCGAATGCTACGGCCACTGCCGCGGTCGACAAGGATGGCTACTTCAAGTTCGATGAGCTTGCTGAGGGCGATTGGGAGTTCCAGTTGCCAATGCCCACCGGCTGGGTAGGCATCGCACCCGTAGCTGAGCTTGAGGGCGTAGCAGTAGCTTCCGCTGCGAGCTTCGATGAGAGCGAGACCTGCTACAAGATCGTCTTCAAGATCAAGCGCCTCGTCACGATCCCTGTCCTGAAGTGGGAAGAGATGCTGGACGGAACCGTTCAGCCCGGTGAGGACTGGCTGATCACGGCTACGCCGGTGAAGGACCCCTTCGCGGAAGTGGTGACCGCCACTGTCAAGAGCGGGCAGACAACCATTACCCTCACTCCCGGCACCTGGACCGTTGCCGAGACCGTGAAGAAGGGCTGGATTCCGCTCACCCCGCCAAAGGTAACCCGGGTGGTCGATCAGTATGAGGTCGGCGGCGCGATCAACCCGATCGTCTTCAAGAACCGCGAGCCAAAGTGCTACGGCACGATTACCGTGACCAAGACTGGCTTCGGCACCGATGCGAACGGTGGCGAGACCGCTTTGGGCACGCTGGCCGGCTGGAAGGTGACAGTCAGCCGCGCAGACAACGGGATGCCGCCCATCACCAAGGTTACGGACGGCAGCGGCACTGCGGTGTTCAAGGACCTTCTGCCGGGCGTCTACAAAGTCACCGAGAAAGTTCAGACCGGCTGGGAAGTCGTGGGCGACAATCCGGTAGTCGTGGTCGTTGCCCTGAACCCCGATGCAGACCAATGCGACGAGGTTGAGGTCACCTTCGAGAACAAGGAGCTGATTGGTGACCTGAAGATCACCGGCAAGAAGCTGTTCAAGGCCTGGGAGAAGCCGTACAAGGGCACGCTCGTCGGCCTTGCCGGCTGGAAGGTCACCGCAACCTTGGTCGGCACTGAGGACTTCGACGTCCCGGTGCAGGTATCCACCATGACCAATGCGTTGGGCGAGTACGAGTTCTCGATGGACGTGCTGAAGGCCGCAGGTATGGCCTTTGGCGGCGCAAGCATCGAGGTCTGCGAGGAGGACCGCGATCATTGGATCCATGTCACGCCGGAATGCGTGACCGTGAAATTCCCGTTCCCCGTCCCGCCGGAGTACAAGGGCGAGAAGGTGAATTTCACCAATATCCAGGATCCTCCGGTCCCTGGGGCCACGATCTACGAGAAGGACACCGGCGGCGCCTGCGGAACGGTCTATCGGGTCGCCAAGGGTGACACCCTGGCCAAGATCGCCGGCAAGTTTGGCGTATCGATGCGGGACCTGATTAAGGCCAACGGCATTCGCAATCCGGACCTGATCGTCATCGGCCAGAAGTTGTGCGTCAACTAGTCACAACCCGTTAAGATGTGAGGCCGCAGCACTTTGGGCTGCGGCCTCATTCTTTAAGATGCTCCCTGTCTTCAACCCGGGTCTATCTGCCCGATCATCGACCAGGGTCCGGTCCAGGTGATCCTCACGTCTGCAAGGCGTCCGCGCCACTCGCCGGGATCATCGATGTAGACCAGTTTGTTCGTGCGCGTGCGTCCGCGCCAGCGCCCCTTGTGCTTCTCTTCGACTAACACTTCGACGACCTCCCCCAGAGACCGGTGGTTGATCTCTCCCACCACCTCGGCCTGCAGCGCATCCAGCACATCCCATCGTCGCTTCTTCTCCGGCGCAGGCACGTCATCGATCATTCGCCGTTCGCTCACAGTGCCGGGTCTCGGCGAGTACATCGCCAGGTGGACCTTGTCGATTCTCAATTCTTGCAGCAGTCCGTACGTCCGCTGGAACTGCTCCTCCGTCTCTCCGGGAAAGCCCACGATGATGTCCGTGTGGATGGCCGAATGGGGCATCTTCTTGCGGATGTGGCCGACGAGCTGCCGGTACGCGTCCACGGTGTACCCGCGCTTCATGTTGAGCAGCACCTCGTCGTCGCCTGCCTGCACCGGAACCTCGATCTGTTCGCACACCTTCGGCAGCCGGGCCACCGCATCCAGGATCCGGTCGGTCATGTAGCTGGGGTGGCTCGTCAGGAACCTGATACGCCACAGACCGTCGACCTCGTGAACTGCTTCGAGCAGGTCCGCCAGGTCCGGCCTGCCATCGGGGAAGTCCTTGCCGTACCGGTCCACGATCTGGCCCAGCAGCGTCACCTCGCGCACCCCCTGCGCCACCAGCCCGCGCACCTCGCGCACCACCTCTTTGAGCGGCCGGCTGTGCTCCACCCCGCGCCGGAACGGGATGATGCAGAACGCGCAAGCGTGCGAGCATCCATACACGATCGGCACGTGAGCCACGACCGGCGCCTCGCCGTGCAGCGACAGGTGCCGGATGCTCTGCAGCGGATGCGGCGAGTCAGCCACCTCGCCGTCCTGCTCCTGCAATGCATGTCGCGCCTCGGTCACTTCTGCGTCCAGCCGCCGTGCATCGGCCTCCACCTCGTCGCTGCTCAAGTAGCTCACCAGCGGCCGCGGGTCCGACGGCGGCATGAACACATCGACGAACGGGAAGCGCGCTTTGAGCGCTCCGTTTGGTTTGATGCCCACCATGCAGCCCATCAGCGCAATGACCCGCTGCGGGTCTTCTTCCTTCAGGGGCCGCAGGGACCAGATCCGTCCGACCGCACGGTCCTCCGCGCTCTGGCGCACAACGCATGTGTTCAGGACGATGACGTCGGCATTCTCGGCGCGATCCGTCGGCGTGAACCCAAGTGCATCCAGCTCCGCGGCCACGCGCCCGGAATCCGCCTCGTTCATCTGGCAGCCGATGGTCCAAATATGATATCGCTTCATTGTGGCTGCCCTGGCTCCTTGGCGCCCGCCTCGCTCTTCTCGAGCGACGCAAGGTAATCGCCTGGTTGAATCGCCTCTCGTCCCACAAGCATGTGCTGCAGGAACTGGCCAGTAAACGATCGTAGGATTTTGGTCACGTGTTCGGGTGTGCCCTCGGCAATCGCCCAACCGCCCTTGTCGCCGCCCTCCGGCCCCATGTCGATCACCCAGTCCGCGCACTTGATCACGTCCAGGTTGTGCTCGATCACCACGATGGTGTTTCCTTGGTCCACCAGCCGCTGCAGGACCTGTAGCAGCTTCTGCACATCCTCGAAGTGCAGCCCCGTGGTCGGCTCGTCCAGAATGTACAGCGTCTTGCCCGTCGCGCGGCGGCTCAGTTCTTTGCTCAGCTTCACGCGCTGCGCTTCGCCGCCCGACAGGGTTGTCGCCGATTGCCCCAGCCGGATGTAGCCCAGGCCCACCTCTTCCAGCGTCTGCAGCTTGTTGCGCAGGGGAGGGATGTTCTGGAAGAACACGTGCGCCTCGGCAACCGTCATGTCCAGGACATCCGCGATGCTCTTGCCCTTATATTTGACCTCCAGCGCCTCGCGGTTGTACCGCCTCCCGTGACACACTTCGCAGGGCACGTACACATCGGGCAGGAACTGCATTTCGATCCTGATGATGCCGTCGCCCTGGCATGCTTCGCATCGCCCACCCTTGACATTGAACGAGAAGCGCCCCGGCTTGTAGCCGCGCGTCTTGGCTTCGGGCAGGGCGGCAAACAAGTCCCTGATCTCGGTGAAGAGGTTGGTGTAGGTGGCCGGGTTCGACCGCGGTGTGCGGCCGATGGGCGACTGGTCGATGTCCACGACCTTATCCAGGTACTCGATGCCTTCGACAGTCAGGTGGCGGCCCGGCCTGTCTTTGGCGCGGTACATCCGCATAGCCAATGCCTTGTACAACACTTCGTTCACCAGGCTCGACTTGCCGCTGCCGCTGACCCCCGTCACGCACACGAACTTTCCCAGGGGTATGCGCACATCGACGTGCTTCAGGTTATTCTCGGTTGCGTCGCGGATGATCAGGTATTGCCCGTTGCCCGGCCGGCGCACCGCGGGAATCTCGATGCGCTTCTCTCCGCGCAGATACTGCGCGGTCAGGCTGTCCCCGCAGCTCAGGAACCCGTCGCGCCAGTCCGAGCAGACGATGTATCCGCCATGTTCTCCCGCCCCTGGACCGAGGTCGACGATCCAGTCCGCCGAGCGCATGGTCTCTTCGTCGTGCTCGATAATCAGCACCGTGTTGCCCAGGTTGCGCAGATCCTCCAGCGTGCGGATCAGCCGCGCATTATCCCGCTGGTGCAGGCCGATCGACGGCTCGTCCAGGATGTACAGCACGCCCATCAGTTGCGAGCCGATCTGCGTGGCCAGCCGGATCCGCTGCGCCTCGCCGCCGGAAAGGGTCGACGCCATCCGGTCCAGCGCCAGGTAATCCAGCCCCACATCGGTCAGGAACCTCAGCCGTGCGTGCAGCTCCTTGAGGATCTGCCGCGCGATCGTGTACTCGCGCTGGCTGAGCGGCGAGCTCATGGGCACGATCTCCGCCGAGCCCACCCGTCGCGCCGCCTCCAGCGGACTGTAGGTGCTCAGGACGCCGCTGTTAGCATGGCTGCCGAGGCCGCTGCCGTTTCTCTTCCCATCCGGACCATTCGTTCCACCGCCGGTGCCCCCATCGCCTGTGCCCGCAGCATCCGCATCCTGCTCGCTCGCGGCCAGGCCGGCCAGTTGCTCGATCCAAAGCAGCGCATCGGTGATCGCGAAGTGGCTCACGTGGTCGATGTTCAGGTCGGTGATGGTGACCGCCAGCGCCTCCGGGCGCAGCCGCTTCCCCTCGCAGGTGGGGCAGGGCCGCGAGGTCATGTAACGCTCCAGCTCGCTGCGAATGTAGTCCGATTGCGTCTCGCGATAGCGCCGCTGCAGGTTCGGCATCACGCCTTCGTAGTTCGTCTGGAAGTAGCGGTCATGCCCCTCGTTATTGACATAACGTACGGGTACCGTGTCGCCCTTCTTCGCGCCGTAAAGGATGATCTCCACCTGCGCCTTGCTCAGCTCGCTCACCGGCACGTCGTAGGGAATATGATAGTGCTTCGACACCGACTCCAGCATCGCGTGGTAGATCGTGGCCGTGTCCCGGTGCCAGGGCCGCACCGCGCCGTCCACCAGGCTCTTGCTTCGGTCGAGGAGCAGCTCGGGGTCGAACTCCAGCATGCTGCCCAGACCCGTGCAGGTGGGGCATGCCCCGTGCGGCGTGTTGAACGAGAAGGTTCTCGGTTCGATCTCCGGCAGGCTGATGCCGCACACCGGGCACGCAAACTGCTCCGAGAACAGCCGGTCCTGGGCATCCTGAGCGGAGCGCAGCGCAGTCGAAGGATCCGCCTCTTTAACGGAACCCCCCTCTGCATCCTGAGCGGAACGATCAGCGGCAGCGGAGTCGGAGAGTGCATCCTGAGCGGAGCGCAGCGCAGTCGAAGGACCACCCCCCACCTCCGACACCAGCATCACGCCGTTCCCCAGCTTCAGTGCAGTCTCGACCGAATCGGCCAGCCGCGACTTCATCTCGTCCTCGTGTCCCGGCTCCGGCTTGCGGATGATCAGCCGGTCCACGACCGCCTCGATGGTGTGGTTCTTGTACCGGTCCAGCTCGGGCGCGTTCTCGACTTCGTGCATCTCGCCGTTCACGCGCACGCGCACGAACCCCGCCTTGCGCACATCGTCGAAGATGCCCTTGTGTTCGCCCTTACGCCCCATCACCAGAGGCGCAAGCAGCAGCAGCCGGCTCCCCTCGGGATACGAGCTGATCGTGTCCACGATCTGCTCGACCGTCTGCGCGCTGATCACCCGGCCGCAGCTGGGGCAGTGCGGCACGCCCACGCGCGCAAACAGCAGGCGCAGATAATCGTAGATCTCGGTGATGGTGCCCACCGTGGAGCGCGGATTCCGGCTCGTGCCCTTCTGGTCGATCGAGATCGCCGGACTGAGCCCCTCGATCTGGTCGACGTCCGGCTTCTCCATCAGCCCGAGAAACTGCCGCGCATACGCCGACAGCGACTCCACGTACCGCCGCTGGCCCTCGGCATAGATCGTGTCGAACGCCAGGCTAGACTTCCCTGAGCCGGACAGTCCCGTGATGACGATCAGCTTGTCCCGCGGCAGCTCCAGATCGATGTTCTTCAGGTTATGCTCGCGCGCACCGCGCACGATCAGTTTATCCTGCCCCATATGACTCCTGTCCAGCGCACACCAGGTTCGTACCGCCGCGCGAGCGCGGCAAACTATTATTTTACCATAGAGTGTCAAAAATGGAGGAAGAACCGAGAAGGGTAGGGAGGAACCGCGCTAACCGATATCTTTGCCGAGGACCAAAAACCGCGGTGCATAGCCGGGCAGCTCGCGGCGGTACTGCCCGCCCGTAAAGTCATAGCCTTGCGACAGCCAAAAATCGATCTCCGCCGGCGCGTGGCTGACCACGCCCGTCTCCACCCGCACCGCGCCGAACTGGGCCGCCAGCCACCGTTCGAGGATGCGCAGCGCCAGCCCGCGGATGCCCGGGTCGTCGTACGGCGCAGCGAGGAGCAGCATCCCGATGTGTGCGAGCCCCTCTTCGCCCTCGTCCAGCTTGCAGTCGGCCACGCCGATCAGCACATCGTCCAGGAACGCGCCGAACTGGAACCGCCCCGGCGCCCTGAGCGCATCGAGGAAATCTCGCACGGCCAGCTCCGGGCCCGCAGGCCGGCCGATCAGTTGCCTGAACACCGCCGGCGACGCTTCGTAGATGCGCTGCAGGTCGGGCAGGTCCGCATCCGCCACGAGACGGAGCTCAAAACCCATGCGCGCCTCCCAGCGGTCGCCTACAGTGCCTCGACCCGGGTCGCCAGCGCCTGCAGGTCGTCCCGCATGGTGCGCAGGGTCTTCTCGACGTCGCCCAGCGTCATCTGCTGCGTCTCCACGAACCGCGTGTACGGCCGCATCGCCTCCCGGATGTTCGCCAGCGAACGCGTGATCTCGGTCTCGAACTGCCCGCTCAACGCCTTGCCCAGCCGCTCCCGCAGCTCGTTGATCTTGTCCTGCAGCTCCAGCTTGGCGCGGCGTCGCTTGTTCGGGATGATGTAGAACCCCAGCGCGGCAAGCGCGCCCGCGGCCAGCACCCCGGTCACGTCCGCCAGCGTCGCGGTCAGCACGTGCACCAGCACCGCGCCCAGCCCGACCGCGCCCACTTCGACCAGCGCGGTCTGCGCGACCGCCCGCTGCACCGAATCACCCAGCTCGCGCGCCTCGCCCGCGTGGTCGTACGTGGCCACGACCTCACGCGCGGTCCGTCCCACCGACTCGATCAGCTTCTGCCGGTTGACCTCGAACGCACCGCCCACCTGGCCTACAATCTCGTCCTGGTGCCGCGCGATGCGCTTGTTCAGGTACTCCATCACCGCCTGCCACTGCCGGTAATCCTGGTCCACCAGCCAGTCGATCAGGTCCCGCGTCTGCAGCTCCACCTGCTGCGGCGTGTCCGCGATCACCTGGTGCTCGAACATCCCCCGCACCCGGTCCGCGTTGATCAGGTCCAGCACCCGCTGGATGCGGATGGTCTCGTCGAAGAAGTTGTCCCCCCGCTGCGCCATCCCGTACAGGACGTTGTCCACGTGGCTCAGGTGATACTTGAACTCGCGCCGCATGTCGCCCTCGTACGCGTCGAGTTGCGCCTCGATGGTGCGCACGGTCTGCACGTCTTCCTTGATCAGCTCGCGCCGCGCCTCGGCCACGCCCAGGTACTTCTCCGCCAGCCGCTGCGCCACCCCCAGCGGGTTTGCCAGCTTCAGCCGCAGCCGCTCCTTCTCGTCCAGCGTGTTCAGGATGTACCGCTCCAGCGGCTCGAACCGGCTCGCCGCCCACAGCCGCGTGCGCTCGTCCGCATCGGTCGATCCCTTGGCCTGGCGCGCCTGCCGGCTTGAGACGCCGAACACGATCGGCTCGCGCCCCAGCAGCGCCTCCGCATTCTGCTTGACGAACCCCATCACCTGCTCGATGTCCGTGTCCTCGTGGATGTCCACCTTGTTGACCACGAACACGACTTTTTTGCCCCAGTCGCGGATCCTGGTGATGAACTGCCGCTCGCTCTCGGTGAAGGGACGGTCCGCGGAGGTCACGAAGAGGATGAGGTCCGCGCGCGGCACGAAATCCGCGGTGATCTGTTCGTGCTTGCGGACGATGGCATTGGTCCCCGGCGTGTCGACGATGTTGATCTCCTGCAGCCACTCGGCCGGATAGGTCACCAGGATGACCTCGCGGTCGCCCGGCCCATAGGCCGTCGCCGCGCCGGGGCTGATCGTCGCGTCCTCGCCGTATTTGATGATGTGGATGGCCGCGGTCGTCGGGGTCACCCCCTCCGGCAGGAACCGTTCCCCCAGCAGCGCGTTGATGAATGCGGTCTTGCCCGAGTTGAACTCGCCCACGATGACGAGTAGGAACAACTCGTCCAGCTGCAGCAGCGACCGGTCGAGCACCTCCAGGTCCTCGCCCTCCGCGTCCAGCGTCTGCAGCGGCCCGCGCAGCAACGTCAGCTGCCGCCGCTCCGCCTTCAGCAGCTCCTCTTCCCCCTTGGTCAAAACCCGCTTCAACATCTCTCCCTCAATCCCCAACCTTCAACCTGCAACCTTCAACCTTCAATCCCCGTCCCACCGGCTCACCTCAAACACGCTCTTCAACACCTGCACCCGCTCCTCCGGCGTCGCCCAGCGCAGCTGGAAGTTCCTCTCGATGACGGTGACCAGCAGCTCGGTGTTGATCAGCTTCCCGTCGTAGATCGTGTGCCGCGCCACCAGCCCGGTCCGCGTCGGCCAGCTCCACGTCTGGTCGAAGTAAAGGTTCCCCAGCCCATACAGGATCAGCTTGCCGTCCCGGATCTCCACCGCCTGCGGCGCGTGCGCCATCACCCCGGTCACCACATGGGCGCCCGCATCGATCATGCCGCGGAAGTCGATCTCCTGCAGCTCGATCGGCTCCGTCTGGTAATCCCCCGCGCTGTTGAACTCGGTGTGCTGCACCTCCGCGAACACCAGGTCCACCTTCGGCTTGAGCTCGCGGATGTCCGCCTGCATGGTCTCCAGGTCGAACCGCGCCGACCCCGGGTGATCTTCCCCCGCCCACGCGCTGACCGCTTCGCCCTTGCCGTTGTAGTACGTCTCCGGCCCCCACTGGTTCGCCCCCAGGAAGCCCAGCCGGTTCCCGTTGTGCTCCAGCTCCAGTGCGGCGCGCGCCACCTGGTCGTTCTCGCCCCCGCCGTAGATCGGGACCCCCTTCTCCTCGTAAAAGGCCAGCGACTGCCGCATGGCAGCGTACCCGAAGTCGTTCTGGTGGTTCCCGCTCAGCCCGATCGCGTCCACGCCCGACAGCGCCAGGTTCTCCCAATAATCGTTATGCGAGCACAAGATCAGGTTGTTCAGGGTGTTATCGGCCACGCAGTCGGGCAGAAAGGGGATCTCGTTGCTGATGATGGTCAGATCCGCCGCGGCCAGCTCCGGTCCCACGATCCGCGCGAGGAAGCCCGGGTCTTCCGACCGGTCGATGGCCACCGCGGAGTTGCGGGCCATGGCGGTCACGCCCGTCATGACGAGCACGGTCAGCTTCGTCGCATCGCGATTGGAAACCGGCGGTCGTTCCGCCACTTTCGCCAGCGCATCCCGCCCCCGTTCCGTCAGCCCGGCCAGGCCGGCCCGCACGGTCAGCGGCCACGCTCCCGCGTCGAACCGGTTGTCCATCGGCGTCTGCCCGTCCACCGGGATCGCGCGCAGGGTGACGTTCAGCCGCTCGAACGGGACGAGGGCCAGCCCCATCCGGTCCCCCCACACCGCGGCCTCGACCTCCTCCGCCAGCACCGGGATGACATTCTCGCCCGGCTCGCCGAGCAGGGTGGCCAGCAGGGGGACATCGTCCTCCCCGGCGTAGATGTTTTCGAAGTTCGGCGTTGTCCCGGCGCCCGTCCACACGGCCGCGAGTTCATCCAGGGTGATGCTTTCGAGCACGGAGGACATCCGGTCTGCCGGCGTGAACACCCGCTCCCAGACGGTCACGGCTGCCCCACCGGTCCCACCCGCCTTCACCGCGCTCAGCCGCAGGTCGGCCTGCTCGGTCGCCTGCGCCGCATCGATCCCCGCCGCCCCCAGCGCCTCCAACACCGTCCCCAACGGGCCATCCTGAGCCGCCCCCAAGCCACGTAGTGGCTCAGCATCCTGAGCGGAGGGCGCGAGCCCGTAGTCGAAGGACGCCACCTCAACCCCGATCGGCCTCACCTCTGCCGTGGCCGTCGGGCTCGGCACAGCCGTCGCAGCAGCAACCTCCGGCGTGGCCGCGGCCAAAGTTGGAGTCACAGGGGGAGCCACAACCTGTCCGCCTGCTCCTGCAGGCGTCGCAGCCCCCACCGTCTCCCGCGGCAGGACCGCCCGCGGCCCGCCTCCCCCGCAGCCCCCGACCAACAACGCCACCATCGCAGCCACCAGGGCAGCGCGCCCCATCCGGCCTGATCGCACAGCCAAAACCTCCTAAGCGCTCCCCAACAAAACAAGCGCCATTATATCACACCCCCCACACCCTCACCCCTCCACCACCACCTCGACCTCGCCCGCGCTCATCTCCGCAACCGCCGCGGCCAGCGCCGCCACCCGCTCCTCCGGCGCCTGAACCTCCCACGTGACCCCCGCGGCAAACTCCCGGCTCACCACGCTCGCCTCGAACTCGGGCAGCAGCCGCTCCACCGGGGTCACCCAATGGTACGCGCCGCTCAGCAGCACGGTCACCAGGCTCACCTTCTCTCGCACAGGCAGCACCTCGAGCACCGCCTTGACCCCCCCGCTGTACGCGCGCACGAGTCCCCCCGTGCCCAGCTTGGTCCCGCCGTAATAGCGCGTCACCACCACGGCCAGGTCCCCCACGCCGCTCCCCAGCACCACGGCCAGCATGGGCCGGCCGGCCGTGCCCGCGGGCTCGCCGTCGTCGCTCATCCCCGCCATCGCGGTCGAGCCCGGCGCACCCGCCGCAAATGCATAACAGTTGTGCGTCGCATCGGGAAATTCGGCCCGCACGCGGGCGATGAACGCCTTCGCCTCCTCCACGCTCGCGGCCGGTCCCGCGGTGGTGATGAACCGCGAACGCGAAATGACCTC
>ENA-UOUL01004098-UOUL01004098.1-bioreactor-metagenome-genome-assembly--contig:-NODE-4098-length-13919-cov-5.350166_pt1 | contig 13919 bp, 10 predicted proteins | sample MGYA00249838_ERZ747220 | MGnify/ENA primary metagenome ERZ747220 (study PRJEB28778, sample SAMN05720191) | bioreactor metagenome | isolation source: Anaerobic biogas reactor | place: USA:Washington...
CCCTCTTCAACCGTAGTTTCAAACTCGTTTTCAGGGGAGAGTGTTTTTACATTAAAGGCAGTGCCAGTCACTTCAACCTGGCCAAAGGTTGTGGATACCCTAAAAGGGGCGCTGGACTTTGTTACCTTAAAATAGGCTTCCCCTTCCAGTTCAACACCCCGTTTTTTGCTAAAATTAGTGGAATAGGAGAGTGTTGAACCTGAGTTCAACCAGACTTCTGAACCATCAGGCAATACGAGATTCGTTCGCGCGCCATTCGGAACGGTCGTGCAAATGGATTGACCCCTTTGCTCATTAAGGAATAATCGCGGCGCAAGGAGCAGGTTGGCAACTATTAAAGCGGTCACCAGAATGGCGGCTGCCCGTAAACCCCATTTGTAATTTTGGATCCTGCGCTGCAAAACTGAGTTTTCCTGTTCATCAATGGCCGATCTGATCTTTTGCCATAATGCATGATTCACCTCGTGACCCGATTCTTGCAGCACAACTTTCTCCCATTGTTGATGCATCATCGCCGACAGTCTGTCGTTATTTCCTGTTTGCATCATCCAATTGGTGATTTCCTGAAACTCTTCAGGAGTGCAAACAGATTGCAGATATTTCGAGAATAACTTTTCCATTCTTGTATAATACACGGCAGCGTTTCCTATCCCTTGCGGAACGCCCATTTTTTTAAAGAATTTCTCCAATTTTTATTCCTGACAAGAGATACTGATTCTTAGGATTTACATTTAAGGTCATCTTCTCATTGTATTCCGATGAAGAAGTGATCGCTCTTCCTATAAAAAGAAATAAAAGTAGAGCATGGCTAACAATCCTATTTCTCTCATTTTTTTCTTAATTTCCGACAAGGATTGCGTAATGTGGTATTCAACCGTTTTTTCAGAGATGTCGAGTTTTACAGCTATCTCCTTATGCGACAAACCTTCCTTTCTGCTGAGAAGATAGATTTCCCGACGCCTGTCGGGTAGCGTTTCGATGATTTGTTCAAGTTTTTCCTGCAATTCGAGGAACTCTATTTTTTCAGACAACAGGTACTCCCTGGCCACACTTTCCCGATAGATCTTTTCTTTTGCTTTATGTTCATTCAACTGGCTTCGGAGTTCATTCAGCAACAGGTTGCGGGTAATGGTAAAAATATAGGATTGGAAGGTTTCGGTACTCTTAATGTTCTTGCGATTTTGGTAGATTCTCAAAAACACCTCCTGGAGGATATCCTCTATCCCTTCATCTAATTTCAGGAGTGTCTTTGAAAAACTGTAAAGCCGCGGATAATAATAATTGAAAAGCTTTTCCAATGCATTTTTATCATCATTGGCAAGTTGCTTCAGTGTCTTATCCAGCAGAAAGTTGTTTCCCATCTCAGATCGGAAGATGTAAACAAAAGTATAAAATATTTAAGTTCAAAGAGTCAGAACTTTTGATTACACCTTATTCAAACAAATCAGACGATGAATACTCAGATCGATGAAGGTTGTTCAATCAGTTTTCCAATCTGCCGTCGAAAGAGTAGCTTTTGTTTTTTGCGGTATCGAATGAGATCGTTTTTCCGGCATAGCTAAGTTTGCAGGGCTGTCCGGCGATGGAACGGACTTTCAGTTTTTGCAGTTTTCCGGATTTCCATTCGAAGTCAAGGACAAATCCTCCGCGTGCCCTCACACCCTTGATGAAACCGTCGGGTAACGCGTCGGGCAGGGCGGGCAGGATATGGATTTCACCGGCATGGCTCTGGATGAGCATTTCCACCATGCCTGCCGGGGCTCCGAAATTGCCGTCGATCTGGAAGGGAGGATGGGCGTCGAAGAGGTTGGTATAGGAGCCGCCTCCCCCGGCGTAGACTTCTTTGTCGATCTGGACGGGGCGGAAGAGGAGTTTTACCATATTATAGGCATGGTTGCCATCGAGGAAGCGTGCCCAGAAGTTGATTTTCCACGCCAGGCTCCATCCCGTACCTTCATCGCCCCTGAAGAGGAGCGATTGGCGGGCGGCTTTCATCAATTCCGGGGAGCTGTTCCAGGTAATTTCGCTACCCGGGTGGACGGCCCAGAGGTGGGAGACGTGGCGGTGTTTGTTGTTGGGATCATCTTTGTCTTCCACCCATTCCTGCAGTTGACCGTGCCGGCCGATTCGGTCGGGGGCGATCTCCGGAACCATTTTTTGCAGTTTTCCGGCGAACTCAGTATCGGTATTCAGAAGAGAGGAGGCCTCAATGCAGGCTTTGAAAAGGGACCTGATGATCTGGTGGTCCATGGCCGGACCGGCTACCAGTCCGCCGTTTTCGGGGGAGTTGGAGGGAGCGCTGATCAGCTTGCCGGTAACAGGATCCCTTACCAGGAAGCGGGTGAAGAATTCTGCGGCGCCCCGCATGACGGGGTAAGCTCTTGCGGCCAGAAATTCCCGGTCTTGTGTGAAGAGGAAATGATCCCATAGATGAAGGCTCAGCCAGGCACCGCCGGTGACCCAGATACCATGGTCGGAAGCGTTGATGGGTGCGGTTCCCCGCCAGATATCCGTATTATGGTGCAACACCCATCCCGGGCAATTGTAATGCTCCCGTGCGGTGGTTTTTCCAGCTTCAGCACACTCTTCCACCATTTGAAAGAGAGCTTCATGACACTCGGGAAGTCCGGTGACTTCCGCCGGCCAATAGTTCATTTCAGCGTTGATGTTGACCGTCCATTTGCTGTCCCACGGCGGTCTGAGTTGTTCGTTCCAGATCCCCTGCAGGTTGGCGGGTTGCGTTCCCGGCCGGCTGGAGGAGATCAGCAGGTAACGGCCATACTGGATGTAAAGGGCCAGCAATTGGGGATCGTTTGCCGTTTTGCTGAAATCGATGATACGCTGGTTGGTGGGCAGCAACGCCTGACTGTTGGTGCCAAAACTCACGTCGAAACGGTTGAACAGGCTGGTATAGTCGGCCAGGTGCCTGCGCAGGAGGGTTTTGAATTTCTTCGGACCGGCCGATTGCAGTTGTTGGCGGGCTATCTGTTCAGGATCACCGCTCACATCACGGTACGTAACATAATTGGTGGCGGCGGTAAGAACCAGGGTGGCCGTTTGGGCTCCGGAAATGAAAAGCCGGTTTTCGCGGACTTCCGTGGTGCCGTCAGTGACAACCCTGACGAAGGCGACCCCCCGCAGGGCGCCCTCTTTTACCTGAACGTCAAGGCGCAGGGTGTTCCCAGAAGCTTTCACCATTTTTTCCTCATGCAAAGCATCCAACCCCATGGAAAACCCAAGGCCTTTTTTCCTGTCCGCCGACAGCCTGATAACGATGGCCCGGTCGGGACGGGAAGCAAAGGTTTCACGGGTAAAGGTCACCCCTCCCGACTGGTAGGTGACCCTGTGGAGGGCTTTGCGGAGGTCCAGTTCCCGGGAGTAACGGGAAAAATCCCCATGTCCGGGGAAATAGAGTTTCAGGTCGCCAAAGGGCTGGTAAGCCTTCTGCCCCAGAGGCACACTCATGAACTCCTTCATGGCCAGCGCTTCCGCATCCTTCTGCCTTCCCTGGAATAACAGTTGCCTGATGGTGTCGAGGTACGCCGAAGCTCCCGGGTGAGAATAGTCATGGGGTGCACCGGTCCAGAGGGTCTCCTCGTTGAATTGGATCCGTTCGTTTTCTGCTCCTCCGAAGATCATGGCGCCAAGACTGCCATTCCCGACGGGTAGCGCTTCGGTCCATTTCTCTGCAGGCCGCCCATACCAGAGTTTCAGGTCATTGTCATTGCCTTTTGTTGCAGAAGTAAAAAAAACGACGAGTGTATACAACATAAATACTTTTAGCCGCATAGTCTGTTGGTTTTTAAAGAAGGATTAGTTTTTCAGTCACAAAAAAATGATCCGAAAACAGGGAGACCATATAAATTCCTGGCGGAAGATCCGTGATGGAAATCTCGTTTTCGGGAAGGGTGCATTCTTCTGAAATCAACAAACTGCCGTTTAACGACCGTATTTCACAGCGGAAATCCTGTTGGTCCTTTCCAGTTAGCCTGATCCTGATTTTTTCGCGGGCGGGGTTGGGGTAAATGGTCACCTTTTTCTCAGCATCAGAATGGCCGGAAAGAGAGTGGCTGAGGATCTCTTTCACTGAGAGTACCAAAGGCTGGAAGTAGTCGGCTGTTTTGTAATTGTCGTTGGCGGTAGCCTGTGTCATATATATCGAACCGATAAAGTTTTCCCGTCTGGTGGTCTCGTCATTGTCGCAATAAGCCAGGGCAAAGCCCATTAATTTCCCGGCAGTGAGAATAACCCTGCTTGCCTCCGGATTGCTCAGGTTGAATTTATCGTTATAAATTTTAACGGCGACTTCCCAGAGATAGGTGTTGGGCGCTATGGTATCCATACAGGCCACGACGTTGTTTTTCAGATTTACCGCTCCATATGCGGTCGCGTCAATGACGTCGTAGCTCAGGCTAATGTGATAGGCAAAGGCGTTGTTGTTATTCAAGTGGTAGCCCATGGACCGGTCTTCGTCAATGAACACCTCCAGACAGTCATCTTCCCAATAGTTGTTAAGCGGGTCGGGATGGTCGTCAGACAGCATGTCGTCGATTATTTCCACCAGGAGATAGAGATAAAGGCTATCCCAGGCAACTTTGTACTTTCCGGCAAAATCACCCGGCGCCATTTTTGCGTTATAGGGGATCCATACCTGATCAATGGGATGCCAGTCAGTTCTTTCCCAACAGGATTCCTCCCCTGATCCGTCAATCACCACCGGTGTTGGGGAATATACTGCAAAAAGGGTGTCTTTTTGAGTCTGCCCTGACACACGGGGCATAAGGATTACCGAAAGGGCCATCAGCAGCCCACAACGGATAGTCAGGTTCAGTTTTAAAGAAGATAATTTCATGTCAAATGTATTGATTTACCGGGCTTGGGAATTACCCTGATCAGAAACCAGGGTGTTGATCCGATGCCCAAGATTAAAAAAGCGAATCGGGAATAATCGGTCGGGTGGATTGAATTTCTGAGCTTTTGAAATGGCTTCATGGTTTTTTCTTGGTTTACATCCCGGTTATCTGACCAATCCGGTCAGGATTTCAGGGTTTATTTCAGTATGGGGGTTAAAATTCGGTCCGGTCATGTATTTTTTCAGGCTGCGAAGGAGCTGCAAGGCATCTGGGCGGTTTTCGATGCCGGTTTCGAGATCTATCCCCGAAACCAGCACTCTCCCCTTTCCGACGCGGGCTTCGAAGAGCAGGGCAAGGGGCCGGTTGGTGAACCAGTCATCGATAACGCGGAGGATGGGCGTTATGGTGTCAGGGAGATAAGCCAGGTTGATGGCGCTGCCATGATGCATGGCATCCCACCATTGCCAGTTGCTGTGAAATTCCGCAGGAAAGTCAGCGAATGCCGGGTGATCGGGATTGCAGAGGATTCCCAGCGTATGCGGTCCCTGGCCGCTGGTCCAGGCGGTATTCCAGAAAATGGAAGAAAACCCGGTCTTGATATTTCCTCCCGCTTCCGGGGAAAGGGTTCCTTTTTTCAGGTTCAGCAGTACTGTGCCTCCGTTTTGCAGGTATTCCCGGGTTTGGTCATCAAGGTGCCTGACCATTCGAATCTCATTTTCTCCGGACATTGTTTCCTGCCGTCCGGGGAAGATCCAAAAATCCCAGCTGTTGGCGAATGGACCGATCGTGATAACGAGGGTTAATTTTTGAGCGGAAACAAACTGTTTCAGGGGAAAGGATATTTTGCCCAGAGGGATGCCGTTTCCGAGGGGAATATCGGTTTCGGGGAATCTGCCTTTCAGGAGGGTAGTTCCTTTCGTATCAGAAACTTCCCATTCGGGAATATATCCTTTCAGGGGATTTTCTCCGAAGTGGGCCACTTCCGCGGAAGCTTCAAAAGCCTCCGTATTGGTATAAATCATTTTTTTCATCCGGACCAGCGGTACTGTGGAATTGCAGAATCTGCTGAATTCTTCCGGGGGGATGTACCCTTTTTCTTCCCAGAAGGCGTTCAGAACGCCCACCAGGGCGGTTCCCTGTCCGGGAAAATCGTGCAGGTCGAGCAGTTGAAAACCTCCGAAACCCGGGGTGCGCAGGGCTGCTTCAATGTCAGCCTTGTAGCAGAGGGCCTGGAGCTTTCCCGAGGCCATCAGGAAACTGTCGGCCAGGTGCCCCATGCCGTTCCTTGCCAGGCTTTCCCTGAAGATCTCAAAATTCCGTGCTCGCAAAACGCCGTCATATTGGCTGATTTCCTTAAAATCGGGATATACGCACCACTGTCCGATCTCGTGGCTGACCACCGGCTGTGTGGTCCCTTTAATCCGGTCAGCCCAGTCATAATCGGTTGAAGGTGGCGACGCATTGATAATGCTGGTAAGTTCTTCCCCCCACCGCTGGATCCGGGGTTCCGACATGCTCAGGTAATCATTTGCTTCCAGATTGGGCCAGCCGGCTCCCGAAAGGTAAAGCCGGCGGTTGTCCTTTTCTTTCCAGTAGTTTACAAATTTGGTGAGGAATAGGTTTTGGTTTCTTCCCCGCGGCTCATTGCCGTAAGCCATCATGCAAAAGGAGGGGTGATTGCCATAGGCCTCCACCATCCGTTCGCTTTCCTGGTAGAGGTAATTGTCGAATGGCTTTCCGTCGCCGAGCGAAGTGGACTGGTTTGCCCAGGAGGAGCATTCCGCCTGGAGGTAAAATCCGGCCTTGTCAGCCGCTGAAAAGGCTGCTTCAGGAGGACACCAGGAGTGGAAACGCATGTGGTTGAGTCCGTGCGCCCGGCAAATGGTGAAAATCCTCATCCACTCCCCCTCATCCGTGGGAGGATAGCCTGTTTTGGGAAAAATGGCGCATTCAAGGGTTCCCCGCAAAAACAACGGATTGCCATTAATCAGCATCTGGCCGTCCCGGACAGCCAGTTCACGCATTCCGAAACTGCTCCTGAAAGTGTGGGTGGTCGCGGAATTGTAGGGCGTCACAACTGCCGTGAAAAGATAAAGATGCGGATGAAATTCGTCCCATGTTTTAAAGTCGTTTCCCATTGGGAAAAGAACAATAAGGCTGTTTTCTCCCGGTTCGATCTCATGATCTGTAACCATGTCAGGAGGAATGGAAGGGCCGTTAACACCTGTTTTCAGGCTGATTTTGCCTGAAGAATTCCCTGAATTGACAAGGGTAATCCTGGCTTCGACCCGTTTCCCCTGAATGTCGGGGTAGAGTTGCATGTTCCGGATAAAAACGGCAGGACGCGTTTCCAGCAAGATTTTGCCCGTGATCCCGTTCCAGTTGGTCTGGGTATGGTCGCTGATACTGTGAGAATTAATGCCCGGATCGATTTCCCTGATGCGGTTGTCGACCCGGATGGTGAGTGTGTGTTTTCCGGGATCTGACAGTCCGGTGAGGTCGTAAATGTGAGGTGTTCCCAGGGAGTTCCGCATCCCTGCCTCCCGGTCGTCGACCCAGAGGCGGGTTTCCCAATGACATCTTTCCAGAACAAGAGAAATGTTTTTCTCCTTCCACCCTTCAGGAATAGAAATCTCTTTCTGGTACCAGGCGGGTCCCACATAATGACGGACAGGTTGCAGCCAGAAGGGGATTTTGAAGTTCTCCGCCACTCGGAATGGTGCGTATTCCGGATTTTTGAAAAAAGAGCTGTCCACAATCTGGCCTGTCCATACGGTTGAAAGCGATGCTTTATCGCCTTTTCCGTTGGAAGCCATCGACCCGGGCAGGGTGATGCGCTCTTTGAGGGGCTTTCTGAACCACTGGGCTTCGATTCCCTGGTCATCGGGGTCGGTAGCAAATCGCCATTCCCCTGAAAGGTCGTTTAATGAAAGCTCCTCCCCGGAACGGCATCCGCCGGAGAGTAGAAGGGCCAGGGCGATAAAAACAAGGGAAATCTTCATTATCGTCAAAAAAAGGATTGTTATGGTCAGCGCCATTCAGGTCATGTTCCCTGAAACGCGAGCTGATCATCCGGGTCAGCACTCTCTGAAGTGGGAGTTGATCCTCGTGATCAGCGGTACTTTGGATCTTTCCACTCTTCGCGGGGATGGTATTTGCTTTCGGCAGCCCAGCGGATCCCCCGTTTCTGGATTTCCAAAACTTCGGGTCCGTTGAAGTCGCCGATGACATGGCCGAGGGAGGAATAAAACACCCGGCCGTTGCCGTAGTATTTTTTCCACACGACAGGCATCACGCAGTCTTCGATCCAGAATGCATGTTCTCCCGTGAAGGTAGTGGTTGCCAGCACTTTCACATTGGGATCGACATGCATATAGTACTGTTCGGAATGCATGGCGAAATCCTTCAGGTCTTTGGTGACCGGATCTTCATGGTTGGTGATGTTCACCCGGTAATCGATTACTCCGCCGGGATGGGCTACCCATTGTCCGCCAACCATAAACTGGTACTCCACATTATCCCGGAAAGAGTCGCCTGTTCCGCCGTGCCATCCGGCAAGGCCTACCCCGCTCCTAACGGCTTTCAGCAATCCGGCCTCCTGCTCCCGCGTAATCTTCCCCATGGTCCAGATCTGGATCACCAGGTCGAGTGATTCCATCAATTCAGCATCGGTATAACTGTCCAGGTTATCGGACACCACCACTTCGGCGCCTTCCGACCTGAGCCAGGGGACAAACAGGTCGACTGAGGGACCCGGGTCGTGCCCTTCCCACCCTCCGTATACATAAAGTACCTTTTTCCCCTTCAGGGACGGTGTCTGACCATTACTCCCCGAGGCAGTGCAGAACTGTTGGGGAAAAAGAAAGAGGATGGCCAAAGCTGCCAGGGATAGACCCTGGACCATTCTTTTTATGAATCTATTCATTTTATGAAATTATAAATTAACAAAATGTTCTTGTCATTTCCATGCAACAGTCGTCATCTTCAGCCCGCTAATCATTCCGGATGGTTTCGCCGGGCAGGAGATGGCAGAGTCAGGCCTGTTTACAGCACATAACCATTTTCATATTCCCTGTGGAAGAATTGTGCAGCTTCGGGATCGTTGATGAAATATTGGGCTTCGGGTGACCAACGCACGGGTCGTTTTAATTCCAGGGCGATGTTTCCCAGAATGGACGTGGTGGCGGTCCGGTGTCCGATTTCCACGGGGACGATGGGATCGCGGCGTGATTTCACCGATTCAATAAAGTTGATGATGTGAAGGGGAGATCCTTCATACTTGCCGGCATCGGCAACCTCTTCGGACGAAGGCAGCAAGGCTTGGTCGGAGGCGGCGATGCTCCCCCGCGAAACCTCGATCCAGCCATCGCTTCCCCAGAATTTGATGCCCAGGGTTTTCTTGTCGTCATACGGCTGGTTGATCATTTCAAGGCCGTTGTCGTAGACAAAGGTGAGATATTGGGTGCCCTGGTATCCCGGGGGGATAATTTTGACAGGTCCGCTGTGGTCTTTTTTCAATCCCCACTGGCCAATGTCGAAGTTATGGGCTCCCCAGTCGCAGGTAAAGCCTCCCCCGGTTTCCTTATAATAGCGCCATTTGGCCCAGTAGGTCTCATTCCGGGGCGGGTTAAGGGTGATGGGCGGGTTGAGGTAGGGGTGATAGGGTACTTTTTTCAGCGGGCCCAGCCATTGTTGCCAGTCGAGGCCGGCGGGTACCGTTTCCTCAGGAAGATCGAGGGGATCGGGACCGGGGCCCACATAAGCATACACCTTGCGGAGTTGCCCGATGGCTTCCCGGTGGACCATGTTAACAGCATGCTGGTAGTTGGAATCGGAACGCTGCTGGCTTCCCGTGGCGAAGATCACGTGGTTCTTCCGAACTGCTTCCGCCACTTTAATACCTTCCTTAATGGTAAAGGTGATCGGCTTTTCCTGGTAGATGTCCTTGCCGGCGCTGCAGGCATCCAGGGCGATCAGGGCATGCCAGTGATCGGGGGTGGCAATGACTACGGCATCGACATCCTTCCTGTCGAGGATCTCCCGGTAATCCTTACAGATAAAAACCTCCTCCTTCACTTTTTTGGCCTGGTTGAATGCCTTCACTCTGTTTTCAAAACGGAGCCGTTTGATGTCGTACACATCGGCTCCGGCCACAATTTGCACGCCGGGGATTTTGTTGAATCCGTCGATGAGATTGTTGGTTTGCTGTCCCAATCCGATAAAGCCCATCCTGATGGTGTTGTTCGGACTGTATCCGAAACTTTTCAGCCATGGGAAGGCAGCCAGGGCGGCTGTTCCTGCCGCAGTCGTCTGAATGAATCTGCGTCTTGATAAGTTTTTCATCTCTGTTGTATTAGTTATTTATTTATGTCAGGTTTCTTTAGCTCTCTTTCAACGCCCTCCCTCTTTTCCCGGAGGAAAACGAATTCCGACGACTACCCGGGTCAAACCGCTTCTATGGTGGAGGGCGGTTTTGAGGCGATGTTATAGGTGACGCTGACCACGCCCAGAATCTGGGTGGTGATTTCTTCCGCCATTTTCAGGAGAATTTCGAAAGGCAGCTGCGTCGGGGATGCGGTACGTGCATCGAGGCTGTCCCAGCAGCGGATTTCGATCTGCTGTCCGAAATCCCGTTTGCCGTCGCGCATGCCGGTTACCCTGTCCTCATGCAAAATGGCGAGGTACTGGAAAGCCCGGCTCTCTCTGAGCCACTTTTCTACGATGACGGTTGCCCTCCTGACGGTTTCGATCCGGTCAGGGGTGACTTCCCCGATGATGCGGGCTGCCAGTGCCGGACCCGGAAAGGGGATCCGGGCAAAGAGTTCCGCAGGAAGACCCACCGCTTCTCCCACTTTTCTGACCCCCTCCTTGCGCAATTGGATGAGCGGCTCCAGTATCCTGTATCCGAAGGCGGACTGCGGATCTATTCCCAGCTGCTCGAAAACATTGTGCTGCCGCTTGATGCCGGCCACGGTCTCATCGATATCGGTGAGAATGGTGCCCTGCAATAGAAATTTGGCATTGCTTTCCCTGACAATCTTGCCAAAGACATCTTTGTAAAAGGTTTGCGTAATGGCTTCCCGTTTCTCCTCAGGATCGGTGATCCCTTTCAGGGCGGCAAAAAACTCCTGCCGGGCATCGACTACCTCCACCTCAACCCCCAAATCACTGAAGAGCGCTTTTACCCTGTCAGCTTCCCCTTCCCGCATCAGTCCGTTCTCGATGACAACGGTCCGCAGTTGCTTCCCCAGCGCCAGATGTCCCAGCATGGTCACCACGGAACTGTCAACACCCCCCGACAGGGCATTGATAGCAATCCCACTGCCAACAGCCGACCGGATCTCTCCGGTTTTTTCACGAATGAAATCTCCGGTGTTTAAATTTTGTAAGGTAATCTCCCTGATCATTATTAAAAAATTTGGTTTTCCGAAAATATAAAAAAAGCAAATGTAATCAGGAAATGGTATGGGATAAATGGTAAATGCAACCAAAATTGGAACAGATTTGCATAAACATGCCGGCTTCATACAGGGCGTTCCGTCTGAAATGCGGGGATCTTTTCCGTCGTTTACGGGTCCTCCGGCAAACGTGAAGGGGAATTGCTTTCAATGCCGTCATCCATGAAGAAATTGTACACATGCCTTTTCCTGACTTGTGACGTTTTTGGCAATTTTGAAAAATCAGTTTTTTAAGTTCCACATTATAAGTTATTTAAAAATAAAAAAAGATGAAAATACCGCACTAACGCATATTTTTGCGGTATGTTTTCGGTAAGAAAGGTTAAAACCAAGTCAGGTGCCACCGCAGTTCAGGTGGTTCAATATGTGGGGCATCGGTCCATTGTTGCCAAACACATCGGCAGTGGTAAAGACGAGGTTGAAGTGACCATTTTACGGCAGAGGGCTTTTGAATGGATTGAAGAACAATCGGCCCAATTAACATTATTCCCATCCCAAAAACAAAAGTTATTGGTAGTTGACAGAGGAGAATGTATCGGAGTAACACATCGCTTTGCCTATCAGTTCTTTATGATTTGTTTAGATGAATGTGGACTGTCCCATCTTCCCAGTCTTTTACTTGATCTGGCTATCATGAGGCTCATTGAGCCTACTTCAAAACGTCGCTCCATTGAGCTCCTGGATTACTATTTTGGGATAAAGTATTCACAGCGTATCTATCGCAATATCCCCAAGTTTGTCGACCATAAGGAAGGGATTGAGCAGTGTGCCTACAATGTTGCGCTGACCAAATTTAACGAGCCCTTCTATTTTGTCCTGTACGATGTGACGACGCTCTATTTTGAGTTTTTTAAAGCCGATGAATTTAAGAATCAGGGGTTTTCCAAAGACAACAAATCACAACAGCCTCAGATTGTAATAGGGTTGCTGGTAACTCAGTCGGGATTCCCATTAATCTCCGAGGTTTTTGCAGGCAACACTTTCGAAGGAAAGACAATGTTGCCAGTTGTTGAGAAGTTCATCATGGAACACCCACATTCCAAACCGATTATTGTGGCCGATGCTGCAATGCTTGATGAAGAAAGATTAACCGAACTCCGGGAAAAGGGAATATCCTATATTGTCGGCGCCAGATTGTCCAATGCAAGCCTGGCCATGGTAAAGAAAATCCACGGCGAGTTGAATGGTAATCCCGGCACAATTGCGCGATTCCCTTCACGACATGGTGACTTAATTTGTGATTTTTCACTTAAACGATATAAAAAGGAATCCAATGAATTAACTAAGCAGGTTCAAAAAGCGGAAGAGTTGGTTGCCAGGCAGTCCCTAAAAGTAAAAGCCAAGTTCATCAAAAAGGTTAAAAAAGAGAGGATTGAACTAAATATGGCATTGATAGAAAAAAGAAAACTACTGCTTGGAATAAAAGGGTACTGTACCAACATACCCGAACAAGAACACTCAAATACCACAATAATAGATCGTTACCACCAGCTCTGGCACGTCGAACAGTCGTTTCGCATGAGTAAGTTCGATTTGCAAGCCCGCCCGATTTACCATCAGAACCATGATGCGATTAAAGCACATGTTCTGATTTGCTTCGTAGCATTGATAGCTGAGAAATACCTGGAGCTGACCACTACATTATCCCTAAGAGAGATCCGGTTCCTGATATGGAATATCACGGAGACACACATACAGGATAACCTGACAAAAGAGGTGTTTGTTTTTCGATCGCCTATGAATGATGTGTTAAAGAGCAAACTGGCTGGACTCATAGCTGAGTGGAATTTATTACCGCACTAAATGTCACAAGTCAGGAACCAACTGATATATCATAAAGGAGAGGGTTTTAGCAAATCGCTTATTCACGCAAAAGGAAGAACATCGCTTGCAGAAAATCCGCTTGCATATATGAAGTCGGTAGCCTTTAAAGCATTGACGGAACAAGTTGATAATGAAGTACGAAGGGAGATGTTAAATCTTATTATCGACAACGTTTCAATTCCAGTTTGGTGCGATTGGCAGTTCGTTCAGCACACGCTGCACGTACCTGATGTCTGATGTTTCAATTCCAGATTGGTGCGATTGGCAGTTTGAAGGCGGCGTTTCCACTTATGGACAATATTAGTTTCAATTCCAGATTGGTGCGATTGGCAGCTGGTATCGGGCTTTGATGTTCCGGTTCAATTGTGTTTCAATTCCAGATTGGTACGATTGGTAGCATCATCATCATGCTCTTTCATCTGTCTCATCTCCTGTTTCAATTCCAGATTGGTACGATTGGTAGAATACAAGTACTGATGCCTCTCAAGCGTATATTGCCGTTTCAATTCCAGATTGGTACGATTGGTAGTAAGTATAAAAAGGGAATAATATTTCGAGTTCCGCTGTTTCAATTCCAGATTGGTACGATTGGTAGACATTGTTTTAGGAAGAAGCATAGCACGTGAATACGTTTCAATTCCAGATTGGTACGATTGGTAGTGATCATCTCTTCGAGTATCTCCCAGCGTTCTTTCAGTTTCAATTCCAGATTGGTACGATTGGTAGCCTAAGTTCAACACAATCATCATCCCCCTGAACCATGTTTCAATTCCAGATTGGTACG
>ENA-UOUL01004103-UOUL01004103.1-bioreactor-metagenome-genome-assembly--contig:-NODE-4103-length-13903-cov-4.513091_pt1 | contig 13903 bp, 11 predicted proteins | sample MGYA00249838_ERZ747220 | MGnify/ENA primary metagenome ERZ747220 (study PRJEB28778, sample SAMN05720191) | bioreactor metagenome | isolation source: Anaerobic biogas reactor | place: USA:Washington...
TCAATCAGGCCGGATTTCAGCTTGTATTGCCGGCCGAGGCGGACGTAGACGCTGATCGGCGGTATGTAATCGGGATCGTCGGACCATTTCGCGCCGGCAATGCCGGTGATCCGTCCGACATACACTATTTCTCCACGCTTTACGACGGGCGAATCGGGAGCGTGCGCCGGAAGCCGCCCGGCGAAGTCGGTGTGATGCGTTACATAGAGCAGCGAGCTGAGCAATAGTCCGAAGCCGTACAGCACAGTGGTAATCAGCAGGCTCAACGACAGTTCGTGGGAGAAAAAGCCGACGGCGCCGTGATAGACCCCGCCGAAGAATCGCCGAAAAGGAGGCGAGGAATAGGCCGGCGAATCGTCGCATTCGTCTTGCAGCCATCCGCCGCCCGGCCGCTTTTCGCGGGATGCTATTGGGCGGAACGTGCGCATCAACTGGCCGTTCATCCGCATATAAGCGGTACAAAACAGCAGATTCTCCGGGGCGTTCTGCGCCAGACTCTCTAAACGGCCCAAACCTTGCCGGTCGATCGTGCCGTCGCACAGCGCGGAGCAAAGCGTCCACAACTCGTCGTCCCAGCCGTCCGGAATGATGCGTGGGTCGTCATTCATCGCGCATCTCTCCCGGAACGGAGCGGTCGCGCATGCAGTCGAACAACGTGCGGCGAATTCGTTCCAATTGTTTGTAAAGGGCGTCGGGCTGCATGCCCATCGCGACGGCGATCGTCTTGATGGAGCGCGTGTCCGAATAACATGCCTCGAGCAATTGCCGTTTTTCCTCGGATAGTTTCTCCAGGCATTCGGCTAAACGATCGAGGCAGTCTTTAAGCTGTTTGTCGGAGCGGAATTGCTGCTCGGCCATGTTTACGAGCATTGTTTCGCTGAACATGACGCCCCGTTGACGGTTTTTCCGAATAAACATGCGGACTTCGTTCATGGCGATGGTAATCGCCCAGGGCGCGAACGGCCGGTTCGAATCGTACTTTGTCCGGTTTTGCAGGAGTTTCAAGGACGCCTCTTGAAAAACATCATCGGCGTCGTTTCGCCGCGGCAACATCGAGGCGATGAAGCCGTACATTTCGTCTTGGAACTCCACGAATCGTTCGTCGAACAATGTCGTGGCGTTGGCGTCGTCGAGATGCATGAGTATTCCCTTATCCACTAACAGTGTGGGAAATGCTTGTTCAGGCTCTCTGCCACAAACCGTCACGGGCCGAAAAGCAGACGATTCTCCGGCCGGTTGAACTAGACTCACGGGAACAATTTGATTTCGGTCTATATATACTATTCCAATGACCGCTGATCCTGACATGAGGGGCGAAAAAAATCTCCGAGACCCGTTGACACGGTCCGATCAATGTATAATAATGCGGTATTGATGGATTATTCACATGACTATTAAAAGACCGGAAAAAGCCCGCCGCCAAGCCGCACTGATGCGTTTGGTCCGATCGCGGCCGTTGGAAAACCAGGAGCAAATCGTCGCCCTCATGCGGCAAGAGGGCCTGAAAGTCACCCAAGCCAGCGTCAGCCGCGATATTTGCGAGCTGGGGCTGGTCAAACTGGCCGGCCGGTACGTTCAGGCAAAAAAGGCCATGAACGCCGCGGGCGACCTTTCGGGCAAAGAGTCGCAAATCGGGCTGATCGTAGGCGTCGAACCGGTCGGAGCCAACCTCGTTGTGGTCCGAACCCGCGTCGGCGCGGCCAATTCCGTGGCCGTCGTGCTGGACCGCGACTTGAAAGAGAATATCTCGGGCACAATCGCCGGAGACGACACGATTTTTATCGCAGTTCGCAGCCGTTGCGACCAGGGATTGGTCGTGGGGCGGGTGAATGCCTGGATGCGGCAATCCGCGGCATTTCCGCCCGGATGAAAACAGGGAAAGGCCTAGCAAGACAATATGACAAAAACGGCGGTGATTGCTTATTCCGGCGGATTGGACACCACATACTGCGCGGCTTGGCTCCGCGAGCAGGGGTATGCCGTTCACACGGTCCTCGTCCAGACGGGCGGATTCGACGCCGGCGAGCTGGCGGCGATCGAACGCCGCGCCCGACAGTTGGGCGCCGTCGAGCACGTGGCGATCGACGCCAGGGATGAATTATTCAACGATTATCTCCGATTCCTGATTTACGCCAACGCCCTGCGCGGCGGCGTCTACCCGCTCTGCGTCTCCGCCGAACGGGTAGTACAGGCCAAGCGGGTGGCCCAATACGCCGACGCGATTTCCGCCGACGCAATCGCGCACGGTTCGACCGGAGCGGGCAACGATCAAGTCCGTTTCGACGCGGCCTTCCGCGTCTTGGCGCCGGGCGCGACCGTGTTGACCCCGATCCGCCGGCAAGCGCTTTCGCGACGGGACGAGACCGCCTGGCTCGCCGAGCGCGGCATCAACGTGCCGGAAAAAACCAGCCGATATTCGATCAACCGCGGATTGTGGGGCGCCACGATCGGCGGCGTCGAGACGCACCGCAGCGACGGCGTCTTGCCGGAAGAGGCGTATTTGCTGACCGCTTCCCCCGATCGGCGTCCCACGGAGGCGGAATGCGTGCAGATCGACTTCGATCGCGGCGTGCCCGTTAGACTAAACGGCGAACCGCTTGCGCCGGTGGCGCTGATCGAGCAATTGGCCTCGGCCGCCGCGCGTCACGGCGTCGGCCGCGGCATGCACGTCGGCGACACGATCCTGGGAATCAAGGGGCGCGTGGCCTTCGAGGCCCCGGCGGCCGTCACTTTAATTGCCGCCCACCGCGAACTGGAGAAACTTGTACTCTCGCGGCAGCAACTTTTTTGGAAGGCCACCCTGGGCGACCTCTACGGAGCTATGTTGCACGAAGCCAGGTTTTTCGATCAGTTGATGCGCGACTTGGAGGCGTTTCTTGCCTCCTCTCAGCGCCGCGTCACCGGCACGGCGGCCGTTCGCCTGCATCAGGGGCAAGCAATTGTCGAGGGCGTTAATAGCCCGTTTTCTCTGATGGACCCCGACCTGGCGGTCTACGGCGAGGAAAGCTCGATGTGGTCGGGCGAGGAAGCGGCGGCATTCAGCAAACTTTACGGACTGGCGGACGCGCTCGGCCAACGAGCAGCCGCAAAGGAGGATAGCCATGCGGCTTTGGGTCGATAAAATCGCTTCTTCAACGCGGAATGTTCCCCTCCGGCGGGAAATTCACGTCCAATCCGAGATCACGGCCGAGGAAGGCTACATCGTCGCGGCCAGAATCCGCGGTGAAAAAACCGTCTATAACCAACTCGAAGACGTACACGGCCGGTTAATACAGCTACACGACGGCGACGTGATCGCGGGCGTTCTCGGACATCGCAACGCGCTGCAAGGCTACTCCGGCGTCGTGCCCGACTCGTTGGCGGTCGGCCAACGGTTGCAAGTGCTCAATCTCGGCGGCGTGATCGGGCAATGTACCTCGGTCAACATCGACGTCGGACCGCCGCTGGACGCCGAAATCCTCGGCGCGGTGCTGACGTTTCCGGATTTCGAGGATCGTTCGGGCGTGCCGGCGCACATCCGCATGAACGCGATTCCCTGCCGGCGCGGCGATTTGCCCGACGTGCCCGTGATTTTCATCGCCGGAACGTGCATGAATAGCGGCAAGACCAGCGCCGCTTGCCGTCTGGTGCGGCAACTGGCCGTCCGCGGCATGGTCGTCGGAGGCTGCAAGCTCACCGGGGTCTCGCTCCGCCGCGATACCTTGCAAATGAGCGATTACGGTGCGAAGTGGGCCGTCTCCTTCACCGACGCCGGCATTGTTTCGACAGGGCCGGATACCGCCGTCACCGTCGCACACGGACTGATCCGCCATCTGGCCGCCGCCGGCGCCGAGGCGATCGTGGCCGAGCTTGGCGATGGAATCCTCGGCGAGTACGGCGTTGCGCCGATCCTGGCCGACCGCGAATTGATGCGATTGGCGGCCGCGATCATCGTCTGCGCAAACGACCCCGTCGCCGCCTGGGGGGCAAAACAAGTCATGGCCGAGCGGTTCGGCTTGTCCATCGACGTGGTCAGCGGCCCGACCACTGACAATCTCGCCGGCACGCGCTTCATCGGAAATGAACTCGGCCTGACGGCGATCAACGCCCGGACGCACGGCGCTGCCTTGGGCGATTTTATCTTCAACCGGCTTGCCGCCGGCGGGGAGGCGCGCGCATGAGCACGCCCATCCATGCGGCCATCCTTGGCGCCGGCGGCTTTGGCGCCGGCGAGTTGCTCCGACTGCTCGTGCAACATCCGAGTGCAACCGTCGTCTCGGTCGTCAGTTCGTCGCGGATGGGCGAGCCGATCCACGCGCTCCACCCGCACCTGCGCGGTTTTTACGATCTGCAGACGACCGGCGAGATCGACCGCGACCGGCTGCTGGCCGCCGAACACGCGGTGATTTTTTCTGCGTTACCGCACGGCGTCAGCGGCAAGACGTTGGACGAGTTGCTGCGGCAAATCGCTTCGCCGAACGTGAAGGTAGTGGACCTTTCGGGAGATTTTCGGCTTACGGTAGCCGCGACGCACCAAAAGACATACCCCGATTCGCCCTGGCTGCCGGAGCGGCGCGGCGAGTTCGTCTACGGAATGCCCGAGTTGAACCGGGACAAGATTGCATTGTCCCGGGCGGTCGCCAATCCCGGCTGTCTGGCGACCGCCGCGATCTTGGCCGCGGCGCCGCTGGTCGAGTCGGGCATTATCGGCCCGCTGGTCGTGGACGCAAAAACCGGATCGTCCGGCGCCGGCCGCGTTCCCAAGGATACGACGCATCACCCGACGCGGCACGCCGATTTCCGCGCCTACGCGCCGCTCGCGCATCGCCACGAGCCGGAAATTTTACAGGCCCTGGGCAATTCGCCGGGCGGGCGGCTCGAGTTGAGCTTCGTGCCGCAGAGCATGGCGGTTTCGCGCGGCATTTTTACCACTGTCCACGCGACGCTGGCCGAGCCTACCGACGCCGCGGCGCTGAAGCGGCGGTTCGAGCGGTTTTACGCCCGCACGCCGTTCGTGCGACTGGTGGACGGTTCGCCGTCGTTGGAGGACGTGGTAGGCTCGAACTTTTGCGACCTTGCCGTCGCGGTTTGCGGCCGGCAGACCGTCGTCATGTCGGCCATCGACAACCTCGTGAAAGGCATGGCCGGTACGGCAATCCAGAATATGAATTTGATGTGCGGATTGAATGAAACCTTAGGACTTTGGACTCCGTCGCTGCGGCCCGTTTGAATTAACGGCCACTTAACCACTTAACCACTAACCACTAGCCACTACCATGCCCGCTCTGATCGACACATACGCCCAATTTCCGCTGGACATCGTTTCCGGCCAGGGGAGCCGACTGCGCGACCGCAGCGGGCGTGAATACTGGGACTTTTACGGCGGCCACGCGGTCGCCCTGCTCGGCCATTCGCATTCGGCGGTCGTGCGAGCGGTTGCGGAGCAGGCCGCCGCTTTGATGTTTTACTCTAACATCCTGCCGCTGGAGGTCCGCACCCTGGCGGCGGAGCGGCTGGCGGCGTTTGCCCCGCCGGGACTCCCGCGGGTATTTTTCTGCAACAGCGGCGCGGAGGCCAACGAAAACGCCGTCAAAATGGCCTTCCGACATACCGGCCGAACTCGCATCGCCTCGCTGGCCGGCGGATGGCACGGCCGAAGCCTCTTGTGCCTGGCAGTCACCGACGACCCAAAAATCACCCAACCCTTCGCTCCGCTGCTTTGCGATGCCGTCAGGTTACGGCCCAATGTGGTCGGCGACGTCGAGCAAATCGATGAAACCATCGCGGCGGTGATCGTCGAGCCGGTCCAGAGCATAGCCGGCATCGTCGAACTCAACGGCGATTTCCTGCAAGCGTTGCGGCAACGCTGCGACCGGACCGGCACGCTGCTGATTTACGACGAAATTCAAACGGGTATGGGCCGGCTGGGCCGGCCGATGGCCTCCGGCGAGTTCGGCGTTACGCCCGATCTGGCCACGCTCGCAAAAGGCATCGCCAACGGCATTCCCCTGGCGGCGGTGCTCGCATCGAACGCCATTGCCTCGCGGATTGACTCGGGCGATCTCGGCACGACCTTCGGCGGCGGACCGGTCGCCTGCGCCGCGCTGCTGGCCGTGCTGGAGACGATCGAACGAGAAAACCTCCTCGCACACGCCGCGGAGCTTGGCGAAACGATGCGGCAACGGCTTTGCCTCGGATCGGTCGAGGCGGTCCTCGGCCGCGGCTGCTTGATCGGTCTGCGCGTTGCCGGCGATGCGAAAGCCCTGCAGCGCGGACTGTTGCATCGCGGCTTCATCGTCGGCGGCAGCGGCAATCCGCAAGTGCTGCGCCTGATGCCGCCCGTCAATACGCCCCTCGATGCCGTATCGGAACTGGCCGCCGCGATCGCGGACCTGGAAGGAGCAACGGCATGAAACATTTTCTCGGACTATTCGATTTCTCGCCCGACGAGTTGGATCGGCTCGTCGCACTGGCTCGCCGTCTGAAGTCGGGCGAAGCCGGCGACGAAGCCCGGGCGATTCGAGGCCGCATCTTCGGCATGGTCTTCTTCAACCCATCGCTGCGCACTCGATCGTCGTCCGAGGCGGCCATGCTGCGGTTCGGCGGACATGCCCTCACCCTGTCGGTCGGCGGCGATGCTTGGCGGCTCGAACACCGCGACGGGGCGGTGATGGACGGCGACAGGGCCGAGCACGTCCGCGAAGCGGCCGCCGTCTTGGGGAGATATTGCGACGTGCTGGGCGTGCGGACTTTCGCACAAATGCACGACGCCGCCGAAGACGCCGCCGACACCGTGTTGCAGACATTTGCCAAATACGCCGGCGTCCCGGTCGTAAGCCTCGAATCGGCCGTCGAGCATTCGTGCCAAGGGATGGCCGACATGATGACGCTGGCCGAAAAGCTCGGCCCGACGCCGGGAAAACGGTTCGTCTTGACCTGGGCCCCGCACGTCAAAGGCTTGCCGATGGCCGTGCCGCATTCGGCAATGCTTGCCGCCGCGGCCGCGGGAATGAACGTGACAATCGCTCATCCGCCGGGATACGAACTGGGCGAAGCGTTCCTCGACCGGGCACAGCAGTGGTGCGCCGCCGCCGGGGCTTCGCTCGCCGTCACCGACGACCAACGGACGGCCTGCCGCGATGCCGACGCGGTTTACGCGAAAAGCTGGGGCAACCCCGCAATGTACGGCGACCCCGACGCCCAAAAAGACGATTTCCGCCGACATGCCGACTGGATGATCGGTCCGCGACACCTGGGCAAGCCGACGACCGTCTTAATGCACTGTCTGCCGGTTCGCCGCAACGTGGTGATCGCCGATTCCGCGATGGACGATCCGCGTTGCGCGGTGATCGATCAGGCGGAAAACCGCCTCTGGACGCAGGCCGCCGTGCTAAGCACGATGTTGAGTAAAATACAATGAAAACGAAAAGGAGTAATCGAAAATGGATTCACACATCGCGTTGACAACGCTTCGCATCGCGGTCCCCTATCTCCGCGCTTACAAAGGGAGCGTGTTCGTCGTCAAGCTCGGCGGAGGGCTTTGCCGCCCTGGGGCCACGCTGGATAATTTGGCCTATCAGGTCGCCTTCCTGCAACAACTCGGCATCAAGATTGTGCTGGTTCACGGCGGCGGCGAGCAGGCCACGGAATTGTGCCTCCGGCTCGGACTGGAGCCGAATATTATCGCCGGACGACGCATCACAGACGCCGACGCGTTGGAAGCGGCGAAAATGGCATTCGCCGGCGTGGTAAATGCCGATCTGCTGGCGGCTCTGCGCAAGGAGAAGGCGCCGGCCATCGGCCTCTCGGGGATCGACGCGGCATTGGTCGAAGTCCATCGCCGGCCCCCGCTAACGATCGCGGATCCTTCGACCGGCCAGGAGCAGCTCGTCGATTTCGGGTTCGTCGGCGACGTGGACTGCGTCAACGCGAAGCCGATCGTGCATCTCTTGGCCGGCGATTACTTGCCCGTCGTCTGCTCGCTGGCGGCCGATTCGACGGGGCAAATATTCAACGTCAACGCCGACACCGTGGCCAGTCGAATAGCGATAGAAACACGCGCGGCAAAATATTTTTCCGTCACCACGGTCGACGGCGTGTTGGACGACGTTGCCGATCCGCGTTCGCTTCATTCGTATCTCGATGTGGAGGAGGCGGAGGAACTCGTGAAATCCGGCCGCGTCGGCGGCGGCATGCTTCCGAAAATATCCGCTTGCCTGGACGCCCTGCGCGGCGGCGTGGCGCGGGCGCACATCGTCAACGGCACGCGGCCCGACACGCTGTTGCGGGAAGTATTTACCAACGAAGGCTGCGGCACGCTGATCGTGGCACGACGCGAGCGGAACCGACCCGGCGAGAGCGGCCCCGGCCCCCTTGTCGCACAAGATGCGGTGTAAACATGATCGAACAATTGGCCCAGTACGTCGCCATTCCCAGCGTTTCGGGCAACGAAGCCGTTTTGGCCGGCATGATCGCCGAACGACTCGCCGACGCCGGACTTGTGGTCCGACGCGAGGGGAACAATCTCTGGACGGAAATCGGCGATGCGCCTCAACCGCGACTCCTGTTCAATTCACACCTCGATACCGTTTCGCCAGGCAACGGCTGGACGGCGGACCCTTGGACCCCGCGGCGCGAAAATAATCGCTTGATCGGACTCGGCGCCAACGACGCCAAGGGATGCGCGACGGCGATGATCGAAGCCGCCCTCGAAATGCAAAGATCGTTGAATGCGGGCCGCCGGATCGGCGGCACGTTGATCTTGGCGCTGACGGCCGAAGAGGAAACGGCCGGAGAGGGATTGGCCGAGATCGTCGATCGGCTCCGGCCGCTCGACGCCGCCGTGGTCGGTGAGCCGACCGGGCTTGTGCCGATCAGCGCACAGCGCGGCTTGTTGATCCTCCGCGGCGTGGCAAGGGGCCGGACCTCGCATCCGGCCAATACGCCCCCCGAGGAAGCGCGGAACGCCATCGTCGCCGCCGCCGAGGACGTGCTGCGATTGCGCGAGTTCGACTGGGGACCGATTCACCCGCGGCTGGGCCGGGCGCACGCCAACATCACGATCATCCAGGGCGGAATCGCCCACAACGTAATTCCCGACGCCTGCGAGTTCTGTCTGGACGTCCGCACGACGCCGCTGGAATCGCACGCCGCGCTCTTCGCACGGCTAAATGAATTTTTGCAGAGCGAACTGACCGTGCGTAGCGACCGGCTCGTCCCGGTCGAAACGCCGGAAGACTCGCCGATCGTCCGTGCGGCGAGTGCGGCGGCGGGAGAGCGGCCGCCGGCCGGCAGCCCGACCATGAGCGACATGGTCTTCTTGGCCGGCACGCCGGCGGTTAAAATCGGCCCCGGCCAAAGCATCCGTTCGCATACGCCGGACGAATATATTTTAGAATCGGAGTTGATCGAGGGCGCCGCAGCCTACATCGCGATCATCCGCTCATATTTCTCGGCGGCGGGGGAGACAATGACATGAAACGCCTTTGGGACAAAGGAGATCAACCGGACTCGTTGGTTCACCGATTCACGGTCGGCGACGATCCGCAAATCGACCTGCGGCTGGTTCATTTCGACTGTATCGGCTCGGCGGCGCACGCCCGAACGTTGCAGCGGGCCGGATTGCTCGACGGCGTTGAGGCCGATCGGCTTGCGGCCGAGCTGGCCCGCATCGCGCGATTGGCTGGCGAGGGCCGGTTTGCGATTCCCGACGAGCTGGAGGATTGCCACACGGCTATCGAGTCGCACCTGACCGCCGCGTTGGGGGAACTCGGCGGAAAGATACACGCCGGACGCTCGCGGAACGACCAGATCGCCGCGGCCGTGCGGCTGTTTATGCGCAGCCATGCCCTGCGGTGGTGCGACGAGGTCGCGGAAACGATAGCGTGCCTGATCGATCGCGTCCGCCGCGACGGCGAAGCGCCGATGCCGGGCTATACGCACACGCGACCCGCCATGCCGTCGAGCGTCGGTTTATGGCTCCATGCGACGGCCGAAGCGCTGCTGGAGCAACTCCGCGCTGTCGGCCATCTGCTCGAATTGCTGGATTGCTGCCCGCTGGGGACCGGGGCGGGCTACGGCGCGCCGCTCCCGCTGGACCGCCGCCATACGGCGGACCTGCTCGGCTTTGCCCGAGTCCAACGCAATCCGATCGACGTGCAGAACAGCCGCGGCCGAATGGAGACATGCTTCGTGCGCGCGGCGGCCGACGTCGCGGCCGTGCTGGAGAAGTTCGCCGGCGACTTCATTCTCTTTTCCACGGCGGAGTTCGGTTTTTTCAGCCTCCCGCCGGAACTGACTACCGGCTCGTCGATCATGCCGCAGAAGAACAATCCTGACGTGCTGGAATTGATCCGCGCCAGGGCCGTCCGGCTCCGCGCCCGGCAGCACGAATTGGAATGGATGGCCGCAAAGCTGCCGTCCGGTTATAACCGCGACATGCAACTGGTGAAAGGCCCCGTGGTTTTTGCAGCCGACGAGATGGCGGCGCTGCTGCCGGCGATGCGCCGCGTCGTGCGAATGTTTGTCATTAACCGCGATCGGCTGGCGGCGGCAATGCGTCCGGAATTACACGCCGCCCGCGCGGCGAATCAACTCGCCCAACAAGGCGTCCCGTTCCGAGAGGCATACCGTTCGGTCGCCGATTCGTTGCGGCGGGATAATTTTTCGCCGCCCTCGGAGGTTTGTCCGCCTTCGCGCTGGCCGGAGATGCTTGACGCGACGGAAGAAGACGTTTGCGAGCTGACGCGCGTGGCGGCAGATTATCGCGATCGGATATTTGCGGCCGAGAAAAAATTGTTGCCCGACGCGTAAGCCCGATGATGAAAATGGGGGGCTGGCAACGAAATAAATTACTAGTGCTTAAACAAGCGAACGTCGGAGGTGTTTGGCATGGTTGTTTTATCGAAATATCGGACGATACCATCAGCAGCCAGCGTTAACAACGTTGGGGAGAGGTCTCGGGTTGTTTCGTGCTTCATCTCGAACTCGGTTGCACTCGGTGCGGTTAGGGGTTCATGCGGACCGGAGCATCCTGACTCCGGCTTCAAATTGCCGCTCTCAACAACGCAGCGGTTGGCGAACTTGATCCAACAGACGGAAGAACACATGCTGCCACGGATTCCACGCCAACAACCGATACACGATCCTTCGGCCCGTCGAGAGAATCTGCACCGGAACATTCATCATCGCGGCGCGAAACGTGCTGAAGTCCATCCGCAACAATTTTCGCTTCTCTTCCCGATGCGTCTTCTGCCAACGGCCCGTCTCCGGCAACATCAGCGCCGCCCAGGCTTTCAGGCTCCAGGCCAACGACGCCATCACCATGTACGCCCAATTCGAGAGCAAGCTATCGACCGGCGCGGTCAGCGAGCGAACCCCGCCCTTGAGCTGCGCCAGCAGATTCTCTTGGTTACAGCGGGCGTTCGCGTCGAACACGATTTCTTCGGCCGACTTCTCCTCGTCGTTCGTGATATAGAAGAAGCAGCGGGCGTCGTCGAACAGTTTTTTCTGCCCCCGGTAAATATCCAACTCCTTCCACACAACCACCACGCGATAGTCTCTCTTGCATTTCACCGGCCGATAGCGGAACTCGGCCACGTGTTCTTTCACCAGGCGGACGTCTTCAAACTCGCGGGCCTCGACCACCTGCTGTTTGACGTTCGGCGGATGTTGCCGCGGGCGAGTCTTCACCGTGTGTTTCGGCCGGCGAACCAGTGTTTTCCAGGCGTTTTGCGGCAATTCGCCCGCCAATTCGTACAGATTTTTCATGGCGTCGATGCCAAAAACGAACTTCACGCCCTGGCTGTCCCAGTCGTCCAGACGATCGGTCTGCGTGAAGTCGGTGTCGCCCCGCAGGCGCATCTTTCGGAAGCCCGCCCGGCGACACAGCGCGATGGCCCGATCGAAATAGAAGGCCGCCTGCTCGTGGCTGGGCCGGTTGCCGCTGCGATTGACCACGTAAAGCGGCTCGCCCGTGTTGGCCAGCGAGAGCACCAACGGATGATAGCCCCACTGACCTTTGTGGTTGATGTCCATGCCCTGTTTGCACTCGCCGGTGGTCTCGACCATCGTGCCATCGGCCTCCAAGATCGCCTCGTCGAAAAACGATGCGGGCTGTTGCCGCCAGACCTTCAAGCGGACGGCGTTGAAGATCGCCTGCAAGCGGAAAATGGCGGCCTCGTCGAAACGACGGCAATAGTCGCCGGCGGTGGTCGGATCGGGAACGCGCCGAGCGCCCAGGGCGTCGAGGTACGCCTCATCGCTGCGAAGCAATTCCAGATGCTCCAAGCACGTTCCGCCGGCCAACAGGTTGTAGGCGACGTTCAACACGTGGTCCGAGTCGTGGTAGGGAAGATGGATTTTCAACAGGCCGAGGCCCTCGTTGATGGCCCGATCGAGTCCGAGCTTTTGCACCAGCAGGTGCATGGCTCCGATGCCGCCGTGGGTGGTGGCCCGCGTGCGGTCGGCAAGTTCGTAATGAATGTTCGAGGCGGTCATGATGGGCCGGTCGCATCCCCGGTTGTCGTTCTTGTCCAATCGTCGTTCGATCCGCCGCTTGGCTTGCCGCAAATGTTTAGATATACTGTGTTTCACTCGAAATCCTCCTTTTTTCGTGGAACGGATTTGTTGTTCGCACCCATTATATCCGCGAAAACAAGGGCGGTTTCGAGTTTTTTCATGCACTCAGCCTGAAAGGTTCGCTTGGTTAAGGCCTAGGCGAGCGGGAAAAATCGTATTGAAAGCTTCAGACGAGAGACGAGAGTGGTGATAGAGGGAATTTCGGCGGCGGGCAAAACAACTGCGAAGCGGGACATTGCGACCTCCATACAATGTATATGGTGGTAATTGTCCCGTTCCCGACCGACAGTCAAGACGACCTGTATATACGGCCGGTCACGTGCACGGTTTCGCGGCCAGCGACTTGCTAATACATATTGCCCGGTATTATTTCGCTGCCGGCGATGGTGCTCAGGGCTTGGTACACGTTGTAGTTTATCGAGTCGTTGACGAACGCGACGTGAGCGTCGGCGAAGGCGAAATGGGCACCGCCGCTGTGATAACTGCCGAAGGGCATCTCGTTCATCTCCGTTGACAACATCGGTCTGATGACGGAATTGATCGGATGTAGGGTCGAGCGGTGCGACCGGCCGACGGAGAAACCATAAGGCGCACAAGCGTCACCCTTCAAGCAGCCTGAGCCGCCGATCCAGCAGTCAGGCGCGCCGACATATGGATCCCCGTAACCAGGATCCTTGACGTAAGTGGAACCCTGGTTGGTGTCGTCCACGTTGGCTAATCCGAAGAGAGATGGGTGTACGCTTTCGCCGACGGCCAATGTTGCTGAAGTTCCGTCGCTAATATCGGCGAAGCGTCGCCAACGATTGATGGTGAACATGCCGTCGAGATAGACGTTGCCGTATGTTCCGTCCACCATCTGCGGTGCATGCTCTCCCTTTCCGCCAGACACGGTGTAGTAATCGCGAAGTTCGGCATATTGCTCAATGCGAGGGTCGCTTGGACATTGATAGATCGGCAGACGAGTCCTGAACAAAGCAAAATTGTTCAATCGGCCCCAATCCTGCCAGCCTTCGCCCAACGTGTAGTCGTAAGTGCCCAACATACCTTTCTGTTCGACGAAGGGGAGGATGACCATATAGATAGGGTTCCCGCGGCAATCGATGCCGGTGCATTGACCGGGGTAACTGATCGAGTCGCCCGCCGGGAAGGAGCCGTAATGTTCTGCGTAGTTGTGCGTCGCCAGCACGAATTGCTTGAGGTTGTTGGTGCATTGCAGTCGTCGGGCGGCCTCGCGGGCCGCTTGGACCGCCGGCAACAATAACGCGATCAATATGCCGATGATCGTTATCACGACCAACAGCTCCACGAGCGTAAAGGCGCGAGGGGAGGGAGGAGAGGGGAGAGG
>ENA-UOUL01004108-UOUL01004108.1-bioreactor-metagenome-genome-assembly--contig:-NODE-4108-length-13896-cov-4.765902_pt1 | contig 13896 bp, 9 predicted proteins | sample MGYA00249838_ERZ747220 | MGnify/ENA primary metagenome ERZ747220 (study PRJEB28778, sample SAMN05720191) | bioreactor metagenome | isolation source: Anaerobic biogas reactor | place: USA:Washington...
GGTGCCGGAGCGGGCGAGGTGGACGCGCTCGGGGTAGGCGCCGGGGAGGACGATGCAGGTATCGCCGGGGGCGAGGGTCTCGGCGGCGTGCTGGATGGTGCGCCAGGGGAGGGCGAGGGAGCCGGGATTGGCGTCGTTGCCCGTCGGCGAGACATAGTAGGTGCTCGCGGCGGTGGCGGGCGCGGGTACGGTGGTGAGCACGCTGGCGAGTAGTATGACGACAAGCACAGGTCGAATGAGAGACGTGAATAGGCTGCGTTGGCTGCACATGGGTCGTTCCTCGTTGAGATTGGATGTATGTTGTTGAGGGCGTGCAGTTCAGGGAGGGGGTAGCGCAGGGGGTGCGCGTGCGTGACCGGTTGGTGCGCCGCGGGGTTCACCCCATCGTGCCAGTCTTGGCCGATGGCATCCGGGGGAATCTGCCTCGCTGGGTCACGTATTGCGGCAGCGGGGTGCTGCCGTGAGGGAGAGTAGGGCGTGGGGCGCCTGTTGGGCCCTGCTTCTGGCCGGTGACGCTCGAATAGCTGCATTGTAACAACTATTTATACTCAGGTCAATATGCGTCGGGCAGAAGCTGCAGCGCTGTTTGGCGCCCGTGCTCGGGGGCGACGTGCTGCCTGCGATGAATGCACCCTCAGGTTTATCTGGCTCTGGGGGACTGCTCTCGGCTGGCTGGACGTGGGAGGCGCGGGCGCAGCATCTCTGACGTAGCCTGGAAATAGTACGCGAACCACAGCGCGACGGCCAGGAACTTGGCGCCGTCCTCGAGCCAGAAGAGATAGGGGTCGATGAGATCGACCGCCATCGAGAGCCCTCCGCACGCCAGCGAGCCTACCAGGAGAAAGAAGTCAGTTCGACGGACGGCCCATGCGAATCGCACCAGGTAGGCGAGGCCGAGGATGGCGTAGGCGGCATAGGTCACGACCTCGGGGATACCCAGATGGTCGCGGAGGACGTTCTCGTGAAGCAGCAGTGCGTCGTCCAGGAGGTAGACCAGGGTGACCGCGGCGGAGGCAAACGCAAAGAGCGCCCATGGCCTCTGCTCCTCGGATGGCCAGAGTACGGCGCCCGCCAGGGCGCACACCGCCACGGCGGCAGACCACAGCATGACGCCGAACTGGGACACGAGGCCGAGACTCCAGCTCATCTCCGCGGTGGTGGCCGGGTCCTGAGTAAAGTACCAGATGGGCTGGCCGAGCCACATGCTCATGGCTTGGGCCGCCGCCATGACGAGCGCCGAGAGGGTTGCCACAAAGATCAGGATCGGCCGACTGCGCGCGAGTTGCTCGCGCACCACCTCATACCACGGCAAACCCATACGCGTTGCGGTGATTGCTCGCATGTCTCTCCTCTTGGGGCGCGCGTGGCATGGTGCTGGCGAGGACCCTGCGCCTGTTTGGACGGGCCATTCGGACTAGGGGGCGGCCCATAGCCGGGCGGGGGCGCGAGCCGCGCCCCATAATTCGGTGTCGATTCCGGCCGGACATGGTGATGGATCGACGACGAAGGGGCGCGGAGGGCAGGAACGTGTGGAACAACGCTACGCAGGAGAGACGATGGGGCGCCGACCCTCACAAGGTGGGTGGCGCCACGCCCCTGCACAGGACGGGCAGGCCATACGACCGGGATGGCCCCAGCGGATGCCGAATGCTAGAACATTCGTGCAGCAATGTCAACCGATGCTGCTCCCTCCGGCCGCAAGGTCGCGAATCCGGCGGGCTGCGGTAGCGGTCAGTGCTGGGCCGTGCCCGGCGACGCGGCGCGGGGGTGCGCTTTCTGAAGCGGCCAAAAGCGGGTATCATGGGGCCGCCGGCCCGACGCTCACGGTCGGGCGCCTCGGCCGGAAGCGTGTTCTCGTGAGTAGCTCGGGCGACGCCGTGTCGCCCCCAAGGGAGGAACCATGGCACCACCATTTCGCGGCATCTACCCGGCCCTGCAAGCCACCTTTGATGAGAGCGGCGCCATCGACATCGCCAGCATGGAGCGCCAGGTGCGCCACTGCATCGAGGCGGGCACCCACGGGCTCGTCTTCCCCGTGCTGGGGGGCGAGCTGAAGCACCTGTCGGACACCGAGCGCCAGCGCTTCGTCGAGGCGGTGGTGGGCACGGCCGCCGGGCAGGTGCCCGTGGTGGTGGGCGTATCCGCGCCGGTGACGCCCATCGCCGTGGAGCACGCGCGTCACGCCGCCCGGGTGGGCGCTGACGCCGTGATCGCCCTGCCCGCCTACCCCGAGTCGGGCTCGCAGGTCTACATGCGCGCCTACTACCAGGCCATCGCCGCGGCGGCCGAGCGTCCCGTGTTCATCCAGCACACCGGCGGCAGCCTCACGGCACCCTTCATGGCGGAACTCATCCGCGAGATCGACTGGCTGCAGTACGTCAAGGAGGAGACGCCCCCCAGCGGCCACAGCATCACCGCCGTACGCGAGGCGGTGGACGCCAACTGCCTGGGCGTCTTTGGTGGGGCGCACGGGCGCTGGATGGTGTCCGAGATGCGCCGCGGCGCGGACGGGTTCATCCCCGCTGCCCAGGCCACCGAGGCCTATGTGGCGGTGTGGGACGCCTTCCAGGCGGGCGACGAGGAGCGGGCACGGGCCCTCTTTTCCCAGCTGGAGTCGATGCTGAGTCTGTTGTCCCTCGTCGGCTTGCGGCTGTGCAAGGAGATCCTCGTGCGCCGCGGGGTGATCCGCACCGCCACCATGCGTCAGCCCGGCGCCACGGAGCTGGACGCCCACGACGAGCAGGAGCTGGATCGCGTCATGCGCGACCTCGCCCCCACCTTCCGGGTCTAGCCGCCATGCGCATCACCGCCGTCACCGCCACGCTGCTGCGGGAGCGTGTCCTGTGGGCGCGCCCCGTGGAGCGCATCGTCACCATGCGCGCCCCGGAGGACCGCCCCTCGCCGCACGTCGACCAGCAAGTACCCATCCCCGGCTCGGTGCTCGTCGAGATCGAGACGGATGACGGCCTTCGCGGCGTGGGCTTGGGGGGCGGTGGCGCGGCGGGGGTGCTCGTCGTCGACACCTTCCTGCGGCCGCTGCTGCTGGGGCGCGATGCGGGTGCTGTCGAGGACCTGTGGGATCTCATGTACCGCGTCACCTTTCGCTACGGCCAGGCGGGCATCGTGCTGATGGCCATGAGCGCCGTGGACCTCGCGCTATGGGACCTGCGCGGCATCGCGCAGGGGCAGCCCGTGTGGCGCCTCTTGGGGGGCAAGGTGCGGGAGCGCGTGCCGGTCTATGCCACCATCCGCGACCCACTGTGGGCCCAGGCCCAGGGCTTCTGGGGCGTCAAGCTCGGTGGGCCGTACGGCCCGGCGGACGGGGCGGAGGGGATGCTTAAGAACGAGGCGTACGTCGCGGCGCTGCGCGAGCGGGTGGGGCCGGCGTTTCGCATCCTGATCGATTGCGCCCGCACCTGGGACGTGGACTATACCCTCGCCATGGCGCGGCGCCTGGCGCCGTATGACCTGTACCTCATCGAGGAACCGATCGCCCCCCACGACGTGGACGGCTACGTGCGGCTCCGGATGGCCATCGACACGACGCGCATCGCCTGCGGGGAGCACGTCTACACGCGCTATGCCGCGCGCCAGCTCCTGGAGCGGGGGGCGGTGGACGTCATCCAGCCGGACATCCGTTGGACCGGCGGGCTGACGGACGTCCTGGCGGTGTGTGAATTGGCCGCCGCCCACGGCATCCCCGTGATGCCGCATCGCGGCGGGATGGCGTGGGCGCTGCCCCTGGCGATGGCCCGGCCCGAGTGCGTGGTGGCCGAGGGGCTGGTGCTCACCTCGGAGGAGGCGGTGTATTCGGTCTTTGATGGGGAGCCCGTGCCGGAGGGCGGCCATCTGACGGCCTCGGATGCGCCGGGGTTCGGGCTGACGCTGGCGCCGGAGAGGATCGAGGAGTACCGTTCGGAGGTGTAGGTCGCACCGGCGCGATCGATGGATAATGCCTGCCGGGACGGCGAGGCGCGGGACTCTAGCCCATTCCGCCAACTCGAGGCCCGCGCTCGGCTAACGTCGCATCAGCGGCAGGTGCACCTCCTTCGGGATCACCGTCACCTCTCCCGCCACCACCGGGTTGCTGATACCAGGCGCGCTCCACAGCCCCGTCCCGTTGCGCGCCGCCACGGTGACATAGTAGGTCCGCCCCTGTTGCAGGAGCAGGCCGATGATGGTGGCGGTGGTCGTGTTGCCCGAGACGTACACCCAGTCGCGCACGTCGCGGCCGCCCGGGGTGGTGCCGACGGCGTAGCGGCACTGGTCGATGTCTGACTCGGCGTCGCGGCTCGACCACTCGGCGCGGATGGTGCTCAGGCTGCCATCGCCCAAGGCAGTGATCGTCGGACGGCTCGGCGCGGTGCCGTCGGTCACGGCGCCAGCGTAGTCGATGGTAAACGTCTGCACCTCGTGGGGGGCGATGGCCATGCCGTCGGTGCCCACGGCATCGGCAACGGAGACGACGTAGGTGCCGCGGGGTATCTCGGCCGTGACGTCAATCGTGGCGCGGTAGCGGTTGGGGGCGAGCCACTCGGCGTTGTCGACGATGGGGTAGTCGAGGCCGTGCCAGAGGACGTGTAACTCACCGACCGTGCCTTCTGCCAGCCAGAGGTGCTGGTTGTTGTCGATGGTAAGATCATAGTACCAGACATAGGGCAAAGGATCTGCGTCTATCCACGTACTGTCATCGTAGACTGCGATCCCGTCACCAGCAGCCCAGACGCGCCCGGCAGCATCCTCGGCGAATCCGTAGATGGAGTTGACGAGCGCTCCTCCGGAGTTGTCTCGACCAAAAAACTGCCATGTCTTGCCATCGTACATCCCGACATAGACGCTTGGCTCCTCGTTCCACCCAAAGCCCACCCATACCCGGCCGAGAGTGTCAACGAACAACGCGGTGACCTCTCCGGTCGGCAGGCCCGTTGCGCGACCATATAATTCCCATTCACTGTCGTCGTACATCGCAAGTGTTGTGGGCGACCCAAACCACATCCGCCCTTCATCGTCGCGAGCGATGCTAGTGGATTCTAGGTATACCGCCCCTGGGCCCGTGATGCCTTCCCATCTCGTACCGTCGAAACGGATGATGCCGTTCCCGGAGGCAATCCACACGACGCCCGCTGCATCCTCCGCGAACGCATAGGCCGACCCATTGAACACCCAGTCAGTTGTCTCACCGTCGTAGGTTATCCAGTTCGCGCCCGAGACTCGGGTGGCACATGGTTCAGGGTGGGCGATCCAGAGGGGGGCTGTCCAGGATTGTAGGAGCTGGCGAGAACGGGTAAAGTAGGGGCAGTGACGTGGCGTTTGTGTGCGGGCGTGAGGTACGGCGATGGAAACGCACGATGAGGTGGTGGAGCTTTTCGCGGCCATGTGCCGCACGTTGCGCCAGTGGCGGGCGGAGCATCCGGAGGCCACGTTCGATCAGATCGCCGCGCAGGCAGCCCCCCTCCGGCATCAGCTGATGGGCCGCCTGCTGACCGCCCTGGCCCTGCAGCCAGGGAATGGCTACGCCCTGGAGGGCTACACCTGTCCGGGGTGTGGGACGGCCATGGTGTACAAGGGAGACCCCACGCGCCAGGTGGACCACCTGGAGGGGACGGGGGAACTGTCCCGCGCCTACTACCACTGCCCGAGCTGCGGCCAGGGCTTTTTTCCCCCTCGACGGGCGGCTGGGGCTGGAGCCCCACCGCTGGACGCCGGCGACGCTGAGCGCGGCGCTGCGCCTGGCGGTGGACGTGCCCTCAGTGCGCCGGGCGGCGGAGCACTTTGAGGCCCTCACGCACTTGCCGCTGAGCAAGAGCAGCCTGCACGCCCTCATCGCGGCCTACGGCACGCCCCTCGCCCAGCAGGAGGAGGCCGAGGCGGAGGCGCTGAGCGCCGGGGTGGAGGCGCCCCCACCCAGCCCCGACGCGGAGACGATGGCGGTATCGCTGGACGGGGTGATGGTGCACCTGCGGGAGGAGGGCTGGAAGGAGACCAAGGTGGCCGCCTTCTCGGCGGTGACGGCCGAGCAGGCGGAGGGCCAGGACCCGCGGGTGCACCTGGAGCGCCACAGCTACCGCGCCGGGCTGTGGGAGGCGCCGGCCTTCGCCAAGCAGCAGTATGCGGAGGGCTGGCGGCGGGGGCTGGAGTGCGCCGCGCGGGTGGTGGCGGTGAGCGACGGGGCGGCCTGGATCTGGAACATCGTGCGCAACTGCTACGCCCCCTGCGTGGAGATCATCGACTGGTGGCACGCCCTGCAGAAGAAGCTATGGGTGATCGCGGCGGTGGTGTACGGGGAGGGGACGGCGGAGGCGGCGGCCTGGGTGGAGACGCTCAAGGCGCGGCTGTGGGCGGGGGAGGTGCGGGCGGTGGTGCACGAGGTGCGCCAGCACTGGCCGCGGGGCCAGGCCATGCCCGAGGCGCTGCGCCTGGCGCTGGGGTACCTGTGGCACCACCGCCAGCGCATGCGCTACGCGCGCTTCCGGGCGGCGGGCCAGCCGGTGGGGAGTGGGACGGTGGAGTCCGCCTGCAAGGTAGTGGTCCAGGAACGCGCCTGCCAGGCGGGCATGCGCTGGAGCCGCCTCCGCCTCCAAGCGCTGTTGGCCCTACGGTGTGCCCTGCTGAGCGACCGCTGGGATGCCACCTGGTCGGGGCTGACCGCCGTCAAAGCCGCCCAAAATCCTGGACACACCCTCCCCGGTCGATGGGCTTGACGAGATAGTCCTGAATCCCCATGCGTCGTATCGCCGCCTCCGTCTCGGGCACCCAGCAGGTGATGATGGGGATGTCAAAGGGGCCCTGCGGCAGGGCTGACAGCGCCCCCAGCGCCTGCTGGGTGACGATGTCGTTCACCACCAGAGCGCGGACGGCCTCCTGCTGCATGGCTGCCTGCACGCCGTCTAGCGTTCGGGCGGCGGCCACCTCCACGCCGTGAAGGTAGTGTCGCACCAGGTTCGCCATGCTCTCGCCGGGCTCGAAGACGAGCAGGCGAGGCGCCGGCTGTCCACTCGGCACCGCCGAGGGGCGGGTGCGGGCGTCATAGCTGAGGTAGGGGCTGAACCAGCGGCGTGGGCTGGGTACCGCCGCCTCGGCCTCCAGCGGTAGGCTGAAAGAGACACTCGTCCCCACCCCCACCTCGCTCTCGATCCAGATCCTGCCGCCGTGTAGTTCCACAAACCGCTTGGCGATGGCCAGACCAAGACCCGTCCCCCCGTGTCGGCGACGTATCGAGGGGTCGGCCTGCTGAAACGGCTCAAAGAGGTGATCTAGGGAAGCGGGCTCGATCCCCTCTCCGGTGTCGGCCACGCGAACGGTGATGGCACCGTTCTGCCGGCAGACCTCGACGGTAGCGCCGCCCGTCTCGGTAAAGCGAGCGGCGTTGCTCAGCAGGTTCAGGATCACTTGGCTGATACGTGCTCGATCGCAGTAGATGGGGGGAAGGTCGGTCGGGATGCGCACCTCGAGGCGCAGGCTCTTCTTCTGGAAAAAGGCTGCCATGGCGTCGGTCGCCTCGCGCACCACCTCGTCGATCGCGTTCCACGCCCTGGTGAGCCGGGTGAAACCCGACTCGGCCTCCACGAGGTCCAGCACGTCGTCGACGAGGTGCGCGAGCTGCCGGCTGTTGCGGTTGATGGTCACGATATCCTCGAGAAGCTCCCCGGGAAGCGACTGGGAGTAGAGGTCGGGGCGCTCCATGATCTCGTTGCTGAAGCCGATGATCATGTTGAGCGGCGTGCGCAGCTCGTGGCTGACGTTGGCGACGAACTCTTCTTTCGCCCGGCGGGCCTCCTCCAGCGCCTCGCGGGCCGCGGCCAAGAGGTCGTTCAGGCGCAACACCTCTCGGTTGGCCAGATCCAGATCCTCCAGGGCCTGTTTCAGCTCCACCTGTCGGTCTCGGGCAGCGGCCAGGTGACGTCGCGCCTGATCGTATCCTTGCCATGCCCAGGCGATCATCGTCTGTGCCGGGCGCTGTGAGATGGCCATCAAGTAGGCCACACACCAAGTCGTGCCGATGAGGGTTATCAGGTGCAGGGGGGCGGTGATGGCCGCAGATCCGAGCGAGTAGCCGACCACCATGGCGACAGTGGTTAGGGCGGCCAGCACCAACCCGCCGGTGACGCCGAGGGCCATGCTGGCCACTATCACGGGGATGAGGGCCGTCGGTGTCATGTGGCTCGCCGGGAACCACACGCTGCCCACGATGGCGATCCCCAGGTGCCCCAGGGCGAGCACCCAGATGGCGGCGGCATAGTTGCGCTGCGACAGGAGCAACGCCAGCGCGACGACGACCATCACGAGTAATCCGAGCACTATGGGGGACGGCGGCATGATGCGCCTCGCCCCCAGGTTCCCCAGCACGAGCCCGAACGCCACCAGGGCGTACGGCGCGACGATCCATGGCACGAGTTCCTCGCGCAACTGCTGCTGGAGTTGAGACGATGTCTCTCTGTTCACGTTGGTCTCCTGCACGCGTCCATGCCCCGCCCCGATGGTGAGCGCCTGAAAGGGTGCTGTAGTATAGCACGAACCCCCGCGGCCGCCGCCATTTCCGTCGCGCATGGCGGCCGCCGCCACGAGACCGGCACGCGCGGGACCCTTGAGGGCTCTCGCGGCAGGTGATGTACGTAAACGGCTGGTGCGGCTTCCTTCATGTGGGAGGGCGGGCCGGCCGCTGGGCGTCGTCGCGGCGGTCACGGGGCGCCGGCCCCATGTACTGCGACGTTGGAGGTAGCCCATGTGCTTGCGCGCGCTGGTCGTTAGCGCTCATGCTGTCGTGCGTTCGGCCCTCTTGTCGATGCTGGACCGAGAGCCGGGCGTGGTGTCCTGGGCGGAGGATACCACGCCCGAAGACGGCGCTGCTGATCCTCGCGAGGACATTCCGAACGTCGTGCTATTCGAGTGTGGACGCCTCGACGACGTAGCGATCCAGCGAATCCACGAACTCGGGAGCCGGTATGCGGGCGCACACGTGCTCGTCCTCACCTCCTCGGGCGCGCAGGAGGCGATGCGCCAGGCCCTCGAGGCCGGCGTGTCCGGGTTTCTCCTCGAGAGCGCCTCCAGAGCTGACCTGATGAACGCCATGCATGCCGTGGCGCGCGGCGGCCTGTTCGTCCGTCACGAGCACTTGCGCTCCTGGCTGCAGCGTGAGCCGCCGTCCCGAGGCGCGCCGCCTGTGAAGGGCAACGGGCTCACGCCACGGGAGGTTGAGGTGCTGCGGCTGATCGTGGCTGGCTACACCAATCCCTCCATCGCCCAGCGCCTGTGCATCAGCGTGCGCACCGTCGAGTTCCACCGCAGGAACATCCGCGAAAAGCTAGACGTGAAAGGGCGGGCCGAGTTGGTGCGCTACGCCCTGCATCACGGGCTGATGGCAACGGTGGCGGCCGACGCGCCTGGCTGAGCCCTTCCGGCCGAGTCGGCCGGCGCCATGCCCTCCTCGTGGAGAGTGGCAACCTCGTGGAAAACCACAGGTGGCACCTGTGGAGATTCGCCGGGTACTGGCCGCGCGCTACTGTGGGTTTCCCCCATTGTGCGGCGGCTTTGGCTTTTCTATACTGTTAAGGTAGCCTTGGTGGCAACACGTGAGCGATAGTCTCCTGCCCGCAAACCCCGCACAACGTGTCAACCGAGTGCTCTCCCTGCTCTCCTCCTACCCGACGCACAACGAGCCCCCAGGCCACCGAGACCGCGCCTTTCGGCGACGCGTTTCGCAGCCGTCCTCTTCTTGCCATTACGCATCCCGTCGGCTCGCGTCGCTGCTGCTCGTCGCGAAACGGGAGCATCGAATCACAGTCTCCCTACAGACGCAGCAGCAGCCGTCTGCGAAAATGCGTACATTGAGCAGGCTCTTGGGCCGGCCACCCCGGTGTCAGCGAGGCACGGGGCGCCGCATTCCGTCCGCGCAGGCGCCCTCGAGTGGGAATGCCGCAAGGAGGGAGGCTAGCGACCGACGAGCACTCATGGCCGCTTGGAGAACGGCAGTGTCGTGGCACCGATGAGGCCGGCGCAGACCGGCATGGCGAGATGGAGGGAGGTGATAGGTTCGAGTTCTCGGCGCGACCGTGCGGCCCGTTCTCGTGGAGCGACATCTGTCTGACCACGGCTCTAACGACCCAGTGCAGCAGCGATGAAACCGTAATGTGGTAGGCGTCGCCCTCAAGCAGATGCAGCGAATACTGAGGAGAGTATAGGATGCGTACCCGCAGCTCACTGAAACGTGTGTTCGTGGTGTTTCTGGTAGCCCTGCTCGTGCTGAGCCAGGGCGTCACGCTGCTCGTGCAGGCACAGGGCCCCGGGGAGGGGCAGATCGTGCTCCCCATCATCGGGGGGCCCAGCGCCCCTGTCCCTGAGCAGGACGAGGGTCCGGGCGATGTAGCGGCCAAGCCGGAGAGGCAGCCGCCTCCCGAGAGGGAAAAGATCACGCCGGCCGAGCGCAAGGCGGCGGCGGACCGTGCGGCGGCCGCCGGCTTTGACCTCGAGGCGGTCGGCGCGGCCGACATGGGCATGCCGGGCCAGGCGCCGCGCTACTTTAGCCACCCCAACTATGCCAACAGCCCGCTGCCAGGTAACCCGGTGGCCGAGTGGAATGCCTTCGCCCAGCAGATTCTCCAGCCTATGCCGATGCCAGGGATGCCGATGCCCATGACGGGCCCATCCATGGCCACGGCGTCCGTCTATCTCTCGTATGTTCACGCAGCGGTCTATGACGCCCTGGTGGCCATCGAGGGCGGCTACCAGCCGTACGCCTACGTGGCGGCGCCCGATCCCAGCGCCTCACGCGAGGCCGCCGTCGCCGCGGCGACGTATACGGTGCTCAAGGCCTACCTACCAGACGAGCCCGCGCTCGATCAGCGCTACACCAGCGCGCTCGCCACAATCCCCGACGGCGCCGCCAAGGACAGCGGTATCGCCATCGGAGTGGCTGCTGCGGACGCCATCCTCGCGCTGCGAACGGGTGATGGCCTCCTCGCCGAGGGGACCTACACCCTGCCGGAGCCGGGCCCGGGCGTCTGGGAGCCCACGATGACCCTGCCCGACGGCACTCTCGCACCTCCGGTGGATCCCTGGATGGCTCAGCTCAAGCCCTTCCTGCGCGATAACCCGGATCAGTATCGCCCCGGGACTCCCCCTGATCTCACCAGCGCCGAGTATGCCGCGGACCTGAACGAGGTCAAGGAGATCGGCGGTGCCGCGAGCACGACGCGCACGCCCGAGCAGACGGAGGTGGCTCAGTTCTGGGCCACGAACATGGTCATCCAGATGAACGCCGCCTACCGGCAACTCGCGGCGGAGCGCGGCCTGGGGCTGCTCGAGACCGCCCGCCTCATGGCGCTGGGCAACATGGTCGCCACCGACAGCCTCATCGCCACCTTTGATGCCAAGTATCACTACAACTACTGGCGGCCGGTGACGGCTATCCAGCGAGCTGACACGGACGGCAACGATCTCACCGAACCCGATCCTACCTGGATGCCCGCCGTGGTGACGCCCAACTTCCCCGAGTATGTGGCGGGTCACGGGTCGTTCGTATCGGCGCAGGCCGAGCTGTTCACCCAGTTCTTTGGCAGCCCCCAGATCGAGATCGATCTGGATAGCACTGCGACGAATACCACGCGACACTATGCCACCGCCGAGGACCTCCGCACCGAGATCATCAACGCCAGAACCTGGGGCGGGCTCCACTTCCGCAACTCGAGCGTTCTAGCGGTAGGGATCGGCCAGCAACTCGTGGTGGACGCGGTGGCCAGCCACTTGGTCGCCGACCCGGCCACCGATACCGGCCAGCATGCCGCGGTTTCTGGCGGGATACGCAAGTTCGTCGATACGCTGCCGGGCCTGGACGCGGCGAACGCCAACAACCTCGGCCAGTACATCCCGGTGGCCGTGCCCGACACCGAGACCTATCCGGGCACCGACTACTATGAGATCGCCATCGTGCAGTACCGTGAGCAGATGCACTCGGACCTGCCCCCCACCTTGCTGCGCGGCTACGTGCAGCTCTCGACTCCGGTGGTACCGGGCGAGCAGGTTCCCCTGGCGAACGAACTCCTCGACGGCACCCTCGTGGACACGGGGTACCTGGGCGTGACGCCGCCCCACTACCTGGGGCCGACGATCGCCGCCACCAAGAACAAGGCAGTACGGATAAAGTTCTATAACCTCCTGCCCACGGGTGTCGACGGCAACCTGTTCATCCCGGTGGACACCACGGTGATGGGCTCGGGCCCTGGGCCCCTCATGGATCATCACATGAACATGATGGACCCGCAGAACCCGATGTGCGACATGTCGCCCAAGCCGTACGAGTGCTATACGGACAACCGTGCCACGCTGCACCTCCATGGTGGCATCACGCCGTGGATCAGCGACGGCACGCCGCACCAGTGGATCACGCCGGCCAACGAGAACACGCCTTACCCGCAAGGGGTGAGCGTGGTGCCCGTGCCGGATATGGATGACAGCGGCGACCCGAACGATGGCGTCATGACCTTCTACTACACCAACCAGCAGTCGGCCCGGCTGATGTTCTACCACGACCACTCCTACGGCATCACCCGCCTGAACGTCTATGCCGGCGGCGCCGCCCCGTACCTGATCACCGATGCTACCGAGCAGTCGCTGCTTGACCGGGGACTCATCCCCGACGAGCAGATCCCGCTGGTGATCCAGGACAAGACGTTTGTGCCGAGTGCGGCGCAGCTCGCCGCCCAGGATGAGACCTGGGACATGACCCGTTGGGGCCGAACGGGAGACCTGTGGATGCCGCACGTCTACTCGCCGGCGCAGAACCCCGGTGACAGTGAGGGGGTCAACGCCTTTGGCCGCTGGATGTACGGCCCTTGGTTCTGGCCGCCAACCAACAGCATCGACTATGGCCCCATCGAGAACCCCTACTATGACCCGGCCTGCGACGCTGACCTGCAGTGGTGCGAGCCGCCCTACATGCCGGGCACGCCGTACAACTCGATGGGCATGGAAGCCTTTATGGATACGCCCGTCGTCAACGGCACGGCCTACCCCGTGCTCGAGGTGGATCCCAAGTCCTACCGCTTCCGCTTCCTGAATGCCGCCAACGACCGCTTCTTCAACCTCTCCCTCTACAAGGCGGTGGACGCGAACGGTGTGCTGTGCGATCCAAACAACCCGAATCCGGCGCCAGAGAGCACCGGCGTCGCCTGCACCGAGGTACTCCTGAACCCCGATGAGGTGGCGGCAGCGCTGGACGATACGACCATCTTCCCCACGCCGGTCACGGGTAACGAGGGGCCGGCCTGGATCCAGATCGCCAACGAGTCGGGCTTCTTGCCCGCGCCGGTCGAAATCCCGGCCCAGCCGACGACCTGGGTGAACGATCCGACGGTGTTCAACGCTGGGAACGTCGATCTGCACTCGCTGCTCATCGCCCCGGCGGAGCGGGCCGATGCGGTCGTCGACTTTTCGCAGTACGCCGGCCAGACGCTCATCCTGTACAACGATGCCCCAGCCGCCTTCCCGGCGCGTGACCCGCGCTACGACTACTACACCGGCTCCGCCGACCTGCGCGATATCGGCGGCGTCGATACCATCGCCGCCGGCTACGGTCCCAACACCCGAACTGTCATGAAGATTGTAGTGAGGGACGTGGCCCCGGAGCCTGCCTTTAACCTGCCCGCCCTAGAGTCTGCCTTCGCGCATCAGGAGGACGGCTCGGGCGTGTTCGAGAGCGGCCAGCACCCGATCATCGTCGGGCAGGGGGCCTACAACTCGGCCTATGGCACCGCGTTCCGCACCTCCTTCCCGAACGACGGCTATGCTCGGATCGAGGATTTCTCCCTCACCTTTGACACTCTGTCGGGCAACGAACTCACCATGCCGATGGAGAACAAGCAGATCCAGGACGAGATGGGTGAGGCGTTCGAAAAAGAGTAC
>ENA-UOUL01004110-UOUL01004110.1-bioreactor-metagenome-genome-assembly--contig:-NODE-4110-length-13891-cov-3.393369_pt1 | contig 13891 bp, 9 predicted proteins | sample MGYA00249838_ERZ747220 | MGnify/ENA primary metagenome ERZ747220 (study PRJEB28778, sample SAMN05720191) | bioreactor metagenome | isolation source: Anaerobic biogas reactor | place: USA:Washington...
AATGCTCCCAGAAGGCCGCCTGCGCCCGGGTTGTAGGCCGGCGCGTGTGCCGCCCAAAGTGAATCTCGCGCTCGATGGTCAGCCCGCGCACGCGGACCGGCGTCACCCGCGACCCCGCCAGCCGCCGGGCGACAATGCGCGAGACAAACGCCACGCCCAGCCCTTCCTCCACCGCCATGGCGATGGCCTCCGAGCTGCCCAGCGTGAGGAAGGTCGCCAGCTCGTTCTCGGCGATGCCCACGCCGGCCAGCGCCTCGCGCACGGCTTCCCGCGTGCCCGACTGCGGCTCGCGCGTGATGAAGCTGCCCGCCAGCAGGTCGTGCGGCTCGATGACGCCGCGCGCCGCCCAGAGGTGGGAGATGGGCACGATCAGCTCGACGGGGTCCATGATGAATGGCCGGAACTCCACGTCGCTGTGGCAGATGTGCGGCGCGCTCGCCAGGGCAAAATGGACTTCGCCGTCGCACAACATCTGCAAGGCGTGTGCCTGCGGGGCGACGTAGCAGGCGATGCTGACCTTCGGGTAGCGGCGGTGGAACTGGGCCAGCAGCGGCGGCAGGATGTATTTGCCGGGCGTGGTGCTGCAGCCGACCATCAGGTGGCCCGTCACCTCGCCCTTCAGCGACTCCATCTCCTCTTCGATCTGCGTCCAGCGCTCCATCAAGTCGCCGGCCAGCTCGGCCAGCCGCCTGCCCGCCGGGGTCAGCTCGACGTAGCGCCCGCAGCGGTAGAAGAGCTGCTGGTCGAACTGCTGCTCCAGGGCCCGGATGTGCTGGCTGACGCTGGGCTGGGTCATATGTAGCTGCCGGGCCGCCTCGCTGAAGTTCAGCGTCTCGGTGGCGACGAGGAAAATGTGGAGCCGGTGCGTGTCAGACATGGTATGGCCTCCTGGCGCTTGTGAATATTGTAACAAAAAGGATTAGCGACACAAGATGATAGCGGCCGGCAGCGATTGGATTTGCTTATGGCCTTCCAACGCAAAACCTATAAGCAAAACCCGCCTTTGCCATTGATTTTGCCCAGGCTGCCTTTATGCTGATAGTGAATTTCTTCACGAATCCCTTTGCGAAGGAGTGAGTTGTGCGTTTCATCACCGCCAGCAAAACCCTGACCGCCATCCTCCTGCTTCTCGGCCTGCTCTGGCTGGCCGGCTGCGGCGAACAGCAGCCCCAGACCGGCGCCGCGCCCACGGTCGAAGTGGCCCTCGTAGACGAGGAAGCCCTGACCCCCGCGCCATCGGAAGCAGCCATCCTCCCCGAGCAGCCCACCGCCGAGAGTGAGAGCGTGGACGAATGTCTGCGCTGCCACACCGACAAAGAGATGCTCATTCGCACCGCTTCCCCCGAGGAAGAGGTCATCAGCGAAAACGAAGGGGAAGGCTGAGGCGGTTCTGTGGCTCCGTTGGAGCCCTGGGAAAAAGTACTCGTAGACGGCGCGAGCTACCCGAGCACCGTGCGCGGCACCATCGCCAGCACGGATTGCCACGGGGGCGAGCAGGCCGCCGACAAAGAGACCGCGCACAACGGCCTGCTGGCCAACCCCAGCGCCGACCCTGAGACATATTGTGGCGACTGCCACCCGAACACCGTGACCATGGCCCAGAACAGCCTGCACAGCACGCTCGCCGGCTACTGGACCGTGCTCGACGCCCGCAGCGCCCCTGAAGGGCACGAGCAGCTGGCCGAAGCCTTCGGCAACCACTGTGCGAGCTGCCACGCCACCTGCGGCGAGTGCCACGTCAGCCAGCCCAACGGCGTCGGCGGCGGCCTCTCCTGCCAGGTCTGCCACTCCGTCGCCTACACGAGCTGCGACGGCTGTCACGTCGCCATCAGCGAGACGACCGGCAACCCGTTCTACGCCACCGACGGTTCGTATATGACGTTCCTCATCGGCCGCAACGCGCGCAAGAGCTTCGACCGGCCCTACGACTATGTGCCCGTGCGCCACGTGCCCATTTCGGAGACCAACTTCGACTACTACGGCGATAACCTGCTGCCTAACTTCAACGCTCTGCCGACGCGGGCCTACGCCACGCCGCACAACATCCAGCGACAGACACCGCAAAACGCCTCCTGCGACGCCTGCCACGGTCAGGAATCCCTGTTCCTCACCGTCGACAAGGTCTACCCGGAAGAGCTGGAGGCCAACCTTCCGGTTATCGTCGACGAGATACCGGCGCCGATTACGTCCACGCTTCCTATTACGGCGACGATGTCGCTCACGTCTACTGCGCCGATTACCTCAACTCTGAACGTGACGCCCACCCTGACGTCGCCCTGATTTGAACTGTTGTGGAGGAGATTGTTCACATGAAAAGGTCCATCTTATTCCTGTCGCTCATCGCCCATCGTCGCCTACTGCGGCAGCGGCTGGCGCTGCACCATCGCCATGCCCGTGCTCGGCGCCCTCGGCTGGGAGAACGTGACGACGATGAAGGGCGGCGGCTACGGCGGCTGGGTTGAAGCCGGCTACCCGACCGTGGATGGGCTGCCCGCCGAGGCCGTCGCGCTCGACGTTGCCGCGCCGCTGGTCATCTACTGCGGCAGCGGCCATCGCTCGACCATCGCCATGAGCATCCTGCGCGCCTACGGCTACGAGACCATCCGTAGTCTCGTCGGCGGCCTGGGCGCCTGGACCGAAGCGGGCTTCCCCGTCGTGGAATACGCCGGCTCCTGATACCGTTCATTCCCCGGACCCTGGCGGCCCGCCACACAGGGCCGCCAGGCCCACTTCTGGGCTGTAGCCATTGGGCGACCCTCGTTGGGTCGCCCTATTTCCTTCCTCTTCTTCCAACTTCCAACTTTCAACCACCCACTGCCCACTGGCCACTATCTCCGCTATAATCCCCCCTATGTTCAGCAAAATCCTCGTCGCCAACCGGGGCGAAATCGCCCGCCGCATCTTCCGCGCCTGCCGCGAGCTGGGCGTGCGCTCCGTCGCCATCTACTCCGAGGTGGACCGCAGCGCCCCCTGGGCCAGGCTCGCCGACGAAAGCTACCAGCTCGACGGCGTCACCGCCCGCGAGACCTACCTGAACCAGGAGGCCATCTTCGCCATCGCCGCCGCCTCCGGGGCCGACGCCATCCATCCCGGCTACGGCTTCCTCAGCGAAAACCCGGCGTTCGCTGAGGCGTGCGCGGCCCACGGCGTCCAGTTCATCGGCCCCGGCCCGGCGGCAATGCGCGCCCTGGGCAGCAAGGCGACGGCCCGCGAGATTGCCGGGCAGGCCGGCGTGCCCGTCATCCCCGGCGTGGACGGCGCGCAGCTTGACGACGCGGCGCTGCAGCAGGCAGCGGAAGAGCTGGGCTACCCGGTGCTCATCAAAGCCAGCGCGGGGGGTGGGGGCAAGGGCATGCGCGTCGTCCACGACCCGGCCGACTTTGCCGGCGCGCTGCACCAGGCGCGCAACGAGGCCGTCTCCAGCTTTGGCAGCGACCATATCCTGGTGGAGAAGTATTTCGCCGAGGTGCGCCATGTCGAGGTGCAGGTGCTGGGCGACCAGCACGGCCATATCGTCCACCTCTTCGAGCGCGAGTGCTCCGTGCAGCGCCGCCACCAGAAGATTATCGAGGAGACGCCGTCGCCCATCGTCACGCCGGAGCTGCGCGAGGCCATGTGCCGGGCGGCGCTGCGCCTCGCCGAAGCGGTCGGCTACGTCAGCGCCGGGACTGTCGAGTTCATGGTGACCCCGGAACGGGCCTTCTACTTCCTGGAGATGAACACCCGGCTGCAGGTGGAGCATCCCATTACCGAGGCGGTCACCGGCATCGACCTCGCCGCGTGGCAGATCCGCCTCGCCGCCGGGGAAGCGCTGACCTTTACGCAGGACGACCTGCTGCAGCGCGGGCACGCGCTGGAGTGCCGGCTCTACGCCGAAGACCCGGCGAACAACTTCCTGCCCTCCATCGGCGACATCGCCTTCTACCGCGCGCCCGCCGGCCCCGGCATCCGCGTGGACGACGGCATCGAGACGGGCACGACCGTCAGCCCCTACTACGACCCGATGCTGGGCAAAATCATCACCTGGGGCGACGACCGGCCGGAGGCGATCCGCAAGATGGTCCGCGCCCTGCAGGACACGGTCGTGCTCGGCGTGACGACGAACATCTCCTACCTGCTGGACATCCTGGCCCATCCCGCCTTTCTCGCGGGCGACGTGAGCACGCGCTTCCTCGACGAGCACCTGACGCCCTGGCAGCCGGAGCCTGACCTGAGCAACAGCACCTGGCTGGCTATCGCCGCCTTCGAAGCGCTGCAGGCTAAAGGCGCTCCCACCCGTACCGCTCTTTCCGGCGACGGCGAGACGGCCCAGCCCGACCCGTGGCAGAGCGCCGAGCGGTGGCGGAATGTGAAGGGGTGATTTGGCGTTCTGAACTGTGATTCGTTTGATTGACTATGATTTCTGCCCGCGCTCCGAATAAGAGCGGTCGGCGGATTGGAAACCCGCCCCTACCGAAGAATCAATTCATAGTCAATCAATAAATCAAACGAATCACCGTTCAAGAACGATACAATACCCCGTATAATCTCACCCACTCCTCCACGCTCAGCGTCTCCGCCCGGCGCGTGCCCGCGATGCCGGCCCGGGCCAGCGCCGCGTCAATCTCGTCTCGCGGCAGGCCCAGGCTGCGCAGGTTCTTCTGTAGCTGCTTGCGCTTCTGGGCAAAGCCCGCCTTCACCACGCGGAAAAACGCCGCTTCCTCCGCCAGGGGCAGGCGCGGCTCGTCGTACAGGTCGATGCGCAGGATGGCCGAATTGACCTCCGGCCGGGGCCAGAACGCTCCCGCCTTGATGTCGCTCACCAGGCGCGGCTCGCCGTAGAACTGCACGCTCACCGCCAGCAGGCTCATCTCCCCCGGCCCTGCCGTCACCCGCTGCGCGACCTCCTTCTGCACCGTCATCACCACGACGCGGGGCTTGCTCCGGCCGCCGAGCAGGTGCTTGAGGATCGCCCCGGTGATGTAGTAGGGCACGTTCGCCACGACCTTGTACGCCCCGTCGCCAAACCAGTCGTCCGGCGATAGCGCCAGTATGTCGCCGTGGACGACGGTCACGTTGTCATAGCGCGCTATCTCGCGCTGGAGCAGGGGGGTGAGCCGGTCGCCCAGCTCCACCGCCACGACGCGCCCCGCCGCCCTCGCCAGGTGGTGGGTCAGCGTGCCCACGCCCGCGCCGATTTCCAGCACGGCGTCCTCCGGCGCGATCTCCGCCGCCTCCACAATGCGCGCCAGAATGTTGTCGTCGAATAGGAAGTTCTGCCCCAGGCTCTGCTTCGGCTGCAGCCCGTGGCGCTCCAGCAGCTCCTTGGGGTGGGCCATCAGGGCAGCGTCGTGGGGATGAGGTAGTTGATGTCTTCCGGATCGGGCACGGGCGTCAGGTAATAGACGTCCACGTAGCCCGACCAGCTCTCGTAATCTTCCTGGTGGTAGCCCAGGTCGATCCAGCGCCCCTTGACGCCGCCGCCCGTGTCGCCGGCGTAGGCGGCGCCGTAACCCGGCACGTAGACCCACGTCCGGAAGGGCACCACGCGCGGGTCCACGGCGACGATGCCGGTGCCCGCCTGCAGCCCGCTCGCCGTGATGCCGTAGGCCGGGTGGTCGGGCGGCTTGCCGGAGCTGGCGGCCGTGTACGCTGTCACGCGCATGCGCACGACGCGCCAATATTCCAGGTAGCCCTCCGGCGTCTCCACGGCGCGGATGACGATCTGCGTGCCGAAGCCGACAATCTCCGGGATGGGCTCCTGCGCCACCCACTGTGCGTCGGGCGTTTCCGAGACTGCCACGCCGTTCTCGTAGCGCACGCGGATGCGCTGGCGCAGGATGCCGGGCACGCCGCTCTGCAGCAGCGCCCGGTTGTCAATCTCCAGCTGGTCGGTCGGCTGGAACTGCGTCTCGTAGGGGATGGGCGTGTCCTGCATGCGGAAATCTTCGGTCACGCGCACCACTTCGATGACGTCTCCCGGCTTGAGCGTCACCTCTGGCCCTGGGCGCACGTAGTCCATACCTACCAGCCCCACGCCAACCTCCGCCAGCACGTCGCGCGCGTTCGTGTGGTGGCTGCGGGTCTGGATGACGCGCCCATCCACGCGGATGGTCAGCGGCATCGAGCGGCGCACGGTAATCGCCATCCCGTCTGCCAGCCAGCTCCCCAGCGCCGGTTCCACGCCGTCGGCGGCGTAGATGGCGATGCCCGCTTCCTGCAGCACCTGCCCGACCGTCTGCGCCGCCGTGCGCAGCGTCTGCGTGCGCTCGCCGTCGGCGATGGTCACCGTGACGAAGTTGCCGATCTCCAGCACCGAGGGCAGGGGGACGCTCTCCAGCTCGGCAAAGGCCACGGTCCGCCCGTCCGCCGTAATCTGGTCGGTGCGGCCCACGTCGATGTGCGCGTCGGCGATAAACGCGCCCAGGGTGGCCTGTTGCGTATAGTACGTCGTGCTGCCGGCCTCGGTACGCACGGTGACGGCTTTCGCCCTGACCACCGTGATGGCCTGCTCGGGGTCGGCCGGCGCGCTCCGGGGCGGCTCCACGCGGTCCTCGGCGCGCACCGTTATCTCCGCCGCCGCCAGCACGTCGCCGACCGTCTCGTGGCTGCCGTCCACGCGCAGCTCCTCGCCGTCCACGTAGACGACGTAGGCCGGCTGGGCGACGAGATAGCCCGCGGCAATCGCGCCGGGGAAGGCGAGCACGGCAAGGAGAATCAGCCCTAATCGGGGCAGGCGGGGGAGAGCGCCCATCAGCGGCGCCTTATGGTTGGGCCAGAGGAACAAAAAAATGTGTCCATGAGGCCGGCGACCACCAGGTTGTCCTGGGCACCCGAAGGAGACGCCTTAGGGCTGCTTCCTCCCGGATCTGACCCGGTTCGACGGCCTTCGCCGCCAGGGACCCAGTCGCCACCGGTCTCATAGACACATTCCGCAATGGAAACGAATCCAGGGCTCATTATAGCAGAGCGGCGCTGCCTGACCATAAGAATCGGCTTATAGCATCCCTGCCGGATCGCGCCTGCCAGAATGGCAGGCGCGATCCGGCTAATTCCACTGTCCGAGCACCTCCGGCCCGCGGTCGATCTCCCACGGGTAGATGATGTAGGCGTCGGTCACGGCCGCATAGTAGGTCGGCGTGTGGCCGGGGTAGAGGGACGAGGCCGGCTTGTAGTGCAGCACGCAGGAATCGGGCAGCCCGCCGGCTGCGTCCACCCGCTTGCTCACCGTGACGATGTTGCGCCCCCGCGTCCACACGTCGTCTACGACGAGGATGCGCCGCCCCTGCAGCACTTCATCCGACGGGAACTCGATGAACTCCGGGATGGCGTAGCGCTGCGCAGGGTGCACTGCCATCTCCCCAAAATCGCCGGGGAAGTCGGCCGGAAAGCGCACCGAGGCGGTGAGGATGTAGGTAATGTTCAGCGCCTCGGCGAGCAGCCCGCCGGGGACCAGCCCGCCGCGCGTGACGACGATCATCGAATCGTATTGCCCCCGTATCTGGGGCACCAGGTAGTCAATCAGCTTGTCCACGTCGGACCAGGTCAGCACTTCGCGGCGCACCACTGTCTCCTCTCACGCAGGGTAGTGTAACCGATCAATTATAAACGCTCCCGCAGAATTCCCAAAACCGGTGTTCGGATGGCTTTCGGTAGGGGCGGGTTTCAAACCCGCCCCACCGATAGGGCGATATTATGTACGGGCGGGTCTCAGACCCGCCCCTACGACCGGGCGCATCCTGTACGGGCGGGTTTCAAACCCGCCCCTACTTTTTGGACGGGAAGCGCGTCAGCACCGTCGCGCCATCCGGCACGGGCATGCGCTGGCCCACGGCGAGGCTGGTGGGCAGCTTGAGGCTGCGCGCGCCGCCGCCAAGCTGGTAAATCGCAATTGGCGTGCCCGGCTCCAGGAACTCCAGCGGCAGCACCGCCTGGCCCAGCAGATAGCCGTCCTGGTCGATGGCGCAGCTCGTCACCGTGCCGATGATCTTGCCGCGTCGGTCGAGCACCGGATCGCCCAGCTCGGGCCGGCGCACGGCCTTTTCGTTCATGCGGAAGCGTGTGACCATGCGGTTGCGCTTCTCCTCGACGCCAATAAACGCCTCGCGCCCGACGAAGAACGGCTTCCACAACTTGGCGAAGCTGCCAAAGCCCGCCTCGGCCGGGTTCAGGCCAAGCTGCCCGGCCATCTCGTGCCCGTAGAGCGGCAGCCCGGCCTCGGTGCGCGTGCTGTCCCGCGCCGCCAGGCCGATCGGCTTCAGCCCGAATGGCTCGCCCGCCTCCAGCAGCTTCTGCCAGAAGGCCGGCGTCGCGTCTGGATGGACGAACAGCTCGTAGGCCACGCGCTCGCCGGTGTAGCCCGTCCGCGAGATAACCACGTCGAAGCCGCCCAGCTTGCCCTCCGTCAGCCCGGCCCAGGGCAGCTTTTTGATCCGCGCCGCCAGCTCGCCGTCGTCACACAGCGCCAGCAGGATGTCGCGTGAGCGCGGCCCCTGCAGCGCCAGGTCCACGCGCTGCTCGTCGCCCCACTGCGGGTCGCGCAGGTCGCGCAGCACCGCCGGATGCTCCACCTTCACCCAGGGCCGCTTCTCGTCGATGAGCACGCGCCCCTCGTTGACCGCGTTGAGCCACGCCCAATCCTTGTCGTTGTTGGAGGCGTTGACCACGAGCATGTAGGTCTGCGGCGCGCGCTTGTAGACGAGCAGGTCGTCGATTACGCTGCCGTCGGGGAAGAGGAACTGGCTGTAGTGCGACTGGCCCACCTCCAGCGCGTCCACGTCGTTGGTCGTCACCAGATTGAGGAAGCTCGCCGCATAAGGCCCGCTCGCCTCCAGCACGCCCATGTGGCTGACGTCGAACAGCCCGGCCGTCTGGCGCACAGCCGCGTGCTCCTCGGAGACGGACGTATACCAGACGGGCATCTCCCAGCCGGCGAAGGGGACCATCTTCGCGCCCATCGCCACGTGCGCCTCGTACAGCTTCGTGCGTTTCAGCGGCGGGTCTTCCGGCTCCGCCCAGGTGAAGGGCGGCAGCGGCTCCGCCTCCGCGCCGGAGCGCTCGTGGCCCACGAAGAACGGCTTCGTCGCCACAATCGCCGCGTCGGTCCTCGCCGGTTCGGCAATCTCCTCGGCGGCGGGCGCGCTCGTCACCGCGACCGGCCCCGGCAGCTTGGCGTAGAGGTCGCCAAAATCGACAAAGCCGTCGGAGAGGGCGCGCAGCCACGCTCCGGCGGCTGCCGCCGTCGCCGCATCGGCGAAGCGCAGCGCGTAGGCGTCCTCGGCGGTGCGCAGCAGGTTCGCCGGGGCGTCGAGGCCGCCGCCAAAGAGATGCGCCGGCTGCGACTCGCCAACCGCCAGCCCCAGCACGTCGCTGCTCAGCGCCAGATCCAGGAAGTCGCGCGCTGTCTCGCCGCGCACCATCAGGCTATCGTGCTGCGGCTCCGGTTCGGCGATGCCCGCCAGTTCGCGCACGATGGCCCGCGCCTGCTGCAGAGCGTCGTAAGAGACCTTGGCCCGCAACAGCTCCTTGCCGCCCAGCGCGGCATAGGTGCAGGGCCGGACGCCGTGCAGCAGCGTCGCCATCGCCTCCGCCAGCCGATCAACCTCCGCCGGCCCGTAGCCGAGCTGGCTGATCCAGACGGTGCCCAGCCGCACGCCGGAGGCCGCAAAGGCGCCGGTATCCCCGGCGATGGTGTTGCGGTTGGTGACGATGCCCGCGAGGTCGAGAATGCGCGCCGCCATGTCGCCGCTCAGCCCGACGCCGTCGTTTACGATGCTCCGGCGCGCGTCCAGCAGCAGCAGGTGCGTCTCGCTGCCCCCGCCCACGACGACCAGCCCGCGCTCCTGGAGCTTTTCGGCCAGCCGCCGGGCGTTCGCCACGACGCGCTCCTGCAGGGCGCGGAACTGCGGCGTGCAGGCCAGCTTGAAGGCCAGGGCCATCGCCGCGATGTTGTTCATGTGCGGCCCGCCCTGCTCGCCGGGGAAGACGGCCCGGTCCAGCTTGCGCCCCAGGTCTGCGCGGTGGGTGATGATCAGCGCCCCGCGCGGCCCGCAGAGGCTCTTGTGCGTCGTCGTCGTCACCACGTCGGCGATGCCTATCGGGCTGGGATGCACGCCGGAAGCCACCAGGCCGGAAATGTGGGAGATGTCCGCCAGCAGGTAGGCGCCGACGCTGTTGGCGATCTCCCGGAAGCGCTGCCAGTCCACCTGGAACGGGTAGGCCGAGTAGCCGGCGATGATCAGCTTCGGCCGGACCTCTTCCGCCTGCCGCTGCACCGCGTCGTAGTCGATACGCCCGCTTTCCCGGTCCACGCCGTAGGCGACGGCGTTATACAGCTTGCCAGAGCGGTTGACCGGACTGCCGTGCGTCAGGTGCCCGCCGGCGTTGAGGTCCATGCCCAGGATCGTATCGCCGGGCTGCAGCAGAGCATGGTAGACGGCGTTGTTTGCCGGGGCGCCGCTCAACGGCTGCACGTTGACGAACAGCCGGTCCGCGCCGAGGCCGTTCGCCGCGAACAGCTCCGCCGCGCGCCGCCGGGCCAATGCCTCCAGCAGGTTGGCATATTCCACGCCCTTGTAATAGCGCGGGTCGCCGTAGCGCCGGTAGTGGGCCAGCTCGCGCTCGTAATCCAGGATTTCTGCTTCGTTCTGGGCCCGGCTCTCCTCCCTCGGATAGCCTTCGGCATAGATGTTGGTGAATGCGCTGCCCATCGCTTCGCGCACCGCAGGCGGCGATATGCTCTCGGACGGGATCAGGATGATGGTTTCCTGCTGGCGCTGCTCCTCGCGGTTTAGTAGGTCCTCGAGCTGAGGGTCTAGCTCTGCCAGCGTGCCATCGAAGATAAACTCTTCAGACATCGCGTGTGTACCTCGCTGAGATGGTTGGGATGTTAATCGGTTACTCCAGCTCTTCCCCCAGAGCCGGATTGTAGCACTAATAGAGCGTGAGTGCGAAAGGAAGGAAGCTGTAAGCCAATAGCTGTTAGCTGTCAGCTAACAGCTATTGGTTAACGGCTAATAGCTGCAAGGCACGAACGGCGCTTTCTGATCCACGTTGCCCACGTAGATGGGAACCGGCGTGAGGCCGAGCATCTGGCGGATAGCCATATTCTCGCCCAGGTGGTACCAGTAGTGGTAGATGACGCGCTGCAGGAGGTTGCCGTAGCTCGTCTTCCCCGGCTGCCCGTCGGCGCGCATGAACGGCTGGGCCAGCGACTCGCTCGTCTGCTGGTCCAGCCAGACGTCGGCGGCGGCGGTGATTTGCTTCCACGCCGCCAGCATCTCGCTGAGCAGCGGCGTGCTTGCCGGCGCGCCAAAGGCGAACTGCTTATCCAGCTCTGGAAACAGCCGGTTGCGCTGGGGCCAGAAGATAAAGTATTGCTGCTCCTGCCAGGCCAGATGGCCCACGTTCCAGCTGAGGCAGTTCATCGGCATTAGGCGGCGGGCGCCGTCTTCATCGCTCACGCCGCGCAGGCCGCGGGCGAACTCGCTGCGTGTGAAACGCAACTGGACTACGAGAGGGTGGAGGTCTGTCATTTGTCTCTCCCGATGCAGGCACACAACAGGCGTCTGGCTCCAGCTTACAATAAAATAAGGTCCGGTTCTACTTGAAAGCGATAAGCAATAAGCGATAAGCCGTAAGCTTACGGCTTATCGCTCATAGCTCATAGCTCATAGCTTACGGATTTCCTAGCAGCATTCCCCCCCTTTCTGCCTTATAATGGGGAGTGATTATCGCATGCTTTAGCGAAGGACTTCATTCGCGTGGACGCTCGCAAGATGCCGGTGGGGATGGCGGAACAGCTCGCGCTGGCCGAAAAACTGGCCGACATGACGCTCGCCCTCACCTCCCACCGCGAGACCGACCAGATTCTTCAAGAGGTGCTGCGCCAGGCGACCCGCCTCGTCGCCTGCGATGGCGCCCACATCGCCCTGCTGGAAGACCACGAGCTGACCGTCGTCCACTGGTATGGCTACAAAGGCAACGCCTCCCAGCTCGCCGGCCTGCGCCAGCCGCTCGACCAGCTTCCGGCCGAAGCGACGGCCCTGACCCGCAACCAGCCGATGGTCGTCGGCGACACGCGCGACCACACCAAGCGCCTCTTCCTGGCTACCGCCTGGGTGCGCAGCGTGCTGATCATGCCCCTGCTGGTCCGCGAGCGCCCGCTCGGCGTGCTGCGCCTCGACGCCCGGCGGGCCCACCATTTTGGCCGCGCCGACACCGCCCGCCTGCGCCCGCTGGTCAACGCCGCCAACATCGCCCTGGAGAACGCCGAGCTGCTGCGGACGGCCAACCAGCGCGCCGTCGAGCTGGACGTCATTCGCAAGCTTGGGCTGGCCATGTCGGCCTCGCTGGAGAGCCGGCAGGTGCTGCAGGCGGTCCTCAAAGCCGTCTTTACCCTGCTGCCCGACCTGCGCAACGCCCATCTCTTCGTCTATCGCGACGACGTGCTTGAATTTGGCGCCGCCCGCTGGAAGGACGGGCGCGAAGAGCTGGTCGCCATGCCCCGCCAGGACGGCCTCACCTACACAGTGGCCCGCAGCGGGCGCATGATCGCCGTCGCCGACATGCACGACCACCCCCTCTTCCGCGAGCGGCCGCCGGAATGGTCCGGCCGCATCCTCGGCATGCCGCTCGTCAGCGAGGGGCGCGTCGTCGGCGTCATCAACGTCAGCGGGGCCGAGCCCGGTCCCTGGAGCGAGCGGGCCATTCGCACCCTGGAGCTGGTCGCCGCGCAGGCGGCGATAGCCATCCGCAACGCCCATCTCTACGAGCAGGTCCAGCAGCAGCTCGTCGAGCGCCGGCAGGCCGAAGAAGCCTATGACACCGTCGTCAACAACTCGCCCGTAGGCTTCCTGCTCTTCCAGAAAGAGGGCATCATCTTCGTCAACCCGACGCTGGCGGAGCTGCTGGACCGCCGGCCCGCCGAGCTGATGGACCGCTCGCCCGGCGAGCTGCTGCGCCTGTGCATCCACCCCGGCGACCGCCGCGCCGTCCTGCGCCTCATCCGCGAGAAGTACGGCGCCCAGAGCGGCGTGGCGCGCCAGGAAGTCCGCCTGCTGCGGCCCGACGGCAGCGAGCGCTACGTGGTGGCCTACATCGCCTCTACCCACTACCGGGGGCAGCCCGCCGTGCAGGCCGTCGCCGTGGATATGACCGAGCGCCGCAAGGTGGCCGAGCGGCTGCGCCAGCTCAGCCAGGCGGTCGAGCAGAGCCCGGTGAGCATCATCATCACCGACGCCCAGGGCGCCATCGAATACGTCAACCGGCGCTTCACCGTCGTCAGCGGCTACAGCTACGAAGAAGCCACGGGCAACAACCCGCGCATGCTCAAGTCGGGCGTCCAGTCGCCGGAGTTCTACAAGCGCATGTGGGACACGATTACCAGCGGGCGCGAGTGGCGCGGCGAGCTGTGCAACCGGCGCAAGGACGGACAGCTCTATTGGGAGTCGGCCAGCATCAGCCCGATTATCGACGACCAGGGGCAGATCACCCATTTCCTCGCCGTCAAAGAGGACATTACCGAGCAAAAGGCGGCCCAGGAAGCGCTGCGCGCCAGCCAGCAGCTTCTGGAGAGCACGGTCAACAGCCTGCAGGACGCCGTCTTCACCGTCGATAGCGCCAGCGAGCACATCATCGGCTGCAATCCAGCTTTCAGCAGCGTTTTTGGCTACAATCGCGACGAAGCGCTGGGCATGTCCACGGCGGCCCTGCACGCCACCGCGAGCAGCGCCGCCGCCTACGAGGAGCGGCTCCGGCAGGCTGCCGCAGGTCGGGGCTTCCTGCAGCGCTACGAGACCCAGATGCGCCGCCGCGACGGCACGCTCTTCCCCGGCGAAATCTCCACCGCCCCCCTCACCGACGCCGCGGGCCGGCAGACCGGCTGGGTCAGCGTCGTGCGCGACATTTCCGA
>ENA-UOUL01004112-UOUL01004112.1-bioreactor-metagenome-genome-assembly--contig:-NODE-4112-length-13890-cov-3.901542_pt1 | contig 13890 bp, 12 predicted proteins | sample MGYA00249838_ERZ747220 | MGnify/ENA primary metagenome ERZ747220 (study PRJEB28778, sample SAMN05720191) | bioreactor metagenome | isolation source: Anaerobic biogas reactor | place: USA:Washington...
CGGCTGCTCGAGCCGGATTTCGTCACGCTGCCGGCCTACGCCGCGCTGGCCGCGCAAGCCAACCAGCCGCCTGCGCTCGACGCCGGCTATCACCAGGAGGATGACTGGGCGCTGCACTATGAGGGCGATTGGCAGCATCTGGCCGACCCCGAAGCCGTGCTGGGCGCATACGCCCTGGGTCAGGACGACGCCCAACTGTCGTTCTATATGGAAGGGACGGCCCTGGCCCTGACATTGCGCGACCCGCGCCAACTCGATCATCTGACGGTCACCATCGATGGCGCCGCTGTGCGCCCGCCCCGCGCTTGGAACACACCCACCAGCGGCCAGCCCGCCGTCGTCGTGGCGCGCAGCCTCAGCAACGCCCGGCACGAGGTGCAGGTGCGTGTGCACGGCGGCCCGGTGCACCTCGACGGGCTGGTCGTTTGGCGTCGCAGCGTGCCCTGGGCGCTGTGGGCGTGTGGGATGCTGGGCGCCCTGCTCGGCCTGGTCGCACGGGTGGAGACCGCGGAGATCGACGGCCGCGCGATGCACCGCGTGCGCATGGGCCCCTATGCCACCGCGTCCGAGCTGGCCGAGGCCAAGCAGAAGCTGGGCAACGGCGGCCTGCCGGCGCTGGCGATCCGCGCCAACTGAGGGCACCGGCCCTGGTCCGTCGCCGCTGGTGCGACGGGCGCATGGCAGGCGCGCGGCACGAGCGCATCGGCCGGGACCGCCGCGTCGTCGCGCGTCGCAGTCCGCGCGATGCCCGGGCGGGAGACTGGCGGGACTGGAGGAGACCCGCCATGGCCATCGAAGCCGCCCTGATCAAGCCCGTCGTCGACGCCCTGCTGGCGCTGTTCCGCGAAAGCAGCGACCTCAAGCTCAAGCGCAGCGCCGAGCGCGCGCTGCGCGAAGCGATCCGCGAACTGCTGCAGGCCAACCCCGACGAGAACCGCGCCCAGGCGCGGATCGCCATCGCCAAGGCCGCCGGGCTCCTGTCCGAGGATGTGGTGCTGGCCGAGGGCATGCTGGAGAAGCATCGCGCGACCAGGGCCGCCACCCGCGGCAAGTCGGCAACCGGGCGGCGCCGGGCGCGGCAGGAGAAGTTGGCGAAGCCGGCCGGCAAGGAGGCAGGGGACGGGCAGGCGCGGGGCTGAGGCGGCGGTGGCTGGCCTGGCGTTGATCGCGGGCGTGCCCCCACCCCGGCCCTCCCCCGCAAGCGGGGGAGGGGGCTTGCAGGTCCAGTCCCGGCGTGTCCAGCGACCCACGCTCCCCCCGCAGGCGGGGATGGGCTTGCAGAAGCGTCCTCCCTCCCCCGCTTGCGGGGGAGGGCCGGGGTGGGGGTGAGCGCCCGCAATACACTTGTCGTCCCCGCCGCGTCGGAGTCCATCCATGGCCCGCACCATCCTCATCACCGGCGCCACCGCCGGGTTCGGCGCCGCCGCCGTCCGGCGCTTCCTCGCCGACGGCTGGCGGGTGGTCGCCACCGGCCGCCGCGCCGGCCGCCTGCAGGCGCTGCGCGACGAACCCGGCGGCGACCGCCTGCACGTGGCCGTGTTCGACATCCGCGACGCCGACGCGATGCAGGCCGCGCTCGACGCGATCCCGGCGCCGTTCCGCGGCATCGACGTGCTGGTCAACAACGCCGGCCTCGCGCTCGGCACCGCGCCCGCCCAGCGCGCCAGCCTCGAGCAGTGGCGGCAGATGATCGACACCAACATCACCGCCCTGGCCACGCTCACCCATCGCCTGCTGCCGGTGCTGGTCGAGCGCCGCGGCGCGATCATCAACATCAGTTCGATCGCCGGCAGCTACCCGTATCCGGGCGGCAACGTGTACGGCGGCACCAAGGCCTTCGTCACCCAGTTCTCGCTCGGGCTGCGCTCGGACCTGCACGGCACCGGCGTGCGGGTGACCTCGATCGAGCCGGGCATGGCCGAGACCGAGTTCACCCTGGTGCGCACCGGCGGCGACCAGGCCGCCTCCGATGCGCTCTACCACGGCGCCAATCCGATGACCGCCGAGGACATCGCCGGCGTCATCCACTACGTCGCCACCCTGCCGCCGCACCTCAACATCAACCGGCTGGAGATCATGCCGGTGAGCCAGTCGTTCGCCGGCTTCCAGGTGCACCGCGAAGGCGACTGACCGGGACGGTGTCCGCTGCCGGTCGGTCGAGGCGTTGCACGGAATGGGCCGGCCGCGTCGCCGGCCGGAGGAGGCCTCCATGCCCCAGTACGTGATCGAACGCGATATCCCCGGCGCGGCTCGCCTCTTGCCCGACCAGCTGCGCGGCGTCTCGCGCAAGTCCTGCGCGGTGCTCGACGAGCTCGGCCCGGACATCCAGTGGCACCACAGCTACGTCACCGGGGACCGGGTGTACTGTGTGTACTCGGCGCCGTCCGAGGCCCTGATCCTGGAACATGCGCGCCGCGGCGGATTCCCGGCCAGCCGGATCTCGGAAGTGGCCGCGGTCATCGGCCCGGCGACGGCGGACTGACGGCACCGGAGGCCGGCCGGAAGCTGGCGCTCCGTCGACGGGGCCGGTCGGACGGGGCCACCCCGGACCTGGCCCGGGGCGGGCGGCCGGCGCCGGCGCCAGGAAAGCGGATGGCCGGCGCTACTGCGCCGGCACCCAGGCGAAGCTGTCGCCGCGGCGCTCGATCCGGCCCACGCCCGGGAACGGGAAGTGGGGCGAAGACACCATCAGCGATTCGTCGGCGAGGCGCGCCAGCAGCGCCTCGCGGCTGTCCTCGGCCAGGACCGGATCGCGGTCGAACTGGATCGTCCAGCGCGGGCGCTGCACCGAGATCACGTGGTGGTGGGCGCTATCGCCGATATACAGCAGGCGCGCGTCCCCGTCCGCGACCAGGTAGCCGCTGTGCCCGGGCGTGTGCCCGTCCACCGCCACCGCGCTGACCCCGGGCACGATGTCCTGCGCGCCGGGCGCGAACGTCTCCACCTGCGGTGCGATCGCCTGCGCCAGCGCCGCCTGGCCCTCGTCGGCCTGCAGCGCCGCCCATTCCGGTTCGGACATGCGCACCCTGGCGTTGGCGAAGGCGGGCCGGCCGTCGCCGTCGACCAGGCCGCCGACATGGTCGCCGTGCAGGTGGCTGATGAACACGTCGGTCACCTGCGCCGGTTCCACGCCGGCCGCCTGCAGCGAGCGCGGCAGCCGTCCGCCGTCGGCCCACTCCGCCTGCCCGGCGCCGGTGTCGAACAGGATCACGCGTTCGCCCGCCTCCACCAGCAGTCCCTGGATCGACAGCTGCAGCGGGTCGGTGGCCTCGCCCGCGGCCTCGAGCAGCGCGTCGACCTCGGCCCTGGGTTCGCCCATGGCCACGATCGAGCCGTCGTTGGGCAGGGTGATCGTGCCGTCGCGCAGCATCGCCGCCGACAGCGAGCCGATGCTGAAACGGTGGACGTCGGGCGAAGCCTCGGGCGCCGCTTCGGCGGCGGGCGCCTGCGCCTGCGCCTGCGCGTCCGGCTGCGCGGGCGGCTGTCCGCATGCGGCGCAGGCGAGTGCGATGGCGCCGGCCAGGGCCAGCAGGCGGTGGCGGGATGCGATGGTCATGCGGTGTTCCCCAGCGTCCAGGACGTCGGGGGCGAGGATAGCAAGGCGCCACGGCGTGGTTCGACGCCTGCGTGGCAGCGCACCAACAGGCGGCATGGCCGCGGGCGGGAAGCCGGGCGCTGGCGGCCGATGCCCCCGCGAGGGGCGTTGCCGCGTCGCCGCCGCCTACTCGAGCGGCGATTCCTCGAGGTAGGTGTAGCCGGTCAGCCCGCGCTCGAGCGCCTCGTTCAGGCGCGATGCCTCGCTCTTGCCCAGGTCCACTGCGCCGACCCGCGCGCGGTAGATGCGGCGCAGGTCGTCGAGCTTGTAGCCGACGTAGTCGAGCATCACGTCGGTGGTGTCGCCCTTGCGCTGCTGGGTGATCGCGTAGCCGTCGCCGTCCAGGCGCACCTCGACCGCGTCGGTGTCGCCGAACAGGTTGTGGATGTCGCCCAGGATCTCCTGGTAGGCGCCGACCAGGAAGAACGCCAGCCGGTAGCTCTCGCCCTTGCGCAGCGGGTGCAGCGGCAGCGAGGAGTCCAGGCCCTCGTTCTCGACGTAGATGTCGATCTTGCCGTCGGAGTCGCAGGTCAGGTCGGCGATCACGCCGCGCCGATCCGGGCGTTCGTCCAGGCGGCTGATCGGCACGATCGGGAACACCTGGTCGATCGCCCACACGTCGGGCAGCGATTCGAACACGCTGAAGTTGACGAAGTACTTGTCCACCAGCCGCTCGTCGAGCTCGTCGATCACTGCGCGGTGGCTCTTCTCGTCCCAGCTCAGGCGCGCGCGCACGCCGTGGGCGATGGCGTAGAACAGGTCGTCGATGCGGGCGCGGTGGACGAGGTCGATCTGGCCCAGGGCGTAGGCGGCCAGGCCCTCGGCGTGGAAGTGCAGCGCTTCCTGGTAGAGCTCCACCGGCGGACGCTTGCCGAGATCGGCGTGGATCTCGCGCAGGTAGCGGATCGCGCTCGGCTCGTCGTCGTGCTGGTCGGGCACCCGGCCTTCCGGCGCCGGCTCGACCTCGACCACGTTGGTCACCAGCAGCGCGTGGTGCGCGGTCATCGCGCGGCCGCATTCGGTGACGATCCGCGGCGGCGCCAGGCCGTGTTCGGCGCAGGCGTCGGCCAGCGGCTGGACGATGGTCGAGGCGTACTGCTGCAGGCCGTAGTTGATCGAGCAGAAGCTGCGCGAGCGGGTGCCCTCGTAGTCGACGCCCAGGCCGCCGCCGACGTCGACGTGGGTGATGGTCGCGCCCAGGCGCGAGAGCTCGACGAAGTAGCGCGTGGCCTCGCGCATGCCGTTGGCGATGTCGCGCACGTTGGAGATCTGCGAGCCCATGTGGAAGTGCAGCAGGCCCAGCCAGTGCGCGTTGCCGCCGTCGCGCAGGGTCTTCCACAGGTCCAGCACCTGGCGCGGCGAGAGCCCGAACTTGGCCTTGTCGCCGCCGCTGTTCTGCCACTTGCCCGCGCCGAGCGAGGCCAGGCGCATGCGCACGCCGATGCGCGGCTCGACCCCCAGCGCGGCCGCCTCCTCCAGGATCAGCGGCAGCTCCGAGGGCTTCTCCACCACCAGGAACACGTCCAGGCCGAGCTTGCGCCCGATCAGCGCCAGGCGGATGTACTCGCGGTCCTTGTAGCCGTTGCACACGATCAGGCCACCCGGGCGCGAGAGCGCGAGCACCGCCATCAGCTCGGGCTTGCTGCCGGCCTCCAGGCCGAAGCTCTCGCCGTGGTGCGAGGCCAGGGTGCCGGCCACGGCGGCGTGCTGGTTGACCTTGATCGGATAGACCGCGGTGTAGCCGCCGCGGTAGTCCCAGTCGGCCTGGGCCTGGGCGAAGGCGGCCTGCAGCCGGCGCAGGCGGTCGCCCAGGATGTCGGGGAAGCGCACCAGCAGCGGCAGCTTGGCGCCGCGCGCCAGCGCCTTGTCCACGATCTCCGGCAGCGGGATCGCCGCGCCCGCCCCGCCCAGCGGCCGCACCACCACCCGGCCGTCGCCGTCGACGTCGAAATACCCCTCCGACCAGTGCGGGATCGAGTAGGTCTTGCGGGCGTGGTCGATCGACCAGGCGGTCATCGCGGTCACCGGGCGGGGGGGGGCCTGCATTCTAGGCCCTGCCCGGCGGCGGCAGGGCGAAGCGGCGCTCAGCCGGCCCGCTTGCGGTAGACCGGCTCGCCGCAGGCCTGGCGCACCTGGCGGGCGAGCGGGCGCTGGTTGGTGCCGGTGAACAGGGCGAAACGGATCCCCGGCAGCGCCAGCGACCGGTCCAGCCGGGCCAGCCCGGCGGTCTCGCCGGCGACCGGGCCGCGCCAGTCCAGCAGCACCAGGTATTCGGCCGGGGCGCCCGCCAGCGGCGCCGCCCGCCGCGCGATCCAGGCCCGCGCGACCCGCGGCTCGCAGGCCAGCCGGGACGCCAGCCCGCGCAGTGTGTCGGGGTCCAGGTCGTGCGGCTGCAGCCCGTGCGTCCGGTCCTCGTGCGCCGGCGCCGGGTCGGCCAGCGCCGCGAAGGCGTCCCGCAGGGCGCTGGCCCGGGCGGCGGCCTCCGCGGCGAGGTCGGGGTCCAGCGCGAGCGCGTCCAGTTCCTCCAGCGCCGCCCGTGCAGCCCGCCGGTCGAGCGCCACCGCCCGCTGCAGGCGGGCCGCGCCGGCGTCCGCCTGCCCGTCGCGCAGCTGCAGCAGCCCGGCGCGCAGCAGCGACGGCACGTGGTCGGGGCTGGCGGCGAGGGCGCGCTCGTACAGCGGCAGGGGGTCGACGTCGCGCCGCACCCGTTCGGCGAGCCGGGCATGCTCGGCGAGTTCGGCCGCGGTGGGCGCGGCCAGCGCTTCGAGCTCCGCCAGCCGCCCGCGATCGGCGGCCGCTGCGTCGTACCGCGCCCGCCACTGCGCGCGCACGGCGTCGCGCCAGGCCGCGTCGAGGCGGCGTTCCAGCCGCTCCTCCAGGTCGCCGAGCATGGCCGCGGCCGGCGCGCCGGCCGCCCCGGCCCGCGGCCGGGCCCGCAGCGCCTGCAGCCGCTGGGCCAGGGTGGGATGGGTATCGGCCGGGTCCGGCCTGCGCCCGGGCGCGTCCGGCGCGGCCAGCCGCGCCGGATCCAGGCCGCCGGCCGTCGCGGCCTGCAGCAGCGGCGCCTGCAGCTGCGCCGGCGGGTGCGACTGGACCTGCGCGCGTGCCCACAGTCGCGGCCAGAAGCGCGCCTGGAGCCGGCGCGAGGCCAGTTCGATCGCGGCCAGCGCGTCGGCGACGGCCTGGGCGCCGACCACCTGCGCGGCCACCGCGTCGGCCGCGTACTCATGGGCCCGGGCGAGCGCGCGGCTGGCGAGGTCGAAGCGTGGCGCCAGCCAGCCGTAGAACCGCGACAGCAGCCAGGCGAATCCCAGCCCGTGCGCGCCCAGGCCGTCGCGCAGCCGGTACCAGGTGCCGCGCGAGAGGTAGACCCAGGCCGCGAAGCGGCCGTCGTCGGCGGTGAAATGCCCGAACTCGTGCGCGATCACCGCCGCCAGCCGCTCGCGATCGAGCAGCCGCAGCAGCGGCAAGCCCAGCACCAGCACGTGGCGGTGGCCGAGCAGGCCGAGCGCGCGCGGGATGCTCGCGGCCCTGGCGTTGAAGTCGCCGTCGATGACGATGCCCTCGAGCGGCGGCGCGCCCGTGGCCAGGCGCAGGCGTTCGACCTCGGCCTGCAGTTCCGGCGCCTCGCCCGGCGCCAGCCGGTGGCCCTGCGGCGGTTCGAACCGCACCCACAGCGTGCGCACCACCACCGCCGCAACCGCGGCGGGTAGCAGCAGCACGTAGGCGTGCTCCGGCGCCAGCGGACCGCCGCGCAGCAGGTGCACGGCCACCAGCACGAACGGCGCGAGCAGGAGCAGCAGCAGCGCGGCGACCACGCCGTGGCCAAGCAGGGCCAGCGCCAGCAGCCGCAGGCGCACGCCAGGCGCCGGCCACGCCGGTTCGCGCGTGTCGTCGTGCTGCCTGCCTTCGCCCATGGCGCCTCCGTTCCGTCCGGGGCCATCGTAGTGGATCGGCTCCGGCCCGTGCCCGGACGCTGGCTACAATGGCGCCCCGCGGCGCGCCTGCCGCGGGGCCATGCGCAGGGCGCACGGCGCGCACCACTCCATCCCCAGGACGTCCCCATGACCGCCAGCGACTGGCTCCACGAGCAGTTCGAGCCCACCGGCTCGTCGATCGGCTTCCGCGTGACCCGCAAGCTCGACGAGGTGCAATCGCCGTTCCAGAAGATCGAGGTCTGGGAGTCGACCGACTGGGGCAACGTGATGCTCATCGACGGCGCGATGATGGTCACCACGCGCGACAACTTCCTCTACCACGAGATGATGGCGCACCCGGCGCTGTTCACCCATCCCGACCCGAAGCGGGTGGTGATCATCGGCGGCGGCGACTGCGGCACGCTGCGCGAGGTGCTGCGCCACCCGGGCGTGGAGAAGGCGGTGCAGTGCGACATCGACGAGCAGGTCACGCGGATGGCCGAGAAGTACTTCCCGGAACTGTGCGAGTCGAACGCCGACCCGCGCGCGCAGATCCTGTTCGACGACGGCATCGCGCACATGCGCAACGCCGAGCCGGCGAGCCTGGACGTGGTGATCGTCGATTCCACCGACCCGGTCGGGCCGGCCGAGGGCCTGTTCAACCAGGCCTTCTTCGAAAGCTGCCACCGCGCGCTGAGGGACGACGGGATCCTGGTCCAGCAGTCCGAGTCGCCGCTGGCGCTGCTGGACCTGATGCGCGAGATGCGCGCGGAGATGGCCAGGGCCGGCTTCGACAGCTTCCAGACCCTGCCGTTCCCGCAGCCGTGCTACCCCACCGGCTGGTGGAGCTGCACCATGGCGCGCAAGGGCGGGCGCGGCTTCGGTTTCCGCGAGGCCGACGCGCGGGCCAAGGCGTTCGCGACGAAGTACTACAGCGCCGACGTGCACCTGGGCGCGCAGGCGCTGCCGCCGTTCGTGGCCCAGGCGCTGGGCGGCTGAGCCGCGTCGCGCGGCCTCAGGCCAGGGCGCGGCGCAGCACGTCCTCGAACGATTCCTCGCCGGCGACCTCCAGGTCGGCCGGTGCGAATGCCGCGGCGCCGGCCTCGAAGGCCGCGTGCATCTGCGCCAGCGCCTCGGCGTAGGATCGCCCGAGCCCGGCCGCCTGCAGCGCCGCGGCGCGGTGCGCGGGCGGCACCGCCTCCACCGCCAGCGGCCTGCCGGCCAGCGACGCGACCAGCCGCGCCACCTCGCGCTCGGACCAGGTGCCCGCACCGGTGACGTTGACGATCCGCGGCGGATCCGGATCGCGCAGCATCCGCGCCACGCAGCGCCCGACGTCGTCGGCGCTGACCGCGGGCAGCGGCAGGTCGGGCGCGAACATCGCGTGCCAGGTGCCGCTGGCCAGCGCCGCCCGCGCGATCGGCACACGGTTCTGCATGAACGAAGTGGCGCGCACGAAGGTGGTGCGCGCGCCGCCCGCCGCCAGCGCCGCCTCCAGCGCGCGCAGGGTGAGGACGATGCCGGTGCCGGCGTCCAGGTGCGCGCCCTGGCCGGACAACGCGACCACGCGCGGGCATCGCGCCGCGGCGACCGCCTGCGCGATCACGCCGGCCAGCGCGGCCGCGTCGGCATGGACGTCGCCGGCGTCGACCGGCACCGGGTTGAGCACGAACGCCGCCTCGGCGCCCTCCAGGGCGGCGGCCAGCGCGGCGGGGCCGTCGCGCAGGTCGGCGTGATGCCATGCGGCGCCGGCGGGCGCGTCCGCCGACGGGGTCCGGCCGATCAGCCGCATGCGCGCCGCGTGCCCGTCCGCGGCCAGGCTGGCGACGACCGCCCGCCCGACCTGTCCGGTGGCGCCGAGGATCGCGTACATGACGCGCCCTCAGAGGGCGTCGGCGTCCAGTTCGCCGGTACGGATCCGGACCGCGCGCAGCAGGTCGTAGACGAACACCTTGCCGTCGCCGATCTTGCCGGTGCCCGCGGCCTTGACGATCGCCTCGGTCACCGGCTCGACCTGGTCGTCGGTGACCGCGATCTCGAGCTTGACCTTGGGCAGGAAGTCGACCACGTACTCGGCGCCGCGGTAGAGCTCGGTGTGGCCCTTCTGCCGGCCGAAACCCTTGACCTCGGTGACGGTGATGCCGGTGACCCCGACCTCGCCCAGCGCCTCGCGCACGTCGTCGAGTTTGAACGGCTTGATGATCGCCATCACCATCTTCATCTGCAGGCTCCAAAGGTGGGGTCGTGACGCGCGGTCGCGGCGCGGCGTTAGCATACCGCCGCCGGGCGGCCGGGGTTTTCCTACGGCCGCCCGCGCCCGGCCCCGACTGCGCCCTCACGCGGTGCGGGCCACGCTGGGCGCATCCACGAACACCGGAGCCGCGGCATGATCGACCTCAACCACATCGACGACCTCGCCCGCCGCCTCAGCGGCCTGGTCCCGCCCGGCCTGCGCGAGAGCCGCGAGGAGCTGCAGGAGAACTTCAAGGCCGTGCTGCAATCCGGGCTGGCCAAGCTCGACCTGGTCACCCGCGAGGAGTTCGAGGTGCAGCGCGCGGTGCTGCTGCGCACGCGCGAGAAGCTCGAACAGCTGCAGGCCACGGTCGCCGAACTGGAGGCGCGCCTGGCCAGCGGCGGGGACGCGCCCGGCCCCGACGCCGGCTGAGCCCGCCGCCATGGGGCTTGCGCTCGTGCATGGACGCGCGCGCGCCGGCGTGCACGCGCCCGCGGTGACGGTCGAGGTGCACCTGGGCGGCGGCCTGCCCTCGATGTCGATCGTCGGCCTGCCCGAGGCCGCGGTGCGCGAGGCCAAGGACCGGGTGCGCGCCGCGATCCAGTGCGCGCAGTTCGAATTCCCGGCGCGCCGGATCACGGTCAACCTCGCCCCGGCCGACCTGCCCAAGGGTGGCGGCCGCTTCGACCTGCCGATCGCGCTGGGGATCCTCGCCGCCAGCGGCCAGGTCCCGCGTGAGCCGCTGGCCGGCTGCGAATTCCTCGGCGAACTCGGGCTGGCCGGCGAACTGCGCCCGGTCGACGGCGTGCTGCCGGCGGCGCTGGCCGCCGCCCGCGCCGGGCGGCGCCTGGTGGTCGCCGAGGCCAATGGGCCCGAGGCCGCACTGGCCGCCGGGCTCGAGGCCTGCACCGCGCGCACCCTGCTCGAGGTCTGTGCCCTGCTCGCCGGCCGCAAGCAGCTGCCCCCGGCGGTGGCGCCGCCGCAGCGCGCGGTCGAGCGCCCGGACATGCGCGAGGTGCGCGGCCAGGCGCAGGCGCGGCGCGCGCTGGAAATCGCCGCCGCCGGTGGCCACCACCTGCTGCTGTCCGGTCCGCCGGGCTGCGGCAAGACCCTGCTCGCCACCCGCCTGCCCGGCCTGCTGCCCGAGGCCAGCGAGGCCGAGGCGCTGGAAACCGCCGCGGTGGCCTCGGTCGGCGGGCGCGGGCTGGATCCGGCCTGCTGGCGCGAACGCCCGTTCCGCGCTCCGCACCACACCGCCAGCGCGATCGCCCTGGCCGGCGGGGGCAGCGACCCGCGTCCGGGCGAGATCTCGCTCGCCCACAACGGCGTGCTGTTCCTGGACGAGCTGCCCGAATGGGGCCGCGCGGCCCTGGAGGTGCTGCGCGAACCGCTCGAATCGGGTGTGGTCACGATCTCGCGCGCCGCACGCCAGGTCGAGTTCCCGGCGCGGTTCCAGCTGGTGGCGGCCATGAACCCGTGTCCCTGCGGCTGGGCCGGCGACCTGTCCGGACGCTGCCGCTGCACCGCCGACCAGATCGAGCGCTACCGCGCGCGGATCTCCGGCCCGCTGCTCGACCGCATCGACCTGCACGTCGAGGTACCGCGCCTGCCGCCCTCGGAACTGCGGCCGGACGCGCCGCCCGGCGAATGCAGCGCGTCGATCCGCGCCCGGGTCGAGGCGGCGCGCGAAATCCAGCGCCGGCGCGGCGGCCGCCCCAACGCGCGACTCTCGCAGGCCGCCACCGCCGAGGCCTGTCGCCTGCGTCCGGCCGACCAGGCCCTGCTCGAACGCGCGGTCGAGTCGCTGTCCCTGTCGGCGCGCTCCGTGCACCGGATCCTGCGCGTGGCCCGCACCATCGCCGACCTGGCCGGCTGCGACGCCATCGCCACCGCGCACCTCACCGAGGCCCTGGGCTACCGCCAGCCCTGCGGCCACGACCGCAGGGCCGCCTGACCCCGTCGCCGGATCCCGGCCCGGCGGGCCCCTGCGGCAGGCGGGCGGCTTCCGCCGTATGCTCGGTGCCCCGAACCTGTCCGGAGCCGTCCATGCATCGCCTGCTGCTTGCCTCCGCCGTTGCTCTCGCCCTCGCCGCCGCCGGCGGCACCGCCACGGCCGCGCCGGCCTCGCTCGACGAGGTGGAACTGATCCCGCGCGATGCGCTGTTCGGCAACCCCGAGCGCGCCAACGTGCAGATGAGCCCGGACGGCCGCTACCTGAGCTGGATCGCGCCGCTGGACGGCACGCTCAACGTGTGGGTGGCGCCCGCCGACGATCCGTCCGCGGCGCGCGCGGTGACCCGCGACACCGCGCGCGGTATCCGCAGTTATTTCTGGTCGTATCTGCCCGACACCCTGCTGTACCTGCGCGACACCGGCGGCGACGAGGACTTCCACCTGTACGCGGTCGACCTGCGCAGCGGCGCCGCCCGCGACCTGACCTCGTACGGGAAGACCACCGCCCGGGTCGTGGGCGTGAGCAGGCGCCATCCGGGCACCGTGCTGGTGGGCATGAACGACCGCGACCCGCAGTGGCACGACCTGTACCGGGTCGACCTGGCCAGCGGCGAGCGCACCCTGGTCGAGGAGAACACCGGCCAGATCGGCGAGTACGTGGCCGACGCCGACTACCGGCTGCGCTTCGCCACCCGCTCGCGCCCCGACGGCGGCATCGACCTGCTGCGCCGCGCCGGCGACGACTGGGAGAAGTACGACGAGATCCCGTTCGAGGACGGCCTGAGCACCGGCTACGCCGGCCTCACCGACGACGGCTCCACGCTCTACCTGCGCGAATCGCGCGGGCGCAACACCAGCGCCCTGTTCGCGATCGACACCGCCACCGGCGAGCGCCGCCTGGTCCACGAGGATGCGCGCGCGGATGTCGGCGGCGGGCTTGCCGATCCGGCCACGGGCGAAGTGCAGGCGGTGTCGGTCAACTACCTGCGCGAGGAGTGGACGGTGCTCGACGATGCGATCCGCGCCGACCTCGAGCGCATCGCCGCGATCGGGCCGGGCGAAGCGTCGATCAACACCCGCACCTTGGACGACCGCACCTGGATCGTGGCGTATTCGGCCGCCGAGTCGCCGGTTGAGTACTACCGCTACGACCGCGACGGCCACGGCAACGGCGAGCTGACCCACCTGTTCTCCGGCCGCCCGGCGCTGGCCGGCAAGCCGCTGGTGCCGATGTGGCCGCTGGAACTGGAGTCGCGCGACGGCAAGACCCTGGTGAGCTACCTCACCCTCCCGGCGCATGCCGACGCCGATGGCGACGGCAAGGCCGACAGCCCGGTGCCGCTGGTGCTGCTGGTGCACGGCGGCCCCTGGGCGCGCGATGCCTACGGCTACAGCGGCTGGCAGCAGTGGCTGGCCAACCGCGGCTATGCGGTGCTGAGCGTGAACTACCGCGGCTCGACCGGCTTCGGCAAGGACTTCACCAACGCCGGCGACGGCGAGTGGGCGGCCGGCATGCACGACGACCTCATCGACGCGGTGCAGTGGGCGGTCGAGTCGGGCACCACCACCGCCGACAAGGTCGCGATCATGGGCGGCAGCTACGGCGGCTACGCCACCCTGGTCGGCCTCACCTTCACCCCGGACACCTTCGCCTGCGGCGTCGACATCGTCGGCCCGGCCAACCTCAATACCCTGCTCTCCACGGTGCCCCCGTACTGGGCCAGCTTCTACAAGCAGCTCGTGCGGCGCATGGGCGACCCGGAGACCGAGGAAGGCCGCGCCTGGCTCACCGAACGCTCCCCGCTCACCCGCGTCGACGCGATCCGCAGGCCGCTGCTGATCGGCCAGGGCGCCAACGACCCGCGCGTGAAGCAGGACGAGAGCGACCAGATCGTCAACGCCATGACCGCCAAGGACATCCCGGTCACCTACGTGCTGTTCCCCGACGAGGGCCACGGCTTCGCGCGCCCGGAGAACAACAAGGCCTTCAACGCCGTCGCCGAAGGCTTCCTCGCCCAGTGCCTGGGCGGCCGCGCACAGCCGATCGGCGACGACTTCAACGGCTCGAGCATCACCGTCCCCACCGGCGCCGACGGCGTCCCGGGCCTGGCCGAGGCGCTGCAGTCGCATACGCAGGACGTGCGCAGGTAGCGCGCGGCGTCGGAGTCCTTGGGGAACAAGTGCCCTCTCCC
>ENA-UOUL01004114-UOUL01004114.1-bioreactor-metagenome-genome-assembly--contig:-NODE-4114-length-13887-cov-5.365677_pt1 | contig 13887 bp, 7 predicted proteins | sample MGYA00249838_ERZ747220 | MGnify/ENA primary metagenome ERZ747220 (study PRJEB28778, sample SAMN05720191) | bioreactor metagenome | isolation source: Anaerobic biogas reactor | place: USA:Washington...
CGTTGCCCGGATCTCCGCCGACTATCCCGCTTATCGTAACACGGCGCCTGGGGGCAAGAATTTCGCCGACCCGTTCGTGATTGCCACTGCAAAACACAATGGCTGCGCTGTCGTCACGCACGAGCGCGCCACGGGTGACATGAACGGACCGCGCATGCCCGACGTCTGTCGGGCCGAACAGATTCGCCCGCTGCAGATGTATGAACTGGTCCAGCTTGCGGCGTGGGTGTTTAGCTAAGGGACGCGCTCGTGCTTCTTGGGGGCTAGGCACGAGGAGGTGCGAGCGGCAGCGTCCTGTCTGGGCTCCTGCGGATGTTTTGGAGGGCTGGGCGCGAACGATACGGAAGCACTTGGATACGGCGATGTTGGCCGACCATTCAATCCCGGGTCTCGCCGCCGCGATGTGTTCGTGGCAGTCGAGCGCTGACCACTACTGTTGTCGCGTTGCTTCCCTCTCGGCAACGCAAATGGTGCTTGCCCAGCCAGCCATTTGGACAATGTGAGGGCTGCGAGCGGCAACTAGTAGTACGAGGATTGCGGATTGGTCACCGCGCCTATTCCGGACCGCCGCAAAGCGAGTCTCATCGCACGATTGATGAGAAGAAAGCTCGGCACGCGCAGATCGTATGTTTGCCCGCCGCTATCCTCCCAGACTCCCAGATGAGTCACGTCCTCAACCCAATCCGCTCGCGGGCCGGGGAGTGCGCAACCCGTGTGGGTTCTCCACAAACGTTCTCTGCGTCTTAGTGATTGCCGAAGGACGTGACGCAACCAGGCGTCCATACTCGACAATTGCTCGTCATCATCGACCAACGGATAGTAGCTCATCAGTCCACGAAAATGCAGATCAGGTATTTGTCCACGAATGTACCTGGCGAGTTTTTCGTCAGTCAGACCTCCATAGAGATATCGGCGTAGCTGCAAGAGAGCAGTATAGTAGTCCCAGTCAAGTTCGCCCAATCGTGAAGCATTGTATATATCGGCATGCAGAGGTTGTAAAAGATTAGAGTACAGCAGATAGCTAATCTTGTCCTTTATCTTCGCGACCCGTGCTTCCTTTATGGAAACGTGTCTGCAACTTATCCTATAACCAAGATAGTCAACTGAACGTTTAGCACATATTTCTGCACGTTCATGCGTGTGGACCAAACTTATACCAGGGGACTTGGTTGGATTGATTGGTACGCCCATCTTAATACTATATTCATAGATGGTGTCATATGCACGCACGACCTTGTCGTAACTATCGCTCCATAACAACGTATCATCAGCGTAACGGCAGAAGCCAACGCCCACACGTTCCAACGCCCTGTCCAATTCCCAACAAGCAAGATTTGCCAGTATCAAGGAAATGGCCGATCCCTGCGGTATGCCCTTGACTCTCTGTGTGTGCGATCCCGTCAGGTAATCTGCTTGTGTCGCGGTTTCAGACTCGAGAAAGACCCTCACAATATGTTCTTCCTCGGGGGTGTAGAGGAAGTTCTGGCGGTTCAAAACGGTGCGCAGATAGTGGTGGTCGATGTTGTCAAAGAACCGAGAGAAGTCAAACTCCGCGACGTACACCCGATCACGATTGCGCCACTCGGATGCCACATCATGTACTGCGTCGTGGGCGCCGCGATCTGATCGGTACGCGTAGGCGTGCCCGCTAAGGCGAGAGATGTTCTTGTGAAGCAGAGAGTAGTAGACAGACAAGGACACGGCGGCGTCCGGTAGCTGAAAGACCGCCAATTCCCTGTCCTCGCTGCCTTCCTTCGGAACTCTGTGCGTCACGGCACATTCGGGCCTGTAGGTGTGATCGCGGATCTTACGCGCCAGCGTGTAGCTATACAGGTCAAGCTTCTGACGTGATCGAGTCTTGAAGGGATCGAATCTCGGGTCCAGGGACCAATAGGATGGTCGGCGGATTTCCTTATCCACGACTGATCCTAGCCGCCTTGCTTTGCGTTTAGTACTCTCATCCAAATCACGAAGGTACTCGTCATGGCGGCCGATAAGCTTCTGGCATTCCCTTTTCAGAAGGCTTCGAAGAAGTCCGCGCATCTGCCCCCCTCGGAGATGTAGGACCTTGGGCACGGGGTCTGGCCCGAAAAATTAGGTTTTCCGGTGTAGTGGGACCGCCGACGCGTCACTACCAGAAGATGGCCCGAGAATATTCTCGGACGCATCAGTCAGGCTTTCGCCCTCCCGCCGCTTGGCGAGCGCCCAAGGTCCACTCAATTATAGGGCATGGCCGAATCTTGGGGGGCGATCGCGCTGGTTGGGGTTCACCGGTGCGCCGCCGCTGAGACGAACGCGGCGCCCCAATCTTGCTCGCAGATCGGGACCTGCTGCCGACTTACGGCTATGAACGTTCTGCTGGTCGGGCCGAGCGGTTCGGCCAGTCTTGCTGACTGCCGGGCATAGGGGCGGCGTTTTGGGAGCCCCTATCTCCTGACCTGTCAATCGACGGCAGAGCCCGCGGTGGTCAAGCTTGGCAACCAGCACAGGGCCATCTGGGGCCGGCACCGCATGTCCCGTGGTCGCCAGTCTGACGTCGTCATGACTTCCCGTCTTGGGACGAACACTACGAGCACCTTAGTATGCGGATGGACAACTCTCGCTACCTACCGCCTGTCATCGCCGGTTGAATACTGTGCACATACGGTCGGTTGAAATCTGTTGATAGTGGCAGCCTCGCGGTCAATCGGCATCTTCCTTCAATCCTGCTTGACGGACGGTCTCAAGCGTCACCTCGATGAAACCTGCCATCAGATTCGCTGCCTCGATCGCCGCGTCCTCGTCCGGCATGTCTTTGTCAAATGGGATGGCGAACCTCGCCTCCATGGCGTGAGCCATAAACGGCCCGGTCGAGTATTCGCGATGGCTCAGGCTTTCGATGCGTTGACGGAGAGTCTCGAGAGCACCCAGAAGCTCCAGGTTCGCTTCCCGATGTCGCCGCTCAAAGTGAAGACAAACGTCAAGCGAACGCTTCCTCTTCCTGATAACCCATTCATAGTGGACGCCACCGATTCCCGTCGGTATCTGAATGTACGGGCTATTTCTCAGAGAGCTGACGTTGAGCTTCGAATTCAATGACGAAAAGGCGGTCACAACCCGTTCCCAGAAGTGAAGGTACTCCATCCTGGTTCTGGCTTCGGCTAGCTTCGAAATCTCGCGCTTCTCAATCCCGATCATGTAGTCACGAGCTTCTGGCAGCGGGATTATCACCCGTGGGACTAAGACGATATCTCGGTAACCTTGGAGTCGGTATGGCGTCAGTTCAACACAGGAGATATCCAGTCCGAAGTTGCGCAGCCAGAGCACAGTGGTGGTCAGTTCCTGGTCGTTGACGCTACCGGCGGCCACGATCATTCGAGGCTTTCCCTCAAGTGCCGGTAACTCCTCCGACTCGACAAACTGCAGGATCTTCTCTTCAGCCTCGCTCGGATCTGTGCCGGTGAATTCGGCGAGCTGTTCCACGACCTGCTCGGAGGTCATCGAAGAGCAGAAGGCCGCATATCGAAGGACCTGAAGGTCCGCGAGCTCTCCATCAAGCCTCAGCTTTAGCTCGATGACAACCAAGGCTCCATTCTTGTCCAGAGCGATGATGTCTGCGCGACGGCGATTGCCACGCTCAAAACGACTGAATTCGGTGGCTAGGACAAGGAGTTCCTCGCCGAGGAGGGATGGATGCGCTGCTACCCATTCCTGAAAGTCTTGGCGTTCTTTGATTCCCATATCTTCGAACCGAGCAGGCTCAACAGCTTGAGGAACTCTGGTTTGCGGATCGACCAGGTAGATAGAGTCTTGGCTGTCGGTCGATTTGCTCACCTTTCGTTACCCCCTAGTCGTCTCACTGATCTCAATCATTTGCCCACTCTGCCACACACCGTAGCCATTCTATTGCTTTCTGGTTGTAAACAGACACTAACGCTGAATGGTGCTACCTCTCCGCTCGCAACGACCGTGCTAGCTGTCCCTGCGTTAGTGAGCGAACTCATTCCGTACGTCGGCACAATCCCTTCGAGGAATAACCCGACGATTCTCAAACCGCGAGAACCTGCACGAACTCAGCCACAACTGCCAGTCGCTCCTCGTCCTCGACCTGCAGCTCAATCGGCTCAAACGCGTGGTTGAGAGGTTCCAGAGTGATGCGAACATGGCGCCACACATCATCGGCCCCGGCGACCTTCTCGCTCCGATAGCGCTTCACTGTGTACCGTTCGCCTGTCTCTGGATCCAGGGCATCCCGCAACTCGACGAGCACGGTCTTCCCATCCCGGCTGCCGGTCACAGGTGACGAGAACAGGCAGTAGGCACCGTCTGGAATCTGCGGCTCCATCGAATGGCCGACGACCTTGGCCACGAACATCCCCGGCCGAAGCGCCCTACCCACCTCGACCTCGACCCACTCCCATTCCTCCGCCGAGGCGTGCTGTGGGTCGCCGAAGGCCCCCCCCGCCGCCTGAAGCGGAACCAGGGGAAGCGTGTTCACGTAGCGCTGCTCAGGCGATGGACTCACTAGGCGCAGTCCCGACCGCGCAACGCTCGCAACCTCCTCTGCCGCGCGCTCGAACCAGCCTCTATCCTTCCGAACCTGTTCCCTGATGTCCGGCTTGTTCAGATAGCCCGCCAGGCGGCGAAAGTGCTGCTCCATGGCATCGGGATCGGCGAGCTCCGAGTAGGGGATCTCGATCACTTCCCAGCCGTGGCCCCTCAGCCAGTCGCGGATCTCGCGATCCTTCTGCTGGGTCCCTGGGTTCCCGTGGATGTGCTCACTCAATCCATCGAGGTACACCGCGATACCCTCGTCAGCATCATGGTAATCGGCTCGGTAGATCACGTCAGGGGTAGTCGTTCCTAATGCCGGATCAAGGTGAAGCTGCTCGTCTCGCACGCCCTCAGGGAAACCTGCGGCTAGAAGGAGAGCCCTCAGGCGACGCTCGGCTTCGTTCACAGGGTACGCATCCGACCCTCCCGCCGGCGCTGGCTGCAGAGGGGGGATGTCGTGAGTATGCGCCAAATGCGAACCCCAGGCCGCGATGCACTCGCTCGCCACCAAGCGGTTGAGGTACTTGTGGTAGTAGCTATTGCGGAACGTCTGGAGGCAATCGATGCAGGAGGTCGCGCAGGCGGCTGGGCACTCGTCGACTATGCGCAGAGCTACCCGAATGACTTCGTCGAACCTTACGCAGAGTTGCTCAAGTAGTCCGGATCCTCCAGGCATGGGGTCCCACAGGACCGCGTCTACTTCTTGGCGATCGACGTGACCAATCACCAAGATCTGCAGATCTTCCAAGTGCATATCCAGCACCTGGGTAGCCGCCATCCGCAGCGCTTCGAGCACGCTGTAGGCTGTCGTATGATCTGCGACGGCCCGCAGCACCAGTACGTCGGCCGTGACGTCGGCGTAGAAACCCACCGGCCTGACTTCCCGCCCACAACGCTCCTTGTGCGACTCGAAGAACACGTCCAGCTGGCGCTGCGACGACAGGGGCGACACGCTCTGACCGCACACCGTGCACACGGGGTAGCCGAAGAGCGGTTCCGCGCGAGCGATGGCAGATGCGGCGCCGACATTAGCGAGCCGCAACTGATTGCCCTTCAGATGGTGCACCGGCTGAGCGCCCCACTGATAGGAACACCCTCCGTTGTGCCGACCCCGCTCAATCCCGTGGATGGCGACGCCGAGCTGGAAGCGAACCACCTCGTCGTCAGAGATGTGCGACTGGTGAACGAGGTCAACATCGCAGACCGAGATCGCCTGGAGCAGCTCAGAGCCCAGCGCAGAGAACGCGCCCGCGAAGTCGGTCTGCTTGATGGCTTGGCGCTCAGCTGATATCTCGAAGACCGGCATTTCTGCCCGCTGTTCGTCAACATCACGATGGAAGCGTCGAGCCACGAACCGATTCCCGTTGGCGTAGATGAGATTCCCCGGGACGTACTCACGTAGCGCCACACTGGGTGGACGCGGCAATACGAATTCCATGACCCCGAGCTGCCAATAGGGAACCTCCGCTGTACCAAGAATCGAGCCCACCTCGAGCCCATAGCCAGGCAGGAACCCCTCGGCGGCCAGTACCCCAAAGGTATTCACATCGTCATAACCCTCGGCCTCTCGACGGGTTCGCCGCTCTGCCCCTTTGAGCCGCCTGACCAGGCGGTCGCACCGTTTGAACAGAGTGTCATCTTCAGTTTCGAGAATCCCTTGCCGCTCCCGTATGCCGTTGAGACGCTTGATCTGCTCCATGGCCCACATGAGCCGGCGGTGGAGTCGTATGATCACCGCCCCAAGTTCTGCAGGCATGTCGAGCACGTGCCGGCGCAGCTTGTCGGGCGCCACCACTTCCTTGTCGCGCTCGGGCCAGCCCTGGCTGAAGGCGGCTTCGACGTACGCCGTGAGATCGTCGACGTTGTCGGCAAGCAGTCGGTCGAACGCCGAGAGGTCGAAAAGCTCGGCGCGGATCTGCCCGTCGGCAAAGAGGTAGCTCGATACTTGGTTGGGCAAACAGGTGCCCAGGGTCTGAGCGATGCGCTCCCTCTCGGCGGCACTCCGCCCGCGATCGCGAGCGTACTGGTGAAGACGCGCGATGACCATCGCATGCACGTGCTTGGCCACCATCACCTCGTTGCTCAGGTTGAAGGCCGGCGGGTCGACCCGCCCGGCCAGCATCTTGACAGGCTCCGCGAAGTAGGCGCGGTCATGAGAGGTGGGGCGGCAATAGGTCAGGTCGACGGCCATGCGGTGACGGCGACCTGCGCGTCCCGCCCGCTGCCAATAGTTCGCCGGCAGTGGCGGCACGTTGCGCATCAGTATGGCGTCAAGCCGGCCTATGTCCACGCCGAGTTCCAAGGTCGGAGTACAGACGAGAGCGTTGACCGCTTCCGATTCTCCCTTAAACAGATTCTCCAGTCGCTCGCGCTCATTCGCCGGCACCATCGCCGTGTGCTCTTCCGGACGGAGCATCGAATACCCAGCATCAAGGAGCTTGAGATCGTAGTTGTCCGGATCCTCGGCCACCCACTCGAGCGTGCCTTCGCAACGCCACGCGGGGCAGAGCATCCTGGGGGTACGCCGAGAATACCGGCGGCGACAGCTCTTGCAGCGCCACACCCCGTGCCCGGCATGCAGGCGCACCCTATCCGCGTCAACCTGATAGACCTCACTCACGTTGGGGAGCACCTTCCCCTTGGATCCTCGCAGGCGAACGGGCACCAGCAGTTTCTCATTCACCAGCGTGGTGAACAGGCTCTCGAGAAACCCCTCCATCTCGTCCGACGGGACTCCCCACTTGCGGGCTATCTTCCTCACGGTGGTGTCGCCGCGGTCGCTGAGCCACTGGGTAACAAGCGCAGCCCGTTCCGATCCGGCCCGCCTGAGCTTGGTCCCAACCGGATTGCCCAACTGGGGCAGGTATCCTTGTTGTATCTCCTTGTCGCCGTCCATCCAGTACTTGCTGAAGATCTCCTGCTCTGGGTCATGAAGCACACGCTTGCGCCGCAGATAGTCCAGTATGGTCGCCGCCCCGTCCCGCAGGTCCTCGGCCGGCATGCCCAGGATGTTGGCCTGCTCCTGGATCCACGGAAGCGAGGCCTCTAGACCCACGTAGTCGATTTTCATGCGGCCCCACGGCTCGAGACCAATCGACTGCCGGGAAGACAGCGTGACTTCGCGAAGCACCTGGATACGCAGGAACTTGCGCCGTTCCTGCTCGTGCCTGCCGGCGCCTCCCTCCTTGCGCACCACCTGCCAGACTTCCGGCACCAAGGCCCGCGATAGGGACTCGTCTGCATCAAGCATCTCATCGAGGCTGAGAGCCAAGTCGCCGATCGAGACCGCCCGCTCCCTCATAGCCTCGGCCATCAGCGCGCGCAGACGGAACCGGCGTGCATGGTCCTTCATCCAGCCGGCCTGGAAGGCGGCGTCCTGGCGGTTGTCGCAGAAGACTAGCAGTCGGGGACGCTCGGAGTTGTGGACCATATCCTGGGCAAGTACGTGCACGTCGGCTACGTTGACCGCCCGCACAGGCTTTGCCGGCTCCCGATAGTGGTTACCCACCCGGCGGCCCGTGGATCCGCACGAAAGGCATGAGGTGAGCTGCCCAGGGTTGTCCTTTCTCTGCTTCACGGCGAAGAGCTTCACCGGCGTCCCGGCGGCCCCGCAATGCAGGCATCGTGAGACCTCCGCTGCGTGTACCGCACCGCAGTGCCGGCACAGGTAGACGGCCGCCACTCGCTCGTGCTCTTCCAGATCCTCATCGTCGGCCCCACCGACGATCCGATCCACGAGCACAACGCGGCGCCCACCCAGCGCTTCCTCCAAGGGCTCCCAGCAGACCTCACTGCCCACCGCCTCACCTCCGCCGGGCGCCCTGCCGGTGAACTCGAAATCCCTGAGAGCGGTGGTGAAGTAGTGTTGGCCACAGACGGTGCAGGTAAGCAGAGCCAGGTGGGCGTGCTGCTCGCCGTCGTCTATCTCGATTTCGTCCTCGGCGGCCAGCCAAAGCTTGGGCTCGTTACCATCGGGGAACGTAACCACGGCTCCGCTGACGCCACGGATGAAGCCGTGGATGACGGGCCGCAGCAAGGGCCGCCCATCATCCCGCGCGGCGGCGCCAAGCGTGAGCCAGGTCAGTATCTCGGCTTCCGTCACCGGACGACCCACCAGAGGCTCGAGCATGGCGGGGAGGATCTCCAACGCCAGCGGCTGCGTCAGCAACTCGCTTAGCCGGAAGGGGATCTGAGCGCACGACAACTCCGCGTTCAGGGCCTCCTGCCAGTCGCCAGCAGGCAAATGACGGCCGGTGAGCGTGTGGTAGACCCTGGCCACCTCCGTGTAGACGTCCGGCTCTCCCATCTCCACAGCGCGGACGCACGCATCCAGAAGGACGGCCGGGTCCTCCGCCGGAGCGGCCGTCACAAACCGATCGTCAGCCCAGATCTCGCGCTGATAAGCCTCGCCCACTATGACCACGTCTTCGGCGGGCACTCCGAAGAAGCGCGAGGCAAATCCCCGAGCTGGATCCGGATGGTTCTGGTCAACGATGGTGGCCGACGTAGCCACGCATACGGTGTCTTGCGCTGCGAGCCCACAGAACGCCCGCAGCCGACGCACGAGACATGCAGTCTCGGCACCCTGAGCACCGGTGAAGGTGTGAGCCTCGTCGAAAACCAGTAGGTCCAGCCGGGCATCCGCAAACAACTCGACGTCCCTTTGGCGAGTAAGTAGCAACTCCAGTTGCTTCACGTTGGTGAGTAAGATGCGGGGCTGACCGCCGGGCCGGCGCATGGCCTCCCGGGAGCACAGCTCCTCCGCCGGATAAACCGTCTCGCTCGAGCCCTGCGCTCGTATCTGCCCCAGCTTGGCCTCATACTGAGCACGGGACGTGCCTTCGGGCAGTCGGATGCCAGCCACTTCGTTCTCATGCTCGGGGGTCTTGCCGACGTACATGCCGAAGGTGATCCCGGTGCCCGCCAACAGCGAGCGCAGACGCATGAGTTGGTCCTCAGCCAGGGCGTTCATGGGGTAGATGATGACGGCGCTGATGCCGGGGGCTGCCCCTTCGTCGCGCAGCTTCAGGCAGCGGCTGATGATCGGATAGAGGAAGCACTCCGTCTTGCCGGAGCCGGTACCGGTTGAGACAAGCGTCGTCCGGCCCGCAGAGATGGCGCGGATGGCGTCCTCCTGGTGACCGTACACGTGGGTGATCTCCGCCGGAATGCGCTGGCGCATGTGCGGGTGGAGCAGACCCTCGGTAATCAGATCGTCGACCGACGCCCCCTCACGGAACGGCCTAGACAAGCTGACATACGGCCCCTTGAGTAGCGGCGACCGCCGGGTAGCGTCCAGCGAGAGCAGCTCGCGCATCTGCACAGCCAGGCGCTCGTCGGCGAAGGCGTAGGTGGTGAACTGATAGCGCAAGAAGCTCTTGACGACGTTCTCAGTGAAGACGATGGGGTTAAGGGCCATTGCGGTCAGCCTTCCCGGCGTTCACCCAGAGGCCGGGCAGTCACGCGCACACCCCGTGAAGGTTCCGGGCTAGCACATCCGCATCTGGGGCTGAAGCTGATGAATGCCCTCACGAACGCGGCCGAGCGCAAGCTCAATCATTCGCCTGTCGAACAACCGTTGCTTACGCTGCCCCGCGCTACGCCCGCCGGGCCATGCATCAAGCGCCCGACGAATCGCTTCCTCGCTCGCCTCACAGCCCTCATGGGCTACAAGCCAATCGACGGTGGCTAGGAGCTCCATCCCCAGCGGAGACTCGAAACCATCGATATAGCGTGTGGCGGCGTCCAACGCGGGAAGGAGATCCTTGGCTTCGCTCTCGAGGTAGGCTTTCACGCTCTCGCGGCGTTCGTTGGAGAAGCTGATGAGCTCCAGATAGGTCGCCTCGCTCAGACGATGTTCACTGTGAAGGTAACTGCCGTCCATCGCATCAAGCAGATGGCGTAGTTGATCGGCGTAGGGGCCATACACGTTAGCCCCGAAACGCAGGCGCAGGGGATCATTCGTCCCCGTGATGCTGAAGGCACGGTGTAGGAACCACGCCAGCTTTTGCACCTCAAGAGTTGTGCACCCCATCCCGAGAACGGAGTACCTGCGGATCATTTCGGCGACCAAAGCCCGGGCAGGCGTGAGTTCCTCCACACCGCGTTGTTTCGGCGGTGCCGCATAGCTTGCGACAGGCTCAAAGACCATCACCTCAACCCCCGGTAGGTCACCGAGAGCCTCCTCAATGAGCGACCGAACATCGCTCCAGGCGAGTCCCCCATTGCCGCAACCCAGTGGCGGAACGGCAATCGACCGGATCTCAAGTTCGCGCGTCACTCGAGACAGGTCGGCCAGGCCATCGCGCACCCATTCCAGCTTGGACGGATTCCGCCAGTGCCGTTTCGTTGGGAAATGGATTATCCAACGCGGACCTGCGAGATTGCTGGTGCTTGTCACCAGCACTTGGCCCACGTGCACTTCGCCGCGCTTCGCCGCTTCAGCGTACTCACGAGCGGCCTCAGGGAATGTTTCCTTGAACTGCAGGGCGACGCCCTTACCCATCACGCCGATCTCATTGACGGTGTTGACGAGCGCCTCCACAGGCGCTTCGAGCAGGTTCCCTATGGCGTACGTAATCACCCGAAGAACCACTCCTTCTTCACTATCACTCTCAGGTCTATACCCACTTCCTGCAGCATCGCCACGACCTGATCCCTGCTCTTTCCAGAATAGCAGGCAATGCCCAGGAGAGCTGCAACGGGTACCGTCCGGTGGACCAGGGCTTCGGCTTGGTAGCGCTCAACCTTACCGGGATCAGCATCAGAGCGAGCGAAATCTCGAGCTCGCAGTAGCGCCCAGTCAACTCGGTCAAGCAGGTCCACATCGTCGAAGAACTCGGCGTAGGCCACGAACGCGTGTCTGTTGGTGAAGACGAATGGCACGTTATTCTGGCGCAGCTCTCTAAGGGACGACACGAGAATGATGAGCTCGTCTTCGCTCAGTTGCGGGACCCCACGGCCCGTAATGATGTTGTAGAGCATCACGGAGCAGGGAGTGAAGTAGAAGGGGACGTAGTCGTCGAGGGTCCCTCCCGGGGAGATTGGAACGGGTTTGCAGGATCGTTTCTGGATGATGTCAGGATTCCCGATCGACACGAAGTCTGGATCGAGGTTGCCCGACGAAGGGCACCACAACCCGTTACGAAGAATCCATGGCAGGTTGTCAATGTGGGTGATTCGGAAGACGCCGGCCCGTTCCGCAGTAAGGTTCAGAGCCACCATAGCCTCCCCTGCGAGCGCTCATCCCGGCCGCCGCGGCGACCCTGGTAGTGACGGGTGAGGTATCCCTCGGTAATCACTGGAGAGAACCCGCCATGAGCCCAATGGTGTCCACGACGTCAAACGCGCTCACGTAGCGGCCGCCCACCTTGCGGTTCCCGAGATAGTAGGGACCCTTCCCTTCCGGAGCTCGTGACATGAGATCTTCCGCCGCTTCGCCGTGACCGCCGGCATGGAGCAGGTACGCTGCGCGGGCCCAGGCGCTGCGCGGACGGTCGGCAAGCTCCGCGGCAAGGCCGGATACCATCACTTGGCGGATTGCCTCTCCCAACCACTCGCGAACGTTCGGCCAGTCACGGTATCCCCCAGGGCGTGCTCCCATGAAGGCCAGCAAAGTGCTGAGCGCCCAGACTGGCAGACCGTCGTGCCTCGCCGCAGGGGTCGCGGGTTGCCACCGGACGATGCGGAAACCCTGAAGCGCCTTGGGAGCGCGCACCCCCTCGGGCGCCCCGATCACCTCAGGCTCTGGCCTCCGCGACGCAAGTCCAAGCATATACGCCGCAGACTCGGCGGCAACGACGTAGGGGGCCGAAGGATCTCGGGCCAGAGTGGCGCGCAACTCGATGAAGGGATCGCCCGAGCTGAACGCGCCGGCGCGCGAGGCCGGCGCGAATTCCCATACACCCTTGGTGATGAGATCGAGCAGCCAGCCATGTTGGCGGAGGCGCTGAGCTATGACACGGGTGGGCCAAGCCACGCCGGCCTCTTCTGCCCAGGCGGCAAGCTGGCCCGCCGTCAGGACCCGTGGCTGTTCAAGCTCGAGCTTCTCGATGAGCCCGGCCCATGCTTTTGGGATTGTCCGCGTTGTCATATCAAGCACCTTTAGTATCTGAATCAGATGCTAGGAGTGTGTCATATGACAGTACGAGACGCAAGTCCACTAATCACACCTACGCCAACTGGTCCTTGAACGGTCCCACTACCTTCTGCAATTGCCGTCGGCTTCGGTAGCGCTTATCGGCGAGCGGCCCAAGGGCCCTGTGGGCGGCCCGTCTGTCCACTTCCCGCCAGAGCCAGAGTGAGGGGTTGAGAAACTGAGCCATCTGCAGCGCACGACCTTCATCGGTCTGAGTAACCCGCAGTACTTCGTCGGCAAGCCTGCTGTAGAGGGCTGCCGCGACCGTCTCAGGTATCACTAGAACCCCCAATTGCGGTGTACCGGTCAGCTTCTCGACCAGCCCAAGCAGCCCATCATCACGTTTCTCTTGGAGCGTGCTCCAGAGATCGCCGCTCCTCCCATCCAACTTGCCCACGGTATATAACAGTCGCTTCAGTAGCGGCTTTGGATCTTGGACGGCCGCTGCAACTTCATCAATGAGAGCGTCCTCAAGTTCCTGAGCAGTCCACGGGGCGACTCCGGCCTCGGCAGATGCCAAAGCCCACACCCAGACCTGCTCTTTGTTGGTTGCAGCCAGCACACTGCTCTTGGCCACGGGCAGCTGGTCCGGCCCATGATTGGTCAGGATGCGAAGCCGCGCGTCTCTACGAGCGCCATCGCCATCGGACAGTAGATGGCTGCACACTTCGCCCAGGAGCGCCGTGAGCTGCTCTTCAACCATTGGCGCGCCACGCTTGATTTGAGGCAGGAGTTCCTCAAGAACCGGCAGGGCCTGTGCTTGATTCTGGCGGCAGTAGGCCCCAAGCCAACCAACGACGACAGATGAGGCCAACGCGCCCAGCGGTTCCCTTGGGACGTGGTCGAGATCCTGCGCCCTCCTGTAGACGTAGACCCCCTCGGCGGCTGCTGGCAGCGAGCCATAGCCATGTTTCTCCAGAACATCCGCGAATAGCAATAGGGTCCTCACGTGTTGGGCGTCATCAAAGCCGGCGAAAAGATCCCCGAGCTTCTCCGAAATCGCTTCCACGAGGGCACGCCCCAGTAAGCCGTCCGATGCCGTCTCGTGCACTTCGCTGAGAAGCAACTCCACGTGTTCATGTCGGACAGCGGCGTCAGCCACGGTAACGAGCTTCTCGACGAGCGCCAGCGCCTCGGGGGTGAGGATCTGCTCGTAGCCCGGCGCGAGCGGCGCGAGAACCTTCAGTCGGGTGCCCATCGTGTCTCTCTCCCTTCGC